>ERZ779649.500-NODE-500-length-28938-cov-21.801371_pt1 | contig 28938 bp, 20 predicted proteins | sample MGYA00511882_ERZ779649 | MGnify/ENA primary metagenome ERZ779649 (study PRJEB29588, sample SAMEA2157793) | human gut metagenome | biome: human gut; feature: human-associated habitat; material: faeces | place: Denmark | collected 2008/2010 ... | reverse complement strand
CACAATTCTGTGCGTTCAAAGGGTTTCAGGGGCGCTGCCCCTGACAAGCAGAGGGGAGTTTTCGCAGTGGCGGAAACTCCCCAAAAAGCAAAGTGGGTGCCTCTTTGCCCTGCTTGCCGCTTTTGTACCGAATTCGGTACAAGACCGGTTATACCGAGTTTTTTGTTATACCGAGATTGAGGGGAAAGACCGCATAACGCGGGGTTTTAGACCACAAAAACTCGGTATAACCGCTTTCTTCGTCCTTTCGTTCCCCCCGTACTCCCTAAAAATATTTTTCAAAATCCCTATTCGTCTGTTGCATTTCAAGCGAATATATGCTATATTAAAAAAAATATTTGGTATGCATTACAAAAAACATTAAAGGGAGGGATAGCGATTGCGAAAAAAGACCCTGATTTCCCAACGCGGCAGAAACTCATTGAAACGGCGATTTCCGCTTTTCTTGAAAAAGGGTTTGCGCTGACTTCCTACCACATGATCTCTACCGCCGCGGGCGTTGGCATCAGTTCCTTGAGCAACTATTTTCCGTCCAAAGAGGATTTGCTTCTTTTGCTCGTTGAACGCATGGCGGGCTATCAGCTTGAAAACATCAGCGAACTCTTTTCCGGCAAGCCGTCGCTTTTCGCCTATTGCGCGGAAATTGCCGTAGAGTTGACCCTATGCGAACAGGACGATAAAGCGCGTGAACTCTATGTTGCGGCTTATTCTTTGCCGAAAACGCTTGACTTTATCAAGCAGTTTTCCTACAAAAAATCAATGGCCTTGCTGGGCGACAGGTTCCCCGATTGGACGGAGCAGGATTTTTACGAAATTGAAATTGCGACAACGGCGATAGTATTCGGTTTCCTTATGGAACGCTGCAACGCCCGGTTTAGCGTAAAGCAGAAGATTAACCGCACCCTTGATAATCTTTTGAAGCTATACGATGTGGGCGCAGAGGAACGCGAGGAAGTTATCGCACAGGTTTTAGACCTTGACCTGAACGATTGCGCCGAAAAAATCATGGCGTGGGTATTGGAAAAGGAACGGGTTAAAAGCGCGGATTATTTACAGAATGGGGGTTGACAAAATGAATATCGCCCATATAATTAGACAGACAGACAGACAGACAGGATAAGTCTGTTTTCTTTTGGCATGATCTGATTGTATATGGCACATTTTGGTTATGCGTTAGTGCATAATTGAAATGTGCCTTTTATATTGAAACCACCTTGATGTACGGTCATATATTGACTTGTATATATACATATTGATGGGACAACAAAGAACCATTTTATCCATTAGGAAGGAGACAAGACAAATGTTTAAGAAACTTAACAAAATGAAGATTGGTGCACGACTGAAAAAATCTTTCAGACAGATTATTCTCATTTTTGGAATATTATCAGCACTGGTTGTAGTGATTATGCTTTATACGATAAACAACTATGGAACGATACTGGATAATTATGCGTATCCACAGGGAGACATTGCTATGGCAATGAATGAATCAGCGGAAGTAAGGGCTGCCTCAAGAGGTATTGTAGGTTATGATTCAGATAGTCTCATTGAAAGTATGAAAGAACAGCATGAACAGGCTGTTAAATCGTTTGAGGAATATTTGGAAAAAATACGCCCAACAATGATAACAAAAGAGGGAACTGCCTGCATGGACGCTATTGATAAAGCATGGGCAGAGTATAAGGAAGTGGATGCAAAAGTAATTGAGGTCGGTGCAACGACTGATACTGCGAAATCATTACAGGCTCAGCAGATGATGACCGATGAAGCAGCACCAAAATATCAGGCTTTGGATGATGCATTACAGAAATTAATGAGTTTGAATATTTCACTTGGAAACGCTAAACGTGCACAGTTGAGAACGGTTATGATAGCTGCATTGACAATTATAATAATTGTAATTGCAGTATCAACGATTTATTCAAACAGTCTTTCCGTTGCAATATCAAAGAGCATTGAAAAACCATTAAATGAATTAAAGGACAGATTTATTACATTTGCAGAGGGTGACATAGATTCTCCACTTCCAACGGTTGAGTCTGAGGATGAAATTAAGGAACTTGTGTCTGGTGTATCTGCAATGTCAGACAGAATCAGAGTTATCATTAAAGATTCTGGCAGAATGTTAAATGAAATGTCAGAGGGTAATTTTGCGATTGATACAGAGTGTGAGGAAGTATATACAGGAGCATTTACCGATTTGCTGACAGGCATAAGAAAAATGAATGAGGAGATTGATACAACTGTAAGAGGGGTAGATGATGCATCGGGGCAGGTTCTGACAGGTTCCACAAATCTTGCAGAAGCGGCACAGTCTTTAGCAGAAGGCGCAACGGATCAGGCGGCATCGGTTGAGGAAATGCAGGCAACTATCAATGAACTTACAAGCGGAATAAAAACAACAGCAGAAGAATTGGGAACAGCTTACGATGAAGCCTATAAGTATGCGGAGATTGCAGAAGGCAGTCGTGGAGATATGGAAGTATTAGTGCAGGCTATGTCACGCATAAATGAAACCTCTGAGAAGATAGGAGCAATTATCACACAGATTAAAGATATTGCAAGCCAGACAAATCTTCTTTCATTAAATGCTTAGATTGAGACAGCAAGAGCCGGAGAAGCCGGAAAAGGTTTTGCTGTTGTTGCGGATCAGATCAGAAACCTTGCAGAACAGAGTGCAAAATCAGCGGTGGATTCAAAAGCACTTATTGAAGCGGCTATTCATGAGGTTGGAGATGGAAATATGTATGCAGAGAAAGCCTCAACTTCATTGAGAGAAGTTGTGGATGGCATACAGGCGATTGCAGACAGTGCGAAAAAAATAAAAGAAATTTCCATTGAACAGGCAGACAGTATGGAACAGGTAGAGGTAACCGCAGAAAGAATTGCTGAAGTTGTTCAGAATAATTCGGCTGCGGCACAGGAAACATCAGCGACGAGTGAAGAACTTACAGCTCAGGCTACAACACTTAGCGGTATGGTTTCGGTATTCAAATTAAGACAATAAGAATAGACAGAGTTTTTAGTGGATGATTGTTTTTTACACAGTTAAAGAATAATCGTCCACTTTTCTGTTTTGGGCAAGAAAATGTTTTTTACTTTCTACTCGGTTAATTTTTGTTTATATGGTCATTTTCTGCAAAAATTGGTCACTTTCTGCAATGGATATTGTTATTTTAAATTATTTTTTTATAATTGAATATATTTTGAAGCATATTTACAAAGATGAAGCAGTGTTAAAGATTGATGTAAGAGCAATCTTTTACTGTATATAACAAAAATGAAAGGTGGAATTTTAATGAGAAAAAGAAATTAGTAACTATGATTGCAGCATTGGCATTGACTATATGCTCTGCAACAATGGGGGCTTTGCCTGTCAATGTAGCAGAAAACGATGATGTCAAAGTAATGGATTTTGTGGATAAGGATGTTTTTTCAGATGGTGAGGAAGCACTCAACAAATATGATGAAAATGCCACAAATCTGAAATTTACAGAGTCAGATGCTTTGGAGGATAAGAATAACGGAATTGACACTTATGCAGGTATAAGTTTAAGATTAAGATATGCTTGGAATTATAGAACTTATCCGTATAGCTTTGAGGAGCAGAAATGGTCAACAAATCGGGATATTTATGATACATATGCTTCAACGGGAGAGGCGGATTATTTAAATCCTAAGTTTACATATACTTTGAACAATCCTACTGGTCCAGCATCATATAAGACTGCAATTCGTGAAGGCTATTTGCAGAAAGATGGCGAATTGCAATTATATGATCATGTAGTTTCGGGAAAAAATAACAATGTGCTATTGATGGTTGACAGTGATGTTCTATATGGGATTGTTGAAAAAGATACACTCACAAGTGTTTTTTCAAGTTCCTCAGATAGCTTGATTGGTGGAACTACTGACAGTAGAACAATAGGATGCGGCTTTTGATGATAATATATCGGCTGTTAATGTATTATCGGAAGTAGATAGGGCGGTTGCCATAGCTGCTTATGAAAATATTGCCAATACTTTTATGGATGTGTGTATACTGCATAAAAAACCTCTAATAGATTAGCTATATTTGTCAACGATAATAGGAAAGGAATAATGATGCATTATTGATGCATTATTGTGATGTCTAAAAATGAATGAAAAAGATGCTTTGAAAGATGGATTTTATTTATCGGTTTACTTTTCTGTAAACAAAGATGGAAACGTGTATGATTTCATGTATAATAGGCATGATTTTAATGTTGCTTTATGGAAAAAAGAGGGGCATTTGGTAGAATTGGTAAAATATTGGGAGTTGGAAAGAATTACGAGATTAAAACATCATAGATTGCCCTTTTTTGATTCTAAGCAAGTTGATAAATGCTTAGAAGTATTACTTGCTAGGGAAAATCTAAAACTATCAGACATATTAGGAATTTGGGGAACTCCTAATTATGAGAGATCAAGTAATATAGTATTGGAAAATAAAGATTATTATGTACATAGTTTTGCGCACCTTTATTCTTCTTTGATGATGGATACAGATATTTTTCATAATGAAACATGTATTGGATTAGCTTTGGATTTACGTGCAGATAATGAAACTGAAGAAAGAGTATATGGTGCTGAAGAATATGTTGGATGTGTTTCGAGAAAAGGAATTATCGATTACTTTAATATAGCTTCTCCAGCTCTAATTTGGTTTGTATTTAAGAAGGAATATGGGATGGAAGAGGGAAGTCTCATGGCTCTAGCAAGTGCTACAAAATGTCATAAAGTTAACCAGATTTCGCTAGACAAGAGTATGATGTTTACAAAGTTGGACTATGATTTGGGGTATGAAATATATCATCGGATTGTAGATGATTTATGTATGGAGACAGTTGAGGACATAGATCCTAATTTTTCGTTAGAAGATAATTTACTTAGTGCTGCTATTAAAGAGGTAAATAGGATATCTCAGTACATTATGTACGAACAGATAAAGGAGATATTGGATAAGTATGAATTGAAGGCAGAAGATACATATTTAGCTATTTCTGGTGGATATGGCTTAAACTGTCCTAATAATTCATGGGTGATGCGTAAATTTGGATTTAAGGATTTCCTTGGGGTGCCTTGTATGAATGATTCCGGAGAAGCATTGGGAATGGGATTATACATGATGTATTCTAATGATAAGGAGTTTGAGTTCAAGCTGAACCATGCGTTTTATGGCGATAGTTTTGATGAAACAGAAGCTATTGAAATGTTAGAACGCAAAGGATTTGTTGCAAGTGTTAGTGATATTGATGCAAAAACATTTGTTGAGGATTTGCGTGACAATGTTATTGTTTGGGTGGATGGAGCTGCTGAAATTGGGCCAAGAGCATTAGGACATAGGAGCTTAATAGGAGATCCGAGAAGCGACAAAATTAAAGACAAGCTAAATTATATTAAACAAAGACAATTTTGGAGACCGGTCGCTCCTATTGTGTTGGAAGAATTTGTAGAAGAGTGGTTTGAAGACATGTTTATTTCACCATTTATGTTGCAGACCTCACAAGTGCGTGAAAAGAAGGCTAAAGATGTTCCTGCAATTATTCATTTGGATGGTAGTTCTCGACTACAGACATTGAATTCTGAAAATGACAATAATAAGTTGTTGTATGAGATGATATATGCGTTTTATAAAGAAACTGGTGTACCTATAGTGTGTAACACTTCATTAAATGATAGGGGAGAGCCAATTTGTAATCGTCCGTGCGAGGCTTTGCATTTTGCTATGAAGAAACATATTAAGGTTGCATACATCAATGGAAAAAGAGTAGAATTAACCAATTTTGATAAATACAACGGTGAAGGGGTAGTTGAGCCAGAAATTGATATTGTTCTATCAACTGATGAGAAAGAAGCGTATCAACGAGAGGCTAATCCATATGGTTTGAGTAGTAATATTATTCAATGGAAGAGTGTTTTTCCTGAATTTGATATTAGGACAGAAAATGGTGCAGTAGGGCTAAAACGTGCTGTAGAAGTGACAATTAGAAAAAATCCGATTATGGGAACTGTTTTTGGTGAAGATTAGAAATAAAAATACTAACAAGTGAAGAAAGAGGGAAGTTATTATGTTTGATTTGAGTGGTTTGACATTATTGTCATTTGAAATTTGTTGTACATGTAATTTGAAAAGAGACCATGCTGAATGTCCAATAAATAAAAGAGAGTATGCAGATGATAGATATAGATTAGATGTGGATGTTATAGTAGATACAATTAGGCGGGCAAGAAAAATAGGATTCAAGGGTATGGTTTCGTTTCATTATTACAATGAGCCTCTGAGCCAATTGGATAAAATTTTGAAAATTATGGATTTGGTTCCTGAACAAGATTTTATGGTTTGGACTAATGCATTACTTCTTGATAGAGATGTAAAAAAGAATGAGTTTTTGAAAAGATTTAAGCATGTTTGTATTACTTGTTACGATTTGAAAGATATGCCCTTTTTTAATGCACTTAAAGAAGAATACAAAAATATCGAAATATATGATTGGGAATTGGATGACAGATTAGATATATATTCGAGCACTAAAAAGAATGACTTAGCATGTAAACGCCCATTGTTTGAGATACCGATAGATTATCATGGTAATATTCATTTGTGCTGTATGGACTGGAATAATCAGTTTAGGGTAGGTAACATTTTTGATACTCCTATTGATGGAATTGTTCAAAGCGAACAGTATCAGTTATTGATGAAACAGTCTAATAAACGTTTGTTGGAAGAAGGATGCCCAGAGATATGTAGAAAATGTGACAAAGCATGGGTTTCATATCCTAAATACTATGAATTTGGGACTAATGAATGCAGTTGTGAACAGAATGTGTAGACTTGTTGAAAACTTTAGTTTATGTCTTGGAAAAAGATAATATAGAGCCTTGTATGGTGAGACTATAGATTTACTGTTGCTCATATTAAAGATTAAGAGAGGAAGATTTGCATATAATGAAAAAAATAATTCATATTGATGAGTCACCTATTACTTCGTATCCTTCTATTGCTAATATGTTGTCTATGGCATGGGGGAAAAAGGAAGAGTTGTTACCGTGGTTATCAGATCATTTTGTACAACTTGTTGTAAGACCACATCATGATACTCGAATAGATTATTATGATCATGCAGACTTAGATAATAATTATCGTAAAATATATGGTATGCCAGGTTATAGTTGGATGCGAAATAACACAGATACAATTAAGGCTGAGAGATTTACTGATTATATAGAATTTGCAGTTGATCATGAGTATTGTTTAGAACCGTGCTTAGATAATTTCTATTTTAGTTTTTCTAATTGTTATCAAAAACATCATTATATACATTCGACTTTTATTTATGGTTATGATAATGAAGAGGAAATAGTATATGCGGCCGATTTTTGGGAGCTGGGGAAATATTCTACCAAAATGATTAATTATAATGAAATTAATCAGAGCTTTAATAATGAAGGTATTGTAAATTTATTTAGATACTATAAGGCTGAGTATGAATTTAATAAGAAATTATTGATTTCGTCTTGCAGAGATTATTTGGAGTCAACAGATAGTAATCATTTATATGAATATTCGGCAAATAATGAAAATAGAGACGTTATATTTGGTGTTTCCTGTTATGATTATATTAAGGAATATTTTCATGAAAACAATGATTATATTGATTTTATTCCCTTTCATATTTTTTATGATCATAAGATTATTATGAGGTATCGTTTAGAATATTTGAAAAGCGTAATGCAGAATAATGTTAATGTCATTGATGAATTAATAGTAGATAATGAAGAAATGGTGCAAAAAGCATTGGAATTGCGTAATCTAGTGCTGAAATATAGTATAGCAAGGACTGAAAAAACTTTAAGTAGAATCTATGAAAAAATTGATATGCTAAAAGAACATGATATTAAATTCATGAATTCATTAATAGAAAGTTTGGAGATGTTTGAGGATTAACTGGATAAGGTATCATGACAGAAGTTGTAACTAAGAACAATATGTATGAGATTGGTATAACAGATTCTCATAAAGAAAAGATGAAGAATAAATTGAGAGAACGTTTTCTAAATTATTTGAGAATACATACTGAAGCAATTAATGGGAGCCAAGGGTTTCCGTCGAGTGAGGGGCAGGTTGTTTTTGCTCAAATTCTTGTGGAGGAATTAAAAAAAATAGGTTTAGAAGATGTTGATTTTATTAATGGTGTTGTTTATGCAACAAAAAAAAGTAATAGTGAAACAGATCATGAGTCGATAGGTTTTGTTTCACATATAGATACTTACCCGTGGTCAGGAAATGGAACAGACCCAATTATTGTTGAAGATTATTATGGACCTGATGCACTAAGGGTATCTAACAAAAGCTATCCCAATGCAGTGCTTAGTGTTTTGAATGAATGTTACTTGCATCATAGCCTTGTTATTTCAAACAGAAAGGTACCATTAGGGGGAGATGATAAGGCAGGTATAGCAGAGATTATCACAGCAATGGAATATTTAATAGAAAATGAAATCTCGACAAGAAATATATATTTAGCATTCACGTGTGATGAAGAAATTGGAAGGGGCGCTAATTTGATTGATTTTAGTAAGTTTATTCCAGATTATACAATAGTTGTGGATGGTGAGGCTGCAGGTGAAATCAATATATCAGATATGAGTGTTTTTTCTTGTGGAATTAATGTACGTGGTCAGTATGTTTTTTTGGGAAAAGCAAAAGGGGTTATGAAAAATGCTATTGATATCGTTTATGAATTGATGGATGAATTCTCTGAAGATGCAAAACCTCAGAACAGTGAGAATGATGAAGGATTTTATCATTTCAGTAAAATTCAAGGCGATACTAACAATGCAATATTGATGTGCACGATTATGAGTTTTGACAAGGAGGATATGGAGAAAAGAATAAGTAAATTATATGAAGTTTGTAGGAATATTAACAATAGATTAGGTAGTCGCACAGTATCGGTGATGTTTCCTAATGGCGGCTACAATGAGTGTAGTATTGTTACAGATGATGGACTAGTAAGAAAAATAGAGAAAGCTATGATATCAAATAACATTGAATGTAAAAGGATTAAGTTTCGAGGAGTGACAGATGCTAATATTTTTAGGGAAATTGGTAGAGAGGCTGTCACAATTGGAATAGGTGGTGGTGCGTTTCATAGTATATTTGAGTGGGCGTCCATTAATGATATGGAAAAAATTACAAATGTAATAATCACATTGTGTAGTAATCAATAATTTATAATAGATTAACGTATGGAAGGATAGGTTATGGAAGAAAAAGATAAAACGTACGCTATATTGCAAAATTTTGGTTATTGTATAAAAGCAACAATTCAAAATTACCCTAAATTATTAGTTCTTTGTTTTAGTTTAATCATGATTAATGCTGCTATTCCTGTAATTACGACATTTCTTCCTAAAGTTGTAATTGATGAAATAGTTACTCAGAAATCTTTAGAACATTTATTGCTTGTGACGGGAATTTTTATGGGTACTATTGTAGTAATGACTGCATTGCAAAAATTTATAGACAGATTAATATATTGGCATAAGTATAAAATGAACACATATTTTTTGAAGATGGTGACTAAAAAATCATTAAGAACTGATTATTGTAATCAAGAGGATGAACATTTTAGAAATCTTCAGAGCGAAAGTTTTGCTAGTTGTAATGGCAATTTTTCCTATTATGCTCAAATTTATGATACTTCAGTTAAGTTTATGGCAAATTTAATAGGGTTTACAGCCTTTTTTTATGTATTAATAAGGCTGAATCCAATAATAATTGTTTTTTTGGTGTTTTCTACATTAGCCAGTTATTTGATGAATAAAAGAATTATAAAGTGGGAAACTGCTCATAATGAAGAAAAAATCAGTTATATGCAGAAATTGCAATACATTACGAGGGTGTCTGGTGAAATCAAAGCAGCAAAAGATATTAGAGTATATGACATGGTTTTATGGCTAAATAGTGTATACAAAGCAAATATGGAAGGTGTAAATTCATGGTATAAAAAGTATACTGCAAAAATATTTAAAGTTTCAATATGTGATTGCTCGTTTTCACTAGTAAGAGAAGGCATAACATATTTCTATTTGTTATATCTTGTATTACAAGGAAAATTGTCGGTGGCTGATTTTGTATTGTATTTTAATGTTATTGTAGGTTTTTCGGCGTGGTTAAATAGTCTACTTGGACAAGTTAATACAATAAATAGATTGAATATTTCTATAAATAGATTTAGAACATTTGTTGAATATCCAGAAAAATATCGTAGAAGTTCAGGAGAAAAGATAAATGATTTTTCTGTTCCACACACTATCGAGCTAAAAAATGTGAGTTATCAATATGGTAATGACGGTAGTAAAGTAATTAATAACTTAAGTTTAGTCATTGAACCAGGAGAGCATTTAGCAATAGTAGGTTTGAATGGTGCTGGAAAAACAACCCTTGTAAAACTTATATGCGGATTAATTGATCCTACAGAAGGAGAAGTCCTATATGATGGAAAGAATATAAAGGAATTGAATAGGGAAGATGTGTATAAGGCTTTTGGCGTAGTTTTTCAACAGTATTCAATTCTTCCTGTAACAATAGCTGAGATTGTTGCTGAGAATATTAATGAAAATGTAGATGTTGATAGAGTGAGAAAATGCTTACAACAGGCTGGTTTGCTAGAAAAGATAAATTCAATGAAAAATGGTATGGACACCAAATATGATAAAACTATGTGGGAAGAGGGTATAGATTTATCCGGAGGTGAAAAGCAAAAATTATTATTAGCGAGAGCACTGTATAAGAATTCACCGATTGTTATTTTAGATGAACCTACGGCTGCACTAGATTCTATTTCAGAACAAAATATGTATGAATTGTATAATGGGGTTATGGATTCGAAGTCGTCAATTTTTATTTCACATAGACTTGCTTCAACACGTTTTTGTAGTTGCATTATATTGTTAGAAAATGGAGAAATAATAGAATGTGGAACACATGAAGAATTGTTGAGTTCCAAAGGAAAATACTATGAATTATTCGAAACCCAAGCAAAACACTATAGAGAAGAAAAGGTAGAAGAATATGAGCATTCGTGAACGATTAAAAATAACTAGGCGTGGATACAGTATCTTGAGAGAATATTGTCCGGGGCTTATAGAAGCGAAGATTTTGTTTGCATTGATAGAATCCGGATCACCATTTATAAATATATGGCTTTCAGCAAAAATAATAAATGAAATTGCAAATCTAAGGCGAATTAATGTACTAGTTTTATATGTGTTTTGTACAATACTAATTAATTTGATTTTTTCAATTATTAAGAGCATTGTTGACCGTGTGAGTAGTGCTAAAGAAGCTAGTATGTGGGATTGTTTCTCGAAGATCTTTTGCGATAAGCAAATGAGTGTTGAATTTGAAGTGCTTGAAAATGTTGGTTATCAGCAACAAAAGCAAAAGGCTGAAGAAAACTTATTTATGTTTGGAAATGGATTAGGCCAATTAGTATGGGATACGCCAGCGTTGATTAGAGTATTTGTGAGTATTTCTGCTTCAATTACATTATCGGTATCTTTGTTTGTTAATAAATGTAATAATAATATACTTGATTCAAAATTGTGGATTCTTGTAATTATTGCCATGATTGTTTTTGAAGGTTGGATTCATGATAAGTATAAAAACAAAGAGCAGAAAGTGTTCAATGCTTGGAGTGATGGAACAGTCTGGTTTAATAGGGCATTTGCTTTCTACGGCCAAGAGTTGGATTTGGATTTGCAGAGAGCAAAGGATGTTAGAATATATAGGCAAGACATAATAGCTCTTAATGAAATTGATAAAATGATAGAGCATAATGTAAAAGATGATAGTTATATTTCGAAAATGAGTTTATATCAAGGTATAAGTTCTTTTTGGGCTGAAATAATTAATTCGATTTGTTATGTATTTGTTGTTTTGAAAACTTTCTACGGCGCGTTTCCAGTGGGAAATATGGTCCAATACGTTAGTTCGTTGAAGCGGTTAACGGAGAGTTTTGGAGAGTTAACAATAGCTATTGCGGAAAATAAGATATATTGTGAACATTTAAAGAAATTGTTTGATTACCTTGATATTGATGCTAGAAATGAAAATGATGTTGATATTTTGGAAAATGTTGTAGGAAAGGATATATGTATTGAGTTTAGGAACGTTTCATTTAGGTATCCTGGTAGCGATACTTATGTTTTAAAGAATATTAATGCTGAGTTTCATAGTGGAAAACGATACGCCATAGTAGGAATGAATGGTTCTGGTAAAACTACATTCGTCAAATTGTTATGTAGATTATATAAGCCAACAGAGGGATCGATATATATTAACGGAATTGATGTTAAGAGAATAGATTATAAAGAGTATATAAAAAGTTTGTCAGTGGTTTTTCAAGATTTTCAGCTTTTTTCGTTTGGAGTCGGACAAAATGTTTCTGTTAATACAGAATATGACAAGCAGAGAGTCGAACAATGTTTAGTTAAAACAGGGGTGTATGATAGAATTAGCAAGATGCCAGAACAATTAGAAACATGCCTATATAGAGATTTCTCAGAGAATGGTGTTGAGATATCTGGGGGAGAGGCACAAAAAATAGCATTAGCAAGAGCATTATATAAAGCAGCGCCAATAATGATTTTGGACGAGCCTACTGCTGCATTGGATCCGATAGCGGAAGAAGAAGTTTATACAAAATTTAGCGAGATTAGTAATGAAGGATTGACAATTTATATTAGCCATAGATTGTCATCATGTAAGTTCTGTGATTCTGTTAATGTGTTTGATAGCGGTACTATTATCCAAAAAGGAACTCATGACGAGTTGGTTTCGGATAAAACTGGAAAGTATTATGAATTATGGAATGCACAAGCCCAGTATTATCACAATTAATTAACATTAGAAGTGAAGGAAAGAATTATGAAAAGAATAGCTTTTTTTTCTATTCCGCTATTTGGACATGTAAATTATGGCTTGAAAATAGCTAAACAATTGCAAGATGACGGCTATGAAGTATTATATTATAGTGGTTATTCATATCAGAATTGTATAGAATTAAAAGGAGTGCGTTTTCAAGCATATTCAGATGAGATAGAAGAATTGTTTGAAACTGAGAATAGTACATATAACAATTCTTATATGAGTAATATTGAACCTGAAAAATTGGATCATGTGGATGAATGGTACAATTTTTGTAGCCATTTGTACAAAATAAATGAATTGTTTTTTGAATATGATATACATGTGATGAAAAAGCCTGATTTGGTTATTTATGATTCCGCTGCTTTGTGGGGGAAAAGGATTGGGCAATTTTTTGGGGTGTTAAGTATAGCATCTTGTACTCCATATTTTTATCCTGAAAAGTATGCAAGATATGATTATGCTGAATTTGCTAGACTCATTTTACAGAAAGATTATTCTAACAACAAAGCAGGGCGAGTGGTATATATGCTGGAAAAGGCGGTAAATGGTTCAATAATTGAACCATTGTCACCCACTGCAGATTATCGTTTTATCTATTCGGTAAAATCGTTTCAGGCAGGAGTGGAATATATAGATGAAAATACATATTTTGTTGGACCGCTAATCGATAAGGATGATTATAGTAGCATTGATGAAAGTTTGTTTTCAATTGATACGGCTAATATATATATCGCATTTGGTTCAATATATAATAACGGAACTGTTTTTAGAAGAATATATGAAGAGTGTAAAGATTTACCCTTCAATTTTATTTTGAATATTGGTAATAGTGTTGAACTAGAATGTTTTGATGATTTGCCTCCAAATTGGCATGTTGTACAGAGAATAAATCAAATATCTGTTTTGCAGAAAGTGCAATTATTTATTTCGCACGGTGGCGTAAATAGTGTTAGAGAGTCTATGTATTGGGGCGTGCCAATACTTGTAATTCCAGCGGAAGGCGATACTCTTTGTACAGCAAAGGATATTGATACAGCTCGTCTAGGAGTACAGTTATCGATTGAAGATATTGAATTAATAAAAGAAAAAATAGAACTGATTTTAAATAGTCAGGAAATTCAAGAGAATTGTAATAAGATTTCAAGTGAAATGAAAAGAGCGGGTGGAATATATAAAACCGTTGAAATAATTAAAAATATATTGGAGGATGAACAATGAGTAATGCAGAAATTTCAAAAGTATTGAATGAGGAGATTAGTAAGTTGACTCAAAATGATGTAGTTATAACTGAAGAAGTAAAGATTAAAGAAATAGGGTTGAATTCTATTGATTTTGTTAAGTTATTGGTATTTGTAGAAGATGAATTTGATATTATATTTAGTGATGAGGATTTAATTATGTCAGATGATATCTGTTTTTCCGATTTGGTATCAAAAATTAGCAATTATTTAGTTCAAAAATAGAAGTATAAAATTAAGCTATAAGCTAGTATATTTATTGAAAATTTAAATTATGAAAAAAGAGAAGTTGAAAACAAATTTTAATAATCAAATTGTAGTGATATTATATATTTGAACTAGACTTCTCTGCTTTTTTAGAGGAATGTAATGCTTTTGTTATGCTGTGAGAATATTTTTTTATGTACCGGAGCAAAAAGTACTCTTTGTGTGTGTAAGAATTGAAAGTGGTAAATGGTTCTGCGCATATTGATTAGTTGAGTTTATTTTTGATTGTCGCGAAAGAAGCTTCTTGTTTACTTTTTATGAATATTCTTGTGCGGCGGAGCCGCCAGTCCGATGTGGCGTGAGCCACCTGTCCGGACTAACGGAGCCACTCCATTGAATTGTTATTTTACCTGTGCCGGGTCAAGTCCATAGACTTCTCTCATAGAAATATCCTTGGATGGATCAGCACTTTCGATATCGATTTTATATGAATCGTAGGATATACGATCCATGATTGCATCTGCAAGGGTGCTTTCGCCCCCACAGATTTGCTGGTACCATTCCGATTCACGATACTGGGAGCAAAAGATTGTGGAACTCCTTTTACGTCTCTTATGAATTAGTTCAAAGAGATCCCGTGCTTCCGATTCGGTTAGTTTTAGTAATAACCATTCATCAATGATTAAGAGAACCGGATTTGTATATTTTTTAAGCACGTTTGTAAAGGTTCTATCTGAGCGGGCAGCCTGCAAATCCAAAAGCAAATCAGGAAGACGGACATATTTTACTGTGTAATACTGCTTACATGCCTCCATACCAAAGGCACAGGCCATGTATGTTTTATCACTTCCGGTTGCACCGGTAATAAAAATGTTGCGATATTCCGCGATGTATTCACAGGTGGCAAGCCTGGCAATAAGAGCTTTGTTGAGTTTGCGTCCGGAAGTATAATCGATTGCAGCTATGCTGGCATCTGGCTGTTCTAACTCAGCATTGTGTATTAAACGTTTTAAGCGGTTGTTTTTACGGTTGGTGTATTCAACATCCACCAGCATACCGAACCGGTCCTCAAAAGGTACTTCTTTCATTGCAGGGTCATCCATCTGGATGCGGAAAGCATCTGCCATTGAAGTCAGACGCATTTCTATCAGTTTGTCAGTTGTGCTTTGATTTATCATGATTTTTTATCTCCATAATAGCGGGCACCTCTGGTAATGCCGCGTGGTCTTGTGTCTTCTGTGGAACTGCTGTCTGACATCATGTCTTCCGGTTTATCTTTCATGGATACCAGGAGGTTTTTGATGCTCTTATAGCTGGGGCGCGAACTGAATGTCAGTGCTTTTGTACACACGGCTTCCAGTTTTGCGGGAGAATCCTTCTCTGCAAGTTTCAGAAGTCCCATACAACTACGGTAGGATTGTTGTTCCACTCTGCCGGAGGTAAGTATTGCATCAACCACTTTACTTGTGCTAATTCCAATCGAATCTGCCCATTTGCGGAAACGGTCTCCGTTCCATTCCAGATATTTCTGGTGGTCTGCAGGCATATGCCCCGTTACCGTGGAGTATTGTCCCGGTCGTCCATAAAGATGCCGGTGGGACGCAATTCGACTGTGATTAAAAAATATTTCTATCGTTGTTTCTGTTATACGCACATCGACCTTTTCTTTGATATACTGAAAAGGCACGGAGTAGTACATCTTGTCTACTGCGATGTGATAGTTGAACTGGACTGTGGCTTGTTTCCACTCGCACAGTTCAAAGGGTGTAGCAGGCAACGGAGCCAGTAAAGGCATTTCTTCCCCAAGAAATAAACTAAGCCTGCTACATTCCTTTTTCTGGAATTTTTTAGCATTGTAGGCATCCAGTTTTTCCCTGATGGCTGCATTTAATTCAGCCAGTGAGAAAAACTGTTCATTTCGAAGGGCTGCCGTAATCCATGTGGATATTTTGCCAACAGATCCTTCTACATTCGGTTTATCCTTGGGTTTCCGGACTCTTGCCGGAAGAATGGCAACATTATAGTGTTCTGCCATCTCGTGGTACGTTGCATTAAGTGTCGGTGTGTACCAGTCGCTCTTTTGATGATTAATCGCAGTAGTGCAGTTATCAGATACGAGCATGGGTGTGACACCACCAAAGAATTGATACATGTGGTTATGGGCTTTAATCCAGTTATTGGTACGCTCATTAATAAAGGCTTCCACAAATGCATACTGGCTGTAGGTCAGGACACCTACAAAAATCCATGCGTCGGTGATTTCACCGGTATCCGGGTTTATGATGTGTGCCGGATCCCCTGCCCAGTCAACTTCAATCTGTTCGCCGGGATTTCTTGGGATATGCATGGTAGCCCTGCGTTTTTCTTCATCCTTTTGGATGTAGTAGCAGAACTGTGAATACATCAGAGGCTCATCGCCGCTCATGCGGCATTCCTCACAGTATTCTACCCATAAAAGTTTTTTGTTGACTCCATTCCGGAGAAGTTCTTTCCGGATGTAGTTGTAGTCAGGCATACGTTTGTTTGTAGCTGACTTGTCCTTTGGAAACATAATGTTATCAAGGACGTTATCGGTCATATCAAAGTCCAAAGGCCAATTGAGTTGTAACTCATCAGCACGTTTTGTGACTTTGGCAACCGTGTTTCTTGAAACACCGCAGCTTGTTGCGATGTTTCGTTCACTGAATCCCAGGCTTCTAAGCCGAAGGATCTCTCGATACTTGGTCATATGGTTGACCTCCTTTATCTGTATTCACACCGAAAGGTGCGTATTTACAGTATAAAGGAATTTATGTAATAGAGCGTGAAAAGTGGCTCTGGATTACCGGAATATCTGGCTCTGCTGCGCCGGTATGGTGGCTCTCAAACTCCGGACAGGTGGCTCAAAGTAGGGCGGTATAATCATTTTATATGTTTCTAAATTGTCGAGTTATAAAAAGTTATAGAAGAGTATTATAAATAAGCAATGATTCTCAAATGGATGAAAATAAGCATATAGTAATGCAAATAATAGAGGGATTCTAAATATGATTATATATGAATGATAGGAGAGTATATGAATATTCCATTTATAAATGATATGTATGAGGAAAAAAATATATGTGTCAATGAATTTTCTTCAGAATTCCAGTCATTAATTGATACATATATTGTTAAGAATGATGTGAATAGGGATGATTTACTTATTGTATTAATTGCTGCTTTTTTGGGAAGATACAATTTTGCACAAAGTAGATTTTTGGTAGAGTTGATTCCTAATTGTGGAGAGAGACTCATTTTTAATAAGGATAGTAAAGAAATATGTGGAGATTTGTCAAAGATAGTTAATTTGGTACATGAATACTATAGTGTACCTGAAATTGAGAGCAGTTTAAGTGAACAAGTATTGGTAAGATTTGTTGATGAAAAGAATATAGATATTTATCCAGAAGAGATGTTTGACGGAATAGTGATAGAATTAAATGCAAACTCTATAATACCGACAATGCGTTTAGTAGCAAGTAATAATTCCTTTAGATTGAGCGAAATGTATATGGAATTTGAAAAATATGCTATGTCAACTCTTAAAAATGAAAGAATAATTATTGATAAGTCTATTATTCTCTCGATATCATCATCTTTGGATAAATACTATTTTGAAGAAGAGATAAAGAGAGGGCTTGGTTGTTACAATTATAGTGTAATGCTGGATGATGGTCATAAATCTAATAATGAAATTGGTGATGCTTTACATGTAATTGTGTATTCTCTTTGGGATATAGCTGATAACTCGAAAACTGCAAAAGAAAATAGTATCGCATTTGATTTATATAATGAAAAATTCTTAGTTAAGAAAGAGCAGGTAAATCTTGCTATTATAGTTAGTGATTTGAAAAATATCAATTTCAGTAAAGAGATTCAAGAACAAATAGATATATATAAAGATATGTTTGTTGAAAAGTGTAAAACATTTTGTAATTCAGTTTTAGATTTTTCCGGGTATAGCAATACAGATATTTACAATTTGATGTTATATCAAATAGCAAATATTCCGTATAAAAAAGAATTTTATAGAATTATTACGAAAGAAGTAATATGGTCTTACTTGAATTACAAAAAAAATTCTTTCAAATTAATTGTTCTTGACGGTGATGAAACACTATGGGATGGAATTATTAGTGATGATGGTATTGAAAATATTAAGGTGGGAAATGAAAAAAAAGTATTTCAAGAGAGACTTAAAGATTTAAAAACCCAAGGAATTCTATTGGCTATTTCTTCGCGAAATAATATTGTAGATATTGAAAAATTATTTGATAGAAATACGCAGATGATTTTGCAAAAAGATGATTTTTTGGAGATAATTGCCAATTTTGATTCCAAGTCAAATAATATCATATACTTGAGTCAAAAATATAGTGTTGGTTTGAATAATATTCTCTTTATTGATGATAGTTTTTTTGAATGTGGAGAAGTGATGAAAAAGTTACCTGAAGTAACGGCATTACTTTACAGTAAGGAATATGATTTTGGATATGTGTTACAAAGTATATTCCCAGTTCATAATACATTATTTACAATTGAAGATTCCTTGAGAATGACGACTACAAAGAAACAAGAAATTCAAATTGGTAGTCATGAGTTATCAAAGGAGGACTTTTGGCGTGAACTTGATGCACACTATTTATTCAGCTATCCAAGAACAGATGATTATGCGAGAATTGTACAACTTAATTCACGCGTTAATAGATATAGATTATCTCTTGACGAGTTAAAGTATGATACTATTACTAGCCGAGCTGAAAGTAGAAATTCATTTGTGGTAAGAGTTAATGATAAGTTTGGCGATTATGGAATAGTAGCGTATATTGCATGGAAAATTGAAAATAGTACAGCTGTTATAGATAATTGGATAATGAGTTGTAGGTTGAGTGTTGAGTATGCAGAATATGTGATTTGGAATTTTCTGTTAGAACATTTGAAAAATGAAGAGATTAATAAAGTTTGTCTAAGATTTGAAGATACAGGAAAGAATGCTAGATTTCTCAATTTTTGTAGTGCTATGAATTTGATAGATGATAAGGGTTATTGTTTATGTGATGTGGATTGTATATGTAGTTTATATCAAAATGTTCCGGTTGATTGTAAAATTGGGGAATATAAACATGCAAAGCAAAATTTGAATGTTACTTTAAATTTTGAAAATCGAATGCAGATTTTTGATTACAGAGTTACTCAGGAATTACAAGATGTTATTGATAGTACTAACAGTAGAAATACGTGGCTGTTTCTGAGCAATAGAGGAATTCAAAGTAGTTATAGTGAAAATAGTGCTGTATATGCAAGCTTGGATCTTTTGCATGATGATCGCTTAAAAATAGTGCAATTATGGGAAATGGTACTAAATTGTAAGATAGAAGATTTTAGCAAGTCGTTTATTAGTTATGGCGGAAACTCTATCTTATATATGGAACTAATGGCATTAATAATGAATTATTGGGATATAGATTTCACAAAGGTGCCGTTTAAATTGGATGACTCCGTGTTACAGCATGAGAAGTTAGTTGATGAATATAAAAACACCAAAGAAAATGCAATGGTGAAATTCGATGAAGAAAAATTCGAAATCCCAAAGATTTCGGAAAGATTTTTTACATATAATAAAGAAGCGTTAGCATTACATATTCCAGTTGTTATTAGAATTCCAAACAGTGATTTAGATAGGTCAATGGTGGAAGAAAAACTATATAGCATTTTATCACCATATAGAGTATTTAGAAGTATATACCTTTTTGAAAAAACAAAAGTGTTTGTTACAATATGTAGCGATATTACAATTGAAATAAATGAACATGAATATAAAGGGATATTACCTAAAAAAGAATATTTTGACAATTTAGTAAGACCATTTGATTTGAATAATGCGCCGTTAATCAACTTTGATCTAATTCATTGCGATGGAACGGATTTGCTAATGATTGACTATTGTCATGTGATTGTGGACGGCTTAAGTGTTAAAAAAATTTCTCAATATATTTCTGATGTTTTACAAGGTGCCAGTGATGTTTTGAATATAAATGAAAAATCATTCGATTATTATGATTATTGGTATAATTTTCAAACACAATACTCTCAAAATTGTTTTGAACAGGATATAAATTATTGGATTGGTGAATTAAAGGGGATTAGTCTCTTTGAAGAGTTCCCTGTATATAAAAATTCAGAGGAATCTAATTTGCCATTTAGATTAATTTTGGATGATGATATGAGTGATAAAGTGAAGAGTATTTGCAAAAATAATGAAATGACAGAATTTATCTTTTTCCTGTCTATATATGCTATGTTTTTGCATGCTTTTATTGCCCAGAAAGATATAACGATTGGAGTTCCCTTCAGTTGTAAACATAGTATTGATTCAGATAATGATTTTGGACAATATGTAAATACGCTCGTGTTTAGAAGTAGTAATATTGATAAAAATCAGAACATTAAGTCTTATGTAAAGCGGTGTAATGACAAATTTATTGAAGATATTTCGCATGGAAAAGTTATGTTTCAAGATGTAGTCAATGCGTGCCAGAAAGAATATGGTTGTAATAAATTGTTTGATACCATTTTTGTTTATGAAAACGATATTAAGAGTAATTTTGTTGAATATTATCAAAATAGTTATAAATCGATGTTCGACATGAATATTATTAGAAATAATGAAAGAATAGCAATTCAAATTAATTATGATCCAAGTTTAGTTACGTATGCAGCTACTCAGGTGATAGGAAATTTGTTTTGTGAGTATGCTTGTGATATTATTAATAATTTTGATAGCTATTCAAAAACAGATATTTTACCATTATTATGTAAAGATAAGTATGCAAAATGTGGATTTAAGAGAGAAAACGGTGCTGGTACTATAATTGATGAATTCTTGTCTAGCGTGAAGAGATATCCAAATAAAATGTGTTTTTCTTTCCAGGATGAGGAGTATACATATTCTGAAATCAACCAAATAACAAATTATTGGAGTAAGTGTATTGTTTCAAGAATTGGTTCTGAGCAAAAGAAAGTTCTTGTCATTTGCGATGACATGAGATTGACGGCAATATCTATTCTAAGTGTTATGAAATCTGGAAATATATACATTCCTGTTTCACAGTTGTCGCCAGATGAGAGAATTAAAGAAATTATTAGTACATGTAATATAGAAATGTATATCTCGAGACAAAAAAAGGAGTATATTACACTTCCGTACATGACATGTGATATTAGTGCCGAATATATGGATGATGAAGATGTTAATAACTCAGAAAGTGGGAAGAATGCATATATTATTTACACCTCTGGAACTACTGGAAAGAGTAAAGGTGTTTTGATTAATCATAAAGGATTATTAAATACAATACTTTCAAGGAATGATGTTTTGGGTTTCACAAATTGTGATACTTCTATATTACTTATGGGTGCGGCATCAGATGGTTTTATGACAAGCTTCTTTTCACCATTAATTTCCGGTGCAAAAATCTGCTTCCCTAATAATATTTTTGATATTAAGGATATAGTATATATCATTGAAAATAAAGGAATACGTACATTTTTATGTACGCCAACAATGTTTAATACAATTCTTAATTTTTCTAAACATGATTTATTGAAGCAAGTTAGACTTGTTGCATTAGCGGGGGAAAGTGTTTCTGAAAGCTTGTTTGAAAAAGGAAAGAAGTTATATCCTGCATTGCAAATAGCAAACGAATATGGTCCTACTGAAAATAGTATTTGTACTAGTATTAATCCCAATATCACAACAGATTATCCGATAAATGCAGGTAATTTGATTAATAATGTGAATGGAATCATCGTTAATAAAATGGGTATAGACTGTCCGGAATATGTTATAGGAGAATTATTACTTTCAGGCATAGGCTTAGCGGTAGGATATGTTGGAGATGAGAATTACAATCGTGAAAAATTTGTTGAAATAGCTGGGGAACGATGGTATAGAACAGGAGACTTAGCTTTTTGGGGTAAAGGTGATGTGATAAATATTGTTGGGCGCGTGGATAATCAAGTTAAGATTAATGGTTATAGGGTTGATTTAACGGAAATTAAGAATGAGTTACTCAATTATCCAGAAATAGAGTCATGTGAGGTGGTTTTTAACAATGATACTAAGGTGTTAACAGCATATTATATTGCACCTCAAAATATTCGAAAAGATGAGATAATGTTGTTTTTAGGGAAAAAACTAAATAGATATATGATTCCATTACGTTATTTGCGTGTTTCAGAGATACCGAAAACAGAAATAGGAAAGACGGATGCAAAATTATTGAATAAGTATATTGTTGAGACTGTAGATGACGAGGTTGTAATAGCGGACGATAAAATAGCGCAGGTAATGCTTCAGTTAACAGAAGTATTTATAAAGATAATTGGAAGTGATTCAATAGGCAATAATTCGGATTTTTTTGAAATCGGTGGAAACTCAATAGGTTGCATTGTACTTCTAGAGAGTATTGAGGAGATGTTCAATGTAAAATTGGATATTGAAGATATTCGACTTAATCCAACACCGTTGTTATTAGCTAATATTATAGTACATGACAACAATATCAAACGACAAGAGAAGGAGTTTAAACCATTTAACAGTTTTTGGTTTATTGATTGTTTCTATACTTCTCTTGTATCAATTATCAAGTATTATGATAAGCCAATAAGTCCATTTATTGAATCATTCAATATAGTAGACATCAAAAAGAATGGTGAGTATAAGCATGTTTACAATTTGTCTGAGTCGATAGAAAGTGTTCTTTGGAAATTGGGAATAAAATATAATACAGGAATTTTGGATTGTGAAGTTGAACAACAAATACTTGATTTGATAGAGTTAAAAAGGCCGGTGATAATGCATGTTGATTGTTTCTATTTACCATATTGTAACAAGTATTATACAAAAGAACATTGTGATCATGTCTTAACAATTATAGATTATGATAGTGAAAAGAAGTCTTTTTGCGTTGTCGATCAGAAAAATTTGGATAGTGTTTCCTTTTCTTTGCTTACGATAGATGAATCATTATTATATAGTTCGGTTAAATCTGCTATGATGAATAGAAAAACATTTTTTGATGTAGATTATGTCTTTTTAACCGAAGAAGGTGATTTACATTGTGAGGAATGTGAGAGGGTAGCGTCACAGTATAATAATATAATCGACTTAACAATACAGTATGTCGAAGAGAGTGACAATGAATTAGGTATTGTTATAGAAAGATTATTGAATTATATACTTGTAGAAAAGGAAATAGCACACTATAGAGATAGGATGGAGTTTTATCATAAATTAGAAAAGAACGAAATTCTTCTTAAAAGATTGTTGATGAGATTTATTAATGAAAAAAGAAGTGATGATAAGAAATTAGATATGATTGAGACTTTGGAGAAAATGATATGAAAATAAAAATAATATTTTTCCTTTTCCCCTTTCGAGGACATACGATTCAAGCACTAAAAATTATTGAAAAATTACATTTGACTGGTATGTATGAGATCCTTGTAGATTATTTTGGTGAGGAGTATGAAAAATTAATACCGAAAGAGGTTAGAAAACATGAATGCTTATATTCCTTTAGGGCAAAACCATACAGGGAAAAGTATTCGAAAGATACATTAATTAATTACGGTGAAGGGATATTACATACTTTGAATTTGTATCGCGAATGGTATGAAACAAATGACTTCAGAGCAGATTATATATGTTTTGATTCACTTGCGTATTGGGGAAAGGCTATTGCCAAAGAAAATGGTATTCCAAGTATTGCATTGCATACAATTCAACCATTTGATTTGAATGATTTTGAGACGGAAGGTTATTTATATCTACAGCCCTATGCAAATGCATTTGCAAATAGAGAGTTTTTTAACAGAACTTTGCATATATTTTCTAGAGTTGCTTATGAAAAGTATGGTTTAGCACAAGAGTTTTCGTTTGTGGATTTATTGTCTGCTAAAGGGGATAGTAACTTGGTTTTAGTCCCAGATTTCATGTGTAAATATAGAAATAGTCTTGATGGAAATTACTATATATTTAATCCTATTATGGAGGAAGTGACATGCGAAAGTGAGTGCTCTGATATTGCTAAGGATGCTGATGATATAGTTATTTATATTTCGACGGGTTCTATAATTAACAACCAAGAATTTCTTTATAAATGCATAGAGGCTTCCTTATTAATACCTAATTGTGAAGTGCATATTAGTGCCGGTGTAAATTTTGATGAAATTCTAAAAAAATATGGGGATTATTCACAGCTATTTGTGTACAAATTTGCCCCGCAAAAGGCAATACTTAATCGTGCTAAATTGTTTATCACTCATGGTGGTATGAATAGTGTTTGTGAATCAATATATTACAAAACACCGATGGTCATAATTCCTTTTGTAAATGATGAGTATCTAAATGCAATAATGGTGGAACAGAATAATTTTGGAGAAATGCTAAAACTAAATGTTAGTGAACAGCAATTATTTGAAACTATTAGTAGAGTTATTTGTGATGAGAGTATAGCAAACAGTATTAGTGATGCGTCGGAATTAATGAAGTCAACCAATGCATTGGAAGAAGTTTTGACTTATTTTCAAAGTGTTGTTCAGAAAAAAACTATTAATAGTAATATGTAGCTTTGTCAGAAATATTTGTTGGAATAGGAAATGTCAAAATGCAAAAAAAACGAGGAATACTGTTTCTATTGGAGTGTGGAAATGTAAATGAAAAAACGTATTGCGAGATATTGAACAAGGTTTCTGATGGAAGAAAAAATAAAGCCCAATCATATCAGTTTTTTACAGATAGGGTTTTGTCTGTAATGGCAGAATTATCGCTAATGTATCTGTTGAGAAAATATTATGGCTACGATGCTTCAGAATATACTATTTTGCAACAAGAATGTGGGAAACCATATTTAGTGAATATTCCATCTATAGAGTTTAATATATCGCATACGAATAGTCTTGTGGCGGTATTGGTTGCAAATGTGGAAGTAGGAATAGATGTAGAAAAATGGTGCAGAATATCTGAAGAGAGTATGCAGCATGTAATGAGATTTGCTTTGAGCAATGATGAAAACGATTATATCGAGAGAGAACATGGTGAGAAAAAAATCAGATTCTGCCAAGTGTGGACTGCTAAAGAGGCATATTGCAAGATGAAAGGCTCTGGAATTTTTGCGGAATTAGAGAATATAAAATATAAGTCTGACATAGCGAGTGAGGGGGTTCAATTTGGAGATTATTATATCAGTCTTTGTGGCATTTCACTTAGTGACTGTCATATAATTTGTAAAGACGAAAAGTATATTTCAGAAATGCTTAGTTTGTTAAACGAGCATAGATAAGTGTATCTATTTTATCCTGGATAAATTAATGTGAAGATATCTGACAATATATATTTTTATGTGGAAAGGAAGTAATTCAGTTATTGAAGCTAATGATTGAGTTTAGGTAATAATTATGATTTATGATGATTTGAGTTTTTTGGGTAGTATATCAATTGAGATAGGACTAGGATGTAATCTAAGTCAGAGCCATACAATGTGTCCAGCACATTGTTTGGAACGAGATAATAAAGATTGTTTATCTGATGATCAGATAATATCTATATTAGATCAAGCAAATTCATTGAAATTTAATGGTTATTTTGCATTTCATTTCTATAATGAACCATTACTGCACATCGAAAGGATTGATAGAATTATCAAACAAAGGCCAAATTATAAGTATTTATTATGGAGCAATGGGACGTTGATAAAAAGAACATTGGATTTGGGATATAGTTTTGAGATTTTTGATAGAATTGTATTTACAAAATATGATGAATCTGATATAGACATGATGAATCATATTAAGTCTATTCACCCAAACACAGAAATATATGATGCGGATATGGATGAGAGATTGAATTTTTATGAGAATGATACAGAAAATTATTTTACTTGTAAGAAGGTATATCTTGAATTGCCTATTGATTATTCTGGAAAAGCATATATTTGTACATTTGATTGGAATGGTGAATATATTATAGGCGATTTGCAGAAACAAACTCTAGAAGAGGTGTTTAAATCCGAAACTTACCAAAATATATTAAAAGAGAATAAGGGAAGATTAAGACATGGTTCAACTGTTGAACTGTGTAAAAAATGTACAAGACCATGTTTGGAGTTGTCAGTGATAATATAGTAATATGTGTTTGTGGAAATAAACACATAGATAAAAGAAGAGCAAATCAATTGTACTATAATAGAATATGAACAGTAATTTGTGATATTTGAACTGTTACATTATATAAAGCGATGCTTTGAAAGTGATGATTTATTTAAGGAGAAGTGAAATGAAATTGCATCATATTGGAATTGCCGTGAAAAATATTGAAGATTATTATGCCGAATTTCTAAAGCCGATTATGGGATATACAAAAATTTCTAATATCATTAACAATGAAAGCCAACATTCGAGAATAGCATTTGCAGAAAATGGGCAGTCTGTAAAAATGGAATTAATAGAAGCGATTGATGAGAATAGTCCTACTTATCAGATATTGAAAAGTGGAAATGGTGGATTTTATCATTTGGGTTATGTATCTGAAAATTTTGATGAGGATATAAAATCCTTAAGAAAGAAAAAGTTTATGTTAATTTCCAAAAAGGAAGGTGTTGCTTTTTTGTTGTCTCCCACATATGAAATTTATGAATTATTAGATAAAACCATGGGATGGGAGTAAGTATAATGGTTCAGTTGTCAAGACAAAAATCTGAGATTTTTATAATGAACTGATATGGTTGGTAAGTTACTGAAGGTGTGGGGAGAATTTGTAGACTCCCCGTCTCCATATATGCTAAGCTACATAAGGCAGCAACATTGCTGGATAGTAGCATTCAGCCGGCGTTTGGTAATCAAGTGCAGAATGATGTCTCTCAAAGTTGTAGAGAGTATGAAAGTTTTTCTGTAAATAGCTATTAGCGATGGGTCTTCTATTCTATGATAAAATCTAAATCATAGGAGGCCTATTATTATGGCAAGAGAAAAGAAACCGGTACACAAAGTAGTTATGACGTAGGCGTCAAATCCTCCGCCTTGGATAGTTAGCCTGTTTTGCAAATTCCGCTTCATCGGATCACCGATTCCGCTAGCAACGGATCAGTGTTTCCGGTCGTAACGGAACGCTTTTCCGCTTCGTCGGATCACGCATTCTTATAAAGTGTTATAGTTTTTTCGTAGTCATTATTTTTAGATTACGAAAGGAGGCATTTTTATGCAGGACTACAACACTATTATTGGTGCTATTCAGATGCGTCTGAATAAGTGCCCAACCAGATCTGTTATGGATCGTTTTCGAATCGGATCAAGCACTCTTAACTTGATCATGAGTCGATATAAGGCTCTTGAGCTTACCATTGACGAGCTTGAAGCTATGTCACCAAAAAAAAGTAGAGAACCTCTTTTACCCAAAGAAAAATCTTCAACGCAAAGAAGTTCCACTTCCAGATTTTCAGTATTACTATGATCGTATTCATGCCCCAAACAGTAGAGTAAATATTTCATTCTGTTGGCTGGACTACAAAGAAAAGAATCCAGATGGATATGAAAAATCTCAGTTTTATGAATACTATCAACGTTTTGTTCAGGAAAACTATGGTGGCACAAAAATTTCAATGGCGGTAAATCGCAAGCCTGGTGAAAAGATGTACATCGACTGGGTTGGCGACCAGCCTGGACTTCTGACGGATGTTACAACCGGTGAAATCATGAGAGTTCATATCTTTGCCACAACATTAGGCGTGAGCAGTATGATCTATGCAGAGGCATTTCCAAATGAAAAACTTCCTTGTTTTATCGAAGGCTGTGTACATGCGGTATCCTTCTATGGTGCAGTTGCTAAACATTTTGTCCCGGATAATCTAAAAACAGCTGTTACGAAGCATACAAAAGATGATCTTGTATTGCAGTCAACCTTCTCTGATCTGGAAGACTTCTATGATACGATTGTGCTCCCACCACCGGCTCGTAAGCCTAAGGGAAAGCCAACGGTCGAGAATCATGTGCGTTACCTTGAAACACATCTTATAGAAAAGTTAAAAGAAAAGATTTACACATCCTTTGAGGATTTGAATGCTGATATCAAAAAGATAGTAGCCGTCCTCAATGCGAGACCTTTTCAGAATCAAGCTTTTTCCAGACAAGAAATGTTTATCAAGTATGATAAACCCTGTATGAAACCACTGCCAGGCGGAGAATACACAACTTGTGATTACAAAGCAGTACTGAAGGTGCCTAATAATTATCACATCGATTATGACGGCCACTACTACTCTGTATTGTATACTTACTGCGGAAAACCAGCAATCCTTAAGGCCACACCTTCTGAGATTCGTATCTGTGATCAGTACAACCGTCTGATCTGCACTCATAGAAGATCTTATAAGGATTTTCCGTTGTACATAACTACGGTAAGCGCATAGTTTTAGGGCGTACCCTATAAATGAAATCTGACACCCCGCGCTA
>ERZ779649.491-NODE-491-length-29047-cov-2.976718_pt1 | contig 29047 bp, 18 predicted proteins | sample MGYA00511882_ERZ779649 | MGnify/ENA primary metagenome ERZ779649 (study PRJEB29588, sample SAMEA2157793) | human gut metagenome | biome: human gut; feature: human-associated habitat; material: faeces | place: Denmark | collected 2008/2010 ... | reverse complement strand
TAACCGTGGTAATGGCGATATCAAGCCGCAATATTTGATCTCTGTCGCTCGCAATGATCAAGCCGGTACTCCGGGTATTCCTTGTACGTATGAGCATAATCATTTTGATAACGCTGGTAATCCTGTTGACGCAGCGCATTGCTCTCATGCAACTCAAGGTCATTCAGGCTTCGACTACGGTAAGTATTTGGTAAGCTTTGGCGACTCTGCCCTTATTAAGGGCCATGAATTGAAGGTTCCGTATATGGATATCGATGGTGGTTATACTCGCGTAGGTTTTGTTAAGGCAATCCACGCTGGTGACAGCTTGTTCGTCTTGACACAAGGTTTTGAGAACATGGATCCGGCTACATTGGATACAGCTACGATCATCAATGCTTATAAGAAGAGCAAGAGCGAGAACTTTATCGTGAATTTACAGGGTGACAACCACAAGAACGTAACTTGGTCATTCCGCTATGTAAACCCGGATAAGGCTGGTGCTGTAACGGAAGAGGGTGCTGATAACGAATTCTTGTTCGAGTCGAACATCTATAACGAGGCAGGCGTTGCTTCTACTGGTAAGGCTACTAAGGGCTTCGATAAAACCGTTGCCGGTTCAATCGCTCCTTCTTACGCCGCATGGTTGAAGATGCAGAATGGTTGCTTGGTATTGACTCGTGGTGATTCAGAGTTTAGCGCAGCTAAGACTGGCTCTGACGGTGCTTTGATCTTCAACGCATACCAAAAGACTGACGCTGAGGATATGGTAACATCTATCGAAGGCGCTAACGCTGAAGGTGTATCTATCATCGCTGGCAACGGTACTGTAACTGTTCAAGGTGCAGCCGGTAAGTCAGTAGTTATCACGAACATCTTAGGTAAGGTAGTCGCAGAGACTGTTCTTACATCTGATAACGCTACAATCGCTGTACCTGCGGGTATCGTAGCGGTAGCTGTTGATGGCGAGGAAGCTGTTAAGGCTATCGTAAAATAAGATTTATAAAGAAATAAAATAAATCGAAAATACATTCCCGTGCGGGTAACCAAGTACTCCGTGATGGATGAACAAGCGGGAATGGATTAATATTAATACTAAAGTAATAAATTAAAGTTCATCCGTCGTTACCTCCGTGAGGAGAGAGGGCGGTAAGAATAAGTCTTGGTTGGCATTGTATATGCCGCCAAGACTTTATTCCATATGTTGTATTGTTAATCTAAAAATTAAAGGATATGCAGTTTAGTTGGTGGTACCTTTTTGTTTCTATCCCTGTGATATGGTCTTTATGGATAGGTTTCCGGGTCTTTAGGGGGATAAATAAACCAAGTGATTTCTTCTGGTATCCGGAAGGAATGTCATCAGAGAAGTTGAGGGATTCTTTGACCGCATCGAATATCAGTGTAGGTTCTGCTATCTTTGCGTTTTTGAGCTTTGGATATTCTTATAAGCTTGCCGCTTTTATCTCTCCTTTGACATGGCTGCTGGGTTTCTTTATCTTGTATAAGGTATTTCCTCGTATAGAAAATTCGGAAAAGAGAACATTGCATGGCTTCTTGGCCAATCGTTATGATAGCCGATTTATCGGTTATTTCGCTTCTTTGTTATCGATCATCGGATTCTTGGGTACCTATGGTATAGAAATCTTGGTTGGGATAAAGATCGCTAAAGTCCTTTTCCCTAATGTCTCCTCTATTTATATTATCTTGGGTTTGAGTCTGGTAGTGTGTACGTATACTGCACTAGGAGGTTTTAAGGCTGTTATTGATACGGAAAAGATGCAATTGTGGTTTTCATACGTCGGGATTGCTGCCGTTTTTGGATTCTTAATATCTCATAATGAGAATGTATTGAGTCTTGAGACATTGGCTTCGGACCATTGGGGATTTTCAAACTTATCAGTGTTATTTGTCCTTTCATTAATTGTGGTGAATGTACCTTGGCAGTTGATCGATATGTCCGTTTGGCAACGAGTCTGTTCCATGCGAGACCAAAAGGATATAAAGAAAGGATTGTCACAATCTATTTACTCAATTGGAATCTCTTGGTGTGTGTTGATTTCATTGGGTGTTTTACTGAATTATTTTCCGGACTTTACGGCTCCTTCGAATAATGATTACGGTTCCTTGCTATTGAGTTATCTCCAAGAACCTTGGGCGTTTGCTCTGTTTGCGGCGGGCTGCTTTGCCGCATTAGTGTCTACGGCAGATACATTATTGATTGCTTCTATACAGACTTTTGTTTTTGATATATTGTATCCTTCACATTCATTGAAGACGATAGAAGATACAAATGACCCGGAGAAAATGAAGGGTTTATTGCGCTATGGAAGGAAAATGGTTTATTTATTCGGACTTATCAGCCCTTTGTTCATTTACTTGGTTAGTATTGTGATACCGGGTGTTCTGGATTTGTTTTTTTTAGTTTATAGTGCTCAGATCATATTGCTTATACCGATTTGCGTGGCGATATTCCGTAAGGATTGTGTACGGATGAGAAAGTATGCGATATTCTCTCTTTCTGCTGGTTTCTTGGCTTCTGTATGCATGATGGTGTGGATGCTTTTTCATCCGGTGGAATACGTTTATCTGTCGGCTCCACTTGTTTCGATTCTGGTTTCTGCGATACCTTGGTTTTTTATTAAGAAAGGAGAGGGTTATGATACTGGAGTTAACAAAAGGTGAGATTTTCGAACTAATGGTTTCAGCTTTAGGAGGATTCCTATTGTTATGTAAATGGATGAAATCTACGAATATGCGAAAAGTAAGGGAATACCTTGAAAAACAGCCCTTAGATGGGCTTTCGGATTGCAGTTGTTTGGGGGATTTTATGAAGCGGTCTTCTTGTAAGAAACTGTTTAACTATTATTTTTTATATAGGCTTGTCTCCATTTCTTATTATTTGCTGCCGGTTGTTTTTTTGTTCTTTTTTCTTGTTGATGCATTTTATTTGTATAACTATTTTCTTGTTGATGGATCTGAAGTATTCGAGAAAGCTTGTGTTCCGATGCAGCAAAGTGTATTGATATTTATTTTTGAATCAGTGGTTGTTATGTTCCCTCTTGTTTTAGGAGAGTGGATTAAAAGAAATACTTATGAGCCTCTTGTATGAGCGACGATTGGAGTCTTGCTATATAGAACGAATATATCCGTATTCGGAATCGAATGCTTTTTTAGGAGTGAGTATTTGCTCTCGTTTATTTTCAGAGAAGACTTTGGTTGCTCTGTTTGATTGGTGCAAGGCAAATGTCAAATCTGTTTATGTATTAATAGCCGATGAGATACAAATGTACACTTTTATGGCTTCTAAAGGTTTGGAACGAAAAGAGGCTTGTGCGAAAGCTTTGCAAATAGGCGATATAAAGTATCGATTCATAGAAAGGGTTATCAAGAAAGGTGACTATGACAATGTTCGATTGCTTTCTTGGAAAGCGGTAGCCTTAGAGCCTCGATTCAAGACTTTATTGCAAAGACTTAGATTATTATATGGAACTGAAATCCTTTTTCGGCGGGAAGTTATCAAGCAGATTCTAGAACGTAACAGGCGGTTGCCGGAAGGTTTTCGTTTTGCAAGGATCGACTCTTCTGATTATGATCTAGCTTCTCTTTATATACTGAACGAACTGGCGGTTATTTTATATTTCCATTTATATTTTGATCCAGCGTGCCAATATCAAATCTCACCTTTACCTATGACCCCTTTATTGGAAATCTTGTATGACGGTACTTTTTTGAAAGACTTGCTTGTCCCTAAAAAGGATATTGGTTATATAGAAATTATGGGGGAGAAGGATCTCACTGGCAGAATGATTAAGGTTAATACAAAAGGGGCGCCCTTATAGATAGAACCGCCCCTCCTTATAGTTGTAGATAACTCCTTTACTTTTTTGTGAGTTCGTTATAGCTTATGTATAACTTTCATTAACTGCTCGCCCAAGCCAATTGTATAGCCTTGAGAGACAAATACGACACGGTTGAACGTATCGGCGATCAAGAAGATCGGCAAGGTATTGGCGTTTTGCAATTTCATCGCTGTAGCCATCTCCTTTTGGATCGCCCCGTCGATATCCAGACCGTATGTGATCGTGCCCGGTAAATCGCCGAACTCTTTCGGATCGAAGTTCTTATAGCCCTTCTCGTCAGGGAAGAGAAGCACGATGCCTCGTCCCCAATCTTCTAGTTCCTTCTTCACGGCGGCGATATCACGCATCGCATGGTTTGTCGGTTCTTGGCGGGAGCCTAGAAGCGCTACGATATAGTAGCCACGTCCGGTAGTAGCTAGCAAGCTAGTTTCCTCGCCGTTGTCCGCACGTTTGAATTTATTCTCGGAGTTGAAATTACCGATCACCTGTATCTCGTCCTTGCTTTCGCGCATCTCCAATTGGATCGGGGTGGTCTTGTCTGCCTCCACATTGAAAAACTCGATCTCGGCCAATACGCTACCGTTTGCCATACGAGTACCGGTCACTAACATATAATTACCTTCATCCATGGATAACGGTTTCTTCAGTAATCCGCTCCAAGTATCTCCCAAGCCCATATCCACATTACCGCCTCTCTCGAAATTCAAGGTCTGTAAAGTACCGTTCGGCAAAACCTTGGCGATCGTGAAGTGACTGTAATATTTCGGGTCCTGCAGCGCCTTGATCGGTTGGTAAGAAGCGATTACCTTGCCTTGTTTAGCGGTCGTCTGTACGGCAGCCTCGAAATCGACGTCTACCCAAGCGTTGTCCTTGAAGTACTGGATCTTGCGGGCTACCGGCTCGATACGTGCCGGAATACCTAAGCTACGAGCCACGGCCACGAAGAAGATATTACGGGAGCCCTTATCAGCGATACGAGATTTCCAGACACCCATCGGCATGATCGGAATACGTTGCGCATTTAGTGCGTCGTTAATGGAGACGTTATTCTTCACCCAATCCACCAATGCCTGTGGATTCTCTACGGCTTGTTTCGCAAGGGAAGGCTCAATATTCGCGGCGAAGAAACTCTTATAAGGAGTCAGGAACTCATTGGCCACACGAGGATTCATGATATATTCATTGAACCATTCGCTTTGAACGGCCGGCGTATTATTCAAATGATCTGCGAAGACAGACGCTGGTGTATCACGTAGATCCTTAGCGGACACGACATCCAATAATGCCATCGCCTGCGCACGCTTCTCGGCGGGAGTCTCCCGTAAGAACTTCTCGATCTCCATCCAGTTACCACGGCTACCAATCATGAAATCCTCCGTCTTCATCGGGTCGATACCCAATTCTTTCGCTAAAGCCTCCGCTTTCTCTTCCGTATAGAAAGTGGCTACATATTTATTACGGATAGCGTCTTCCTCCAATAAACGTTTGGCGTTCGCTTCCTTTTGCTCCGGTGTAACTTCCGCTGGGATAGAGCCATCCACCGGTGGTATGATATCTAGGGCGATCGTCTCCACATCTCCCGGTTTTTTGTTCAAGGCGATCGTAACCTCTCCGTCTTTGCCGAAAGAGACCTTGCTGTAGCCGAATTTGCCGTCCTTGCTGGCCCATACCAACATATCCCCTTTTCCGGCGGATAATGAGCATTTGCCATCCGCATCCGTCTTCTTGCGGGCTACACTGTTAAACTCGGCATAATTATAAATCTTGAATTCAACCAGAGCGTCCTTCACTGGCTTGCCATTGGCATCCGTAACCGTGATAACAGCTTTAGCCGAAGGCGCGTAATTATCGATCACGTTGATCTCGGTATACCCATCGGTACGTTCCATGACATCCTCCGGGCCATTGTATTTACCGAATACTTTCGTATGCATCAACATACCCCGGTAAGCAGGGCCGTTGAACCAACCCAGATTCAATACCGGTTCGGGCTCGCAAGCGCCGAGGAAATACCATTTACCATTCACCCAAGCTTCTACCCATGCGTGGTTATCATCTGTATGCGCCCAGCGAGGCGTATATACCTGACGTGCGGGGATACCCACGGAACGTAAAGCGGCTACCGTGAAGGTAGACTCCTCACCGCAACGACCGTAAGCGGTCTTTACGGATGCCAAAGGGGAACTTGTGCGCCCATCGGAAGGAGTATAGATAACCTTCTCATGACACCAGTGATTCACTTCCAGTACGGCGTCGTACAACGAGAGACCCTTCACCCGGTCTTTCAACTCATCAAAGAAAACCATGCGGCTTTCATCCAGATTCTCATTGTTGATTCGTACCGGCAATACGAAATGGCGGAAGATATCCTCTGGGATGCTATCGCCCCAAGGCATCTCATTCCGTGCTTGGAAAGAGGAACGGATGTTTTTCAAATAGAAATCGCCACTATAGTCCGTGATGTCTCCAATCGGCATATAGGCGTACATGAAGGTTAACGCCTCCCTCTCTTCGGGAGTCATTTGATCGTTAAATACTGCGAAAAGGTCTCCGTTAGGCAGAGCGACCTGTTTCGCTTGGAAATCGTTCTCGACCTCAGCTCGGTAAGCGGCGTCGGTAATAAAATGTTGTTGGTTGTTACAGCTCGTCCATACGAGTAATGTGAACAACAGCGTAAATAGATGTTTTTTGTTCATAAAGCGGATATGTATGTTTGCCAAAAGTAATGATTCTATGCGAGATAGAAAAATTCTCGAACAATTTGTAAGAAAGATTTGTTTTTCTATAGAAAGAATAAATCTGGTCTTCCTGTAAATTTGGGACCGGATTTCTTCTTTTTGTGTGATTATAATTACAAAAAGTTTACGAACTTTGTAACAAAGTATCAAATCACTAATCATAAAACCCGTTTTGCGTATGTTTCAAAATCCTGAGCAAGTGCTATTAATAGCTTCTGTGATCCTGTTTTTAAGTATATTCGCCGGTAAGGCCGGTTATCGTTTCGGCTTACCCGCTTTGTTGTTGTTCCTTGGTGTGGGAATGTTGTTTGGCAGCGATGGTCTGGGCATCCAGTTCAGCGATCCGAATGTGGCCCAGTTTATCGGCATGTTGGCGTTGAGTATCATCTTGTTCTCGGGTGGTATGGATACGAAAGTTGCGGAGGTCAAACCTATCGCCTCGCAAGGTGTGGTATTGGCTACGCTCGGGGTGCTGGCCACGACTTTTATCACGGGCGGGTTTATCTATTGGTTATTTGGTTTATTTGGCAAATATGTTACGTTGACTTTCCCGGAATCTTTATTGCTGGCGGCGGTCATGTCCTCTACGGACTCAGCCTCGGTTTTCTCCATCTTGCGCAGTAAAGGGGTTTATTTGAAAGAGCGTCTGCGTCCTACCTTGGAGCTGGAGAGTGGTAGTAATGACCCGATGGCTTATATGCTTACCTTGCTTCTGATCGCTTACATACAAAGCGGAGGTATGAATATTTGGGAGGCCGGGCTATCCTTGGTCATTCAATTATCGGTGGGAGCTATCGCCGGTTTCTTATTGGGGAGACTGGCTGTGTTGATTATCAATAAGATCGATATAGATAACGAGTCTTTGTATCCGATCCTTTTATTGGCTACGGCTTTCTTCCCCTTCGCCGCTACGACCTTATGTAAAGGTAATGGCTATTTAGCGGTTTATATCGCTGGTTTGGTGGTTGGTAACGCTAAGATTGTTCACAAGAAAAGTATGGGGACGTTTTTTGACGGTTTCGCTTGGTTGTGGCAGATCGTGATGTTCCTTACGTTAGGCTTGCTAGTGAACCCGCATGAGTTATTACCGGTGACGGGTGTAGGTGTTATGGTGGGAGTCTTTATGATCTTGATCGCCCGTCCGATTAGCGTGTTCCTTTGTTTGATACCTTATAAGAATTTCTCCTTCAAAGGTAAACTGTATATCTCATGGGTGGGATTACGCGGGGCGGTTCCTATTATTTTCGCTACTTACCCGATGATCGCCGGGATCGAGCATGCTAGTATGTTCTTTAATATCGTATTCTTTATCACGATTCTTTCTTTGCTGATCCAAGGAACCACGGTTACCCAAGCCGCTAAATGGCTGGATATGGTGGATGAGCCGGAACGAAAGGATGAGTTTGGCATCGAGCTTCCCGAGGAGATCAAGAGCGCAATGAGCGAGATCGATATTACCCCGGCGGTATTATCCCATGGAAATAAATTGATGCAGCTGACTTTACCCGATCATACCTTGGCGGTAATGGTGAAACGGGAAGGCCGCTATTTTATCCCGAAAGGAAATACGGAATTAAAGGAGAATGATAAGTTGTTAATGATTTCCGATAATGACGAGGCGCTTTTGCAGGCGTATGATTCCTTGGGGGTGAAGGATTATACGATGAAGAAGAATTGAAATAATGTGCCAATGTAGGCAATGTGCCAATGCGAATACTCTTTGTGTAGAATAAGCATTGGCACATTATTTTATCGTACCGGGAACTCGGTTATACGTAAAGTGGTACAGCCATAAGGAATTAACTCGATCGTCTCTTCATCACCCATCGGTTCGTTGGCTTGCATGAAGAAATTTACGGGGCCGGCGGAACCTTTGAACATATTCCATGAAGGTAAGATCCGTCCCTTTGTTTTGATCGTGATAGGGGCATTCTCTAGGTTCCATGGGTAAGGGGCTATGTTCTCTGCCTTTCTAACGACGAAATTTTTCTCTAGTTCTTCTTCTTTCAGATATTTGCGAATCAGGGAATAATTCCATGCTGAAGTAGAGGTGACCTCATAATACCATTCTCCTTTATGTGAAGACTCCGGGCGTTGATCAACCTTGCGTTCCCATTTCTCATCCATCTTTAGGGAATACAATAATGGACCTCGTTCGATGACAACCGCATCGTCATACCAATTGCTTGTGGATATACGCATGGGTAGCTCTAGCTGGATATGATCGCCATCTTTCCATTCCCGGTTGATTCGTACGATTTCGCCAGAGTGAGCCGCGATAGAGACAGCCTCGCCATTTATCGTAATCACGGGATTATTACACCAAGCGGGAATACGCAAGTGAAAAGGGAAAAAGGCTTTCTTGTCTTTCTTGCTAGGGAACGATAAATTGAAATCGATCTTTTCTTCAAAGGGATAATCGGTCTTCTCTGCGATTTTAACCGTGATGTCGTTTCCCACTTGGGCAGTCACTTCCGATGGTGCGTAGATAAGTGAAGCGATGCCATTATCGGCGGTGGCAAACCATAGATGTCGTGTGAATTTAGGCCAACCTTGATGTAGATTGGAGGTACAACAAGGATAACCGCTCAATTCTCCGAAAACAATGTCTGTGTCCTCGTGTGGTGAGACAAAGTTACGTCCTTCGCAAGTGATCGCTACTTGATTGACTTGCTGATAATATTGTCGTGCGGAAAAGTCATCCTTGATCTGTGTTGGCAGTACATTGTATGCGACTTTCTCTAAATGATCAGCCCACTGGACATCTCCGGTTATCTCTAACATTTTCTCGAGAGAGAACATCATCTCGACAGCGGTACAGAGTTCCGATCCTTGTGTCGGGTTACCGAAACGTAAAAGTTCATCTCCCGCCCATAATCCTGTAGGAAAACCAATCGTATGGCGCATTTTCCGTACAGCTTCCTTAACCGCTTCCAGATTTTGAGGATTATGGCTCTGTTGGTAATAAATGACAGGTTCCTTGAATCCTTGGGCGAGATTTACACAATGCAGGCTGTTTTGCCGGGCTAAATGATCTTGGTTCAAGAACACGTCGGTCCAATTGAAGGTTTGCTTATGGATTAACTCTCCTAACTCCAGAAGGAAAGGATCCCCCGTGATATTATAAAGCCAATATACGACCATCAGATTATCCCCTCCTCGTTGTTCAGCCCAGAAAGTCCATTTTCCCAGAGGACTTTTAGGTAGTTCAGAAAGCTGGTATTTGAAATAATTAGTGAGGAACGAGATAACTCTTTGATCGTTGGTAGCGGAATAATATTGTTGCAGAACTTTGAGCATAACCATTTTGGGCCACCAATCTTGTGCGTTATCCCGTTGTAAGCCGGGTTCATAGTCTCTGTCTGTATCTGGCCCGAAATATCCGTTAGGCTTTTGAGAGGCCAATGTCCATTCAACCCAAGGCTTTACTTTTTGGATCAAGGCCTCATCATTCATGATGTAAGCCAAAGGTAGTAAGCCATCTATCCAGTATGGGCCTCGTTCCCATACGTCTCCATCTCCGCCTAACCAACCGTTACGCGGTCCCATTACTTTCGTATAGATAGAATCCAGATGGCCGGTCATTCCCGTACACATTCGTTCCATTTGGATTTTTAGCCAACCCGCAGGTTTAACATCCCCAATAGGCAACTCTATATAAGGCTTAGAGGCTAATGGATAACGATTGTTCGGGTAATTAATGTTGATAGAACCTTCATTTCCCGGCAAAGTGGCAGAAAAGGAGGTAATTGAGATTAGGCTTGATAATGTTATCGTTAATAAATACTTCATTTTGATGCTTTTTTAGTTATTCGTTATAGGGGATCCATACCCTCATTTTTCCTGCTTTACGGTTATCCCACGCATAATAGGGAATGAAGGTAGCAGATTGTGCCCTACCGTTTGTTTTAATTGTTTTTATCCCATTCAATATATCGGAAACGAAGGCTGTCTGGAATGTTGTACTTGGGCTCAACTGGATTTGATCGAAATATTCCGGGTTGTCTATTTCTTCCATGCAGTATACAAGTGGCCCTCGTTGAATCGCCCGTTTGCCGAAATTTTCCTTGACATGCGGATCTGCCGCAACAATTTCCACGGGCATATCCATATCTAGAGCGATTACATCTTGCGATTTCCAATCCTTGATTACCGCATAGCCTTTTTCCTCAGACACGTTTATTCTCTTACCATTGATACTTAAATCATAGGTTTTGCACCAATTCGGAATGCGGAGGCGTATCTCTTTCTCCAAAGGCTGAGACGTAGAAATTGTTAGTTTTACCGATCCATCCCACGGATAGTCCGTTTCTTGTGTTAATAGGATATCAGTCTCTCCTATCCGTATTTGCCCCGTATTTCCGATATATAGATTTACCCATAACGCATCATCGGAGGAGGCGTAGATATAATTTCCGATAGAAGGCAAGAAGCGTGAAAGCTGACTTGGGCAACAAGCGCAACCATACCATTCTTGTCTATGGTGATCACCCTTAGATTCCAGCGGATTGACATAGAAGAAACGGTCTCCACCCAAGGAGATACCGGCAAGCGCACCGTTATATAAAGAACGTTCCAGTACGTCGATGTATTTAGAGTCTCCGGTAAGTTGGTTCATACGTTGGTTCCAAAGCACCATTCCGACAGAAGCGCAAGTCTCGCAATAAGCATCTAGGTTCGGTAAATCGTAATCCTCCGTAAACCCTTCGTTATCCCGGGATGAACCGATTCCCCCGGTGATATACATATTGCGGTGTACCACATCATCCCATAGACGATCTATGGCGGCTATATATCCCGTATCATTCTTCAAGGCAGCCACATCAGCCATACCGCAATACAAATACATACATCGTACCGCATGCCCGGAGATATCGGTAAGTCGCCGGACGGGAACGATATCTTGATAGTAAACCGGGTCCCATTTACCTTCATCACCCATAGTGCCGTGACCGTGTCCACGTTCCTCCAGCAGCCAATAAGCGAAATCCAGATATTTCTGCTCTTGGGTGGTTTGATAAAGCTTGACAAGCGCCAGTTCTATTTCCTCATGTCCCGGTACCCAATGTCTTTTTCCCGGACCGAATTGGCTCATCATATGATCTGTCATGCGGATACATACGTCTAATAACTTGCGCTTTCCAGTAGCTTGATAATACGCCACTCCAGCCTCAATCATATGTCCGGCACAGTACATCTCATGTTTGTCCATATTGGTCCACCGTTTATCCAATCCGGTGAGTGTATAGAAGGTATTGATGTAGCCATCTGGTTGTTGGGCGGCAGCGAATTTATCAATCCATTCGTCCGCCTTCTTCTCCAGCTCGGGATCCGGATTGTTGATCAGGCTATAAGCCATACCTTCTAACGCTTTATATACATCGGAATCATCAAAGAAAATGCCGGAATGCTCTCCTTCCCCTTTCGCTGCATTCTCGAAATTACGGATACGCCCGGTTTGATTCTCTATTTGATCGATACAGACAGGCAAGGTCGCCGAGACATGTTTACTGAGTCTGGGTGACCAAAAGTTATCATTGATTTTCACATGAGAGAAATCGATCTGCTCGATCATTTTCAAAGGCTGTTCCTTTATATCTTCTTTAGAGGTCTGGCACCCTTGCAAAAGAAAGGCAGACGCAGCGAGTAAAAGGTATTGCTTCATATAGCTTTAGAAATTGAGATTAAAGGAGGGTATGTCAATATAGAGACATACCCTCTATGTTATTATTGATAATTCGGATTTTGTTCCAGATTCGGATTGGTATCTACTACTTTTTGAGGTAAGGGAAATACCGTTTTATAATCTCCATTCGGCTCATGAGATAACCATTTAGCTTTTGTGAAATGACCGAAACGTATCATATCTCTCCGGCGATAAGATTCTCCAGCGAATTCCCAACCTAGTTCATCATAGAAACGTCCGAATTTTTCCGGATAAACTTGATTTTGCGAAGTTAATACATAGTTTTCTACCGTACCGTATTTATAACAGGATTTTTCTTGTAATTGCGCTCCTGAGACAATTGCTTTTTCAGGATGTTCTTTAAAAGCTCTTTTTCTGACCATACTTACAATAGACGCTGCTTGATCTGCTTTCCCAGTACGTAAAAGGCATTCTGCTTTCATCATATGGACTTGCGTAAGTCTGAATAAGACCAAATCATTATTTAGTTCACTTCTGGCTCCCATCTCAACCTCATATTTTAACCAGCGATATCCTTCTGCCTCACCAGTGAAAATTCCGTTGGGCATTTTGTTGACGAAGATAAGCGGTTGTCCCATTAAGTCATAAGAGCCTGTGAGAGGTGTCCGGTCAGATGCGTATTGGGGACCTCCTAGCCAAGTCGCATTTAAACGTTCGTCATCTGGATCATAGGTGTCGATGAATTGAGGTATTCCTTTATAGGCCCCAGCTCCCCAAGGGCTTCCAACTAGATCATACGTTTTTTGGTTTGCTCCGTGTAAGGCGGCTAAATGATAGTTAAATCCAGTGGCAAATATTTCATCATAAGGAATGACTAATATATTTTCTAATGAGTTTTCATTGTGTGCCTTAAATGGATCGCTATAATTAATGTCTAAACTATATTTTCCGGAATTAATAATATCATCACACTCTTGAATACAAGCATTCCATTGGGGATCACCTGTATATACTTCTGCGTTCAAATATACGTTAGCGAGGAGGGCTTTAGCTCCCCATAATGTGAATCTTCCATAATTAGATTCATTTTTCTCTGTTGGGAGATCGCTGAAAGACTCTTTTAGTTCTTTGACTATAAAATCATAAAGATCCTTCCGGGATGTTTTTACAGGTAATTCTGAGGTGGGTTCCGTGACTAAAGGAGCATCTCCAAAATTATCCATGATGTACCAGTAATAGAAAGCACGTAATGCTCGAGATTCAGCGATCATGGCAGCCTTGTTTTCATTAGCGGCAAAAGGAAAATCATCTTGGTTGATAATGCTGATAGCCCGGTTTGCCAAGATAATTCCGGAATAGCAAACTTCCCATAAACGATTCACTTGTAATTGTTCGGAGTTCCATGAATGTTGATGCATTCTACGAAATACACCTCCATCATCCCAACCGGAACCATTAGCGGGGAACACTGCGGCATCGGTACATATTTCTTGACTCAGCATTGGAGCTTGTCCGGAACCGCAATATCCCCAATCTTGAAGATTGGTATAAGCGGCACCAACTACTTTAGTTGCGTCTCCAGCTTCATATTTATAACTATCTTCAGTAATGTCAGAGAAGATTTCTTCGGTTAGGTCTGTGCAGGAAATAAAGTTCAATGAACAGCAACCTAATAATAAAATATTTATATGTTTTTTAATTGTATTCATGAGTTTATTTATTTTAAAAAGTAAACATTGCGCCTAAAGTAAAGGAACGTGTAGAAGGGTAACGGCCTAATTCATCACATCCGGGATTAAGTCCTTGCGTATTAACCTCAGGGTCTAATCCACTGTATTCTGTAAATGTGAATAGGTTATTACCGGTTGCGTATATACGTATCCTTTTTAAATAATCATTCTTAAGTTTTAAGGTATAACCAATGGTGATATTATCAATTTTCCAAAAGTTTCCTCTTTCGATGAAATAGCTAACATATTGAAGTTCCTGTTGGTCGTTTAGTACAGTCTTTCCGTACTTCGGTTCATAAGCTGTGGCAAGCAAATTTCCCCGGGTCAAGTTTACAGGACATTCATAAAACATGCGGGGGTAGTTGAGGATGTCATAGTCGAATGCACCTCGCATAGTTATACCTAAGTCGAAATTTTTGAAGGTAAAACTGTTATCCCAGCTTAATAGGTGTTTGGGCAGGCCATTTCCAATAATTTTTTTATCTTCTGCTTGTTGCTCTGAGATCGGTTTTGGATTACCGTTTTTATCTTCAATAATCCAACGTCCTTCGTTATCTATATCAATAGTTTTAAAACCGTAGAAATTACCAACCTCACCCCCTTCAAATATTCGATGGGTATATTGTTGGATAGGTTCGCCAGTCCAGCCATCTTCTATATAACCGGATTTTAATTGGAATTCCTCGTTTGATAGGGCAACCAACTTATTTTTGTTGGTCGAATAATTAAAGCTAGTTGTCCATGAGAATTCTTTTGTTTGTACTGGGATTGCACTGAGGTGTATCTCTAGTCCTTTATTTTGCATAGTTCCTGCGTTTGCGAGGATTTCCTGATATAAATAAGGAGGAGTGGCTACTTGATAGTTCCATAGCATATCTTTTGTCGTGCGTTTATAAAGGTCTATAGATCCACTGATACGGTTATCAAGAACGCCGAAGTCTACTCCTAAGTTCCACTCTTCTTTTTTTTCCCAACGCAGGTTTGGATTTGCGTTACTTGAAGGTTTTAATGAAGGAAGCCAGCCAGAACCAGTATAGAGATTCTTATCGCTGGTCAAGCGGCTTAATGACATATATGGATCTTCAGGAATTGAACCCGTTACACCAAAACCTAAACGAGCTTTCAAGCTACTGATAAAACGTAAGGAGCTCATGAATTCCTCATTATGTATATTCCAACCTACGGATACAGCCGGAAAATTTCCCCATTTATAATTAGCTCCGAATTGTGTAGCTCCTTCATGACGGATACTGACAGATGCTAAATAACGATCATTGAAACTATAGTTGATACGAGCAAATACACCGATTAACTTAGACTTGTTTTTTTCAGACTTTTCCTCAACTTCTCCTCTTTTTAAGGCAGCTCCAGCGCCCATATTATTATAGCTATATTGATCGGATGGAAAATCCCAGTTTTGCATCCAATAATTTTCATAGGTATTGTCTTGATAAGAATAACCCGCTAAACCAGTAAGATTATGAGCACCAAAATTATTTTTGTATTGGGCTGTGATCTCTAACAGATTATCGATAGAAGCTGTTGTTCCACGAGAAGCAAACCCGTTTTTGCCATTGCGGACAGTTGATATGTGTTTTTTAGTTTCAGCATATCCGCGGGTTTGATTATAAGAGGTTCTCGACACTAATGCTTTTACGAAAAATTCATCCATGGGAGTCAATGTAACGGTTCCGAATGTACGTAATTGGGTACTTTTATTCTCGCCATTACTTTCATATAGCGCAGCTACCGGATTCATATATCCGTTCATTGTCGGATGTTCAATCCAGTTTCCGTTATCGTCTTTCGGACGTTCAGTTGGAATATTGATTAACGCATTTCGGTAAATTTCCCCATTGAAGCTTTTGCCATCTCCTAAGGCTGTATATCTTTGTTCTTTACCCATGATGTTTAAATTAAACTTTAATAAGTTATCCCACATAGAGTGGTTGATTTCCAATCGTGTGGTTAATACTCTATTGTCTGAGCGTTTGATAATGCCTTGGCCAGACTTATAGTTTATGTTTGCGATATAATTAGAGTTGCGATTACCTCCGCGTAGACTGGCATTAGTTACGTAAGAAATAGGAGTCCTTAATATCTGGTCTAGCCAATCTGTGTCGTAACCATAATCAATAGCGCCGGGTTTCCCTTGTTTTACTAATTGACGGTATTGATTGGCATCCATCATATCTAATCTTTTTTTGATTTGCTGGGTAGTGACATAAGCTTGAATATCAATAGTTACAGGTATCTCTCCTTTCACTTTTTTTGTGGTGATGAAAATAACACCATTATTTCCTCTGGTTCCATAAATGGCGGCGGCTGAGCCGTCTTTTATAACATCTATGCTTTCGATATCTTCTGGTGCAACAGTGCTCATATCACCCGGAACTCCATCGACAATAACTAATGGCACCCGGTCTCCTTTTAGTGAGCCGATACCACGCAATACAATTTGGGATGAAGACGTCGGATCACCATTTGGCATGACAATGCCAAGTCCCGCAACCTTTCCTTGAAGCAACTGGGCTGCGTCTTGCACTGAACCTTGAATGAATGTTTCACTTTTTATGCTGGAAATAGATGAAGTTAATTCCCCTTTTTTCTGTGTACCGTAGCCAACCACTACCACCTCGTCTAATTGTTGCGTATCTTCTACTAAACGAATATTGATTTGTTGTTTCCCATTTACAGGAACATCTTGTGTCAAATATCCGATATAGGAAATCTGCAAGATGGCAGAAACAGGAACATCTAACGTATAATTACCATCTATATCTGTAATAGTTCCGTTAGTTGTTCCTTTTATAACGACGTTAGCACCGATAATAGGTTCTCCGGATTTATCTGTAATTGTTCCTGAGACCTTATTGTTATCCTGTTGTTGTTCTGCTTTTTCATCTTTCTTCATCAACATGATATTACTGCCTTCAATCGCATATCCAATATTCGTGTTTCTGAAAATTTGTGACAAAACATCCATTACCGTTTGGTCTTGAGCGTGTACGGATGCTTTACGGTTTAAGTCGATTTCATTTGTATTATAAATGAATAAATAATCAGTTTGCTGTTCTATCTGTTCTAAAATTGAATGCGTAGATTCATTATTAGCATTGATATTGATGCGCATCGTTTGTGAATGTACGGATGCGAGTAAGCTGAAACTGAATACAAATAATGCAATGAATGTTAATCTCATTATTCGAAATGTTTTGTCTTCTGTGTTAAAAGGGGACATAAAATGCCCGTTACAAATTTTTTTCATACATTTGTAATGTCTTATTTGTTAGTACTAAATGAATTTATTTTCGCAAGTCTGGTACTGACTTACGGAAGGGGGATGTTGCAGCATCTCCCTTTTTGTGTAATTTGTGCTGTTAATTGTTTGTTATGTTTTCATTCTCTATATTCTGTATTTAAAAGGTTAACGACTAAATATTTATTTTATCACGATTAGATTCGTCTCTTCATTTTTTGTATAAGTGAATTTATGTTTTAATTGTAATACTTTCAATACATGGTCAATTCCGTCTTTGATACGGAATTTGCCGGAATAACGGTATTGAAGTAAGGATGGTCGTTGAACATCAATTTTAATATCATAATAAAGCTGTAACTTTTCTATTAAACTTTGGATCGACTCGTCTTCGAAACAGAATAATCCCTCTTTCCATTTAAAGTAGTTGTAGTCAGGAATATGGGATGTATTTAATCCTTCCTGACTTGCGATCGCCATCTCGTTCGGCTTTAGGCGTAATCTTTTCGGCATAGTTAAGGAAGATATTTCTACGCTGCCATTTAATAATGCTGTCTCAAATAAAGGACTGTTGTGATATGCCTTAACATTAAATTCGGTACCCAATACATGAATTGCGTATTTTTCGGTTTGTACGGTAAAAGGACGTTTTTTGTCATGATGTACAGAAAAATACCCTTCTCCGTTAAGTTCTACGTTCCGTTTATTTGTGCCGAATTTATTAGGAAATTTCAATGTCGAGCGAGAGTTGAGCCAAACATGTGTCCCGTCCGCTAAAGTTAACTCAGCTCGCTGACCTGTGGGTACATGGATGGTTTGTATTTGTATATCCTCTACCTTTTGTTCTACGAATTGTTTAGTAACAAAGATTCCAATTAAAAAGATCGCTGCTATTTTTAGTGTTTCGATTGCGATACGTCGAATTGTTGGAATGAATTTTTTATGAAGTGTTTTTTGCTCTGTATCCGTATGCCAAAGTGAAATATCATATAATTTACGTAAAGCCAGAAATTCACGCATGTTATCAGGACTTTCGTCCAGCCATGACACTACTTTCAGTCTCTCTTCTTCGGAAACCTTACCTCTTATGTACCGTTGTAGTAATTGCTCCATGAATGTCTGTTAATTTATTTTCTATTATAAAAACAACGCTGTGCGCTAAATCCCTAGTGGAAAAATGAAAAAAATTAAGAAAAAAGAAAATAAAATAAGGGTAGATAGTCTTTCAAGTTGATACGCAAAGCTTTTAAAGCCTTGGTTATGTGGTATTCTACACCTTTTATGGTGAGGTTTGTCTCATCCGCTATTTCTTTTACGGTTTTATTCTCGAAGCGGCTCATCTCGAATATTCGATGAGTTTGTTCTGGTAAGTTTTTTAAAGTTTTGTGGATGATCCTATTGACCTCATCAGAGAAGATCTCTTTCGGATCGCAAGCCTCGAGTGTGGAAATTCTAATGCTTAGTTCTCTATTTTTTATTTCCTCTAAATTTTCAATAGCGGCATCATGTATGGCTTTATGGCGTAAATAGTTAAGGGCTTTATTTTTCAAAATCGTGAGCAATAAGGCTTCTGTTATCTCGTTTTCTCCAGCAGAGACCAGTCGCCAATATTTTACAAGCGATTCAGCTACGATATCCTCAGCCACCATGTCATCATGTACATATGATTTGGTGAACAGGAATGACCGTCGGTAATTCCGTTCATAAATGATATTAAAATCGTCTCCTTTCATCTTCAATACAGATTTAGCGGTAAAAGTAGGAATTTTTGATAGAAAAATAGTTAAAGTAATCATACTTTCATTTTCCCCGCTTTCCGGTTATCTCAAGTATAATATGGGATGAAAGAAATTGATTGTTATCCATTTATCGCATTGATAGTAAAAGGTTAGAGTGGAAAGAGGTCTTGAATACGGAATTCAGACTAAGTTCTATTTACTCAAAATAGTTGGGGTTATCTGTTTTAATTTTAGATCATTATGAGGCGGTGTCTATATGTGGAGACGGGGCATGCCCCGTCTCTCTCTAAATCCGTTGTTCCTTACCATTCACGATAAATCGCTTGATAGGTTGTTTTACCGGTCTTAATAGGTAACTCCAATCCTTTTCAGTTGTATCTAACGTGATTTCCAATCCATCTTCCAGTTGTTTTACTTTATAATTAATCTTATTATTTCCAACAGGAAGATCTTTCATTTCAATAAAGTCCCAATCTGATGGTAAATTAGGACTTAGGGTCAAGGTCTTTTTATAGGCTTCTGGTTGTATGCCATATATATAACGAATCAAAGGTGTTGCTATACCATAGATGGTCCATGCTTGAACAGGGCAGCCATAATCAGGCATCATCTCATTAATTGATCCCGGAAGTGTACGGCCAAATGTATCGACGATGCGATTGATATACCATAAAGCCTCATCTACACGTCCGTAAGCGCATTCGGCCATCGCTTGTACGCCTGTTGCGATAGTCATCATGCGATCTCTTTCGACTGCGGATAAATAAGGACCATATTCGCCGCAATGCTCTTTTCGTACTTTATCCAATTGCCGAATAGCTCTGTCTTCTGAGGCAATATGAGTTTCTATTGGAGTGCTTATTACCCAATTCTTGTTAGTTAACCATCCTTTCATAATACCAGTTGGATACGCTTCAAATTGTTTATACATATCCTCATACATTGCGATATGCTTTTTCTTGCTATCCTCATATTCCTGTAAGGAAACCTCGGCAACATCCCACCTGTATTCTGTATTACGAACCTGTTCGATAGCACCTTTAGTCGTTTCTAAGGCTTGCTCTCTCGTTCCATAAAAATCACAATAAATTTCTAAATCCTTATCCCAAAATAGGTCGTTTATCCTTTCTTTCAAATCGATTGCTTGCGAGGCGCACTCACTGGCAAATGCTTCTTCTCCCATTATTAAGGCAATCTGCGACATAACTTCCAGTGCTTGCTGGGTATAAACAGAGACATCAATCAATTCCGCATTTAATCCTCTAACTTCCATGATTCCATACCCTTCGGGGAACATATTCTTATTTGTATCCATATCTTTCAAAAGGAAGTTCAGACCTTTTTGCATATAAGGATACATATCTGCAAGGAATTTGTTATCACCAGTCCATTTATAAACATTCCATACAGCGATGACAAAATGAGCAGTCTCTTGAGTATTTCCTTTGTGGCTGACGAATGCGTTGAATGCCATTTCATGCAAAATACGGCCATTCCTATTGGCTTTCTCTGACATCTCTTTGATAACTCTCAATGTCTCTTTTGCTAATTTTTGGTCACCTGTAGCGACAAGGCCTTGTAATGAATAAGAATTATCACAACCGAATAACCATGGATATTCAATTGCGCCCGCTCCCAGAAAGCGTCCTGCACTTTCCATATCTGCCGCAAGCCATTCCGTATTGATTTTGCACCAGTTATAAACCTCTTGTAACTTTTTATCTGGAATGTTAATCCGTCCTCTCTCTAATAGTTGGGTGTAATACATTTTTTTATCTTCCAACATTTCGGAATGGTTCGCTAAGATGTCTTTGTAACTTTTTAGGGCATCCTCCTCACTGTCTTTTGATCCTGCGATGACGAAAGAAAGTTTTTTCTCCTGATTCTTAGGAAGTGTAATCGTATAAGTAGAAGAGGCACTTTTACCCGTTCCTTGCGTATTTATATAAGTAGGAGTATCTAGTTGATAAATACTCGTATGTTGATCCGCTCCCCAAATCACGTTCCAGTTATTACCTAAATCTTTCGCTTTAAAAATGGCATCTTGGGCATCCCAGTTCACGACATCATTTGCGTCTTTTAACCCGATTGTCCCGGATGACCATACAGGCAACAAATCTGTTTTTGCGACAAAATCAAAAAGGACTGTTTGCTCTGAATCCGATACATTTTCGATGGTATAGGTAATAACAACACCATTTTCTCCTTGTGGGCAAAATTGGAAACGATTGACACGGATACTATTATTAAATAAAGGAGCGTACTCAAATTTACTTCCAAAAGGATAATTCGTATATTGTATTGCGTTTTCCAACCAACAAGAATTACCTTTATTATCTGTCATTTTTACCCAAAAGCCATCTAATAGCTTGATCAAATGATTCCAAACTCCTCCCATCTCTCCGGGAGTATGTCCACCAAGATCAGGGAAGTTTCCATCTTGCGTACCTATTATGTAGGTTTTATCTCCTGCTGTCAGATAAGGATTTTTTTCTTGACCCGCTTGATTCGAGATTCCTTCCATGATTGTTTGTATCTCCTCATCTTGAGTGATACTTTCATTTGTTTGACAAGATATAAATCCCCCCAGTAAACAAATGCATAGATAAAGTGACTTTAGATATTGTGTCATATTCAAATCTTTTGTGGATAAAAGTGGAGGGGATATTATGATACCCCCTCACACTTACTATAATTAATATCCCGGATTCTGTGTCAACGTCGGTTTACCATCGACATAGCTTCTATCTATTTCAGTTAGAGGAATAGCGTAATAGCGATGGTTCTTATCAAAAACGGCTCCATTTAAATATTGGATATGTCTTTTTTCTCTTTCGATATATTTATTTAAAAAATCCTCAGCGATATCCCAACGTACCAAATCGAAGAAGAAATGACCTTCTAACGCAAGTTCCAAGCGTTCTTCAAATCGTACACGTTTTCGTAATACATCTTTACTTAGTCCTGCCCATGAATCCTTATAGATATCCACTTTATAATTGGCGGCAGCTGGACCATTGCCAAAAGGTGCTTCATCTCCTAATCTCACGTAAGATCCGTCTTTTGCCCTTTGACGAATCATATTGACATATTCTTTTGCTTTCTCAGGGTTACCAACCTCTACCTCACATTCCGCAGCCCACAATAATACTTGGGCGTATCGAATAATATTGAAATTCATTGCGTTAAATTTTGCTGTATTGTCATAAGCGTATGTAGCAAGTTGGTTTTCTAATATAATCCATTTTTTTTGGTTATAAGGACCTGCGCTGACTTGATCCCTGATCCAAGCTTTTCCCGGGTGCAATCCCCAATCATGATATGGAACCCCTCTACGACCAACGACCCAGTCTAATCTCGGATCTACAGGGGTTTCCATATCCGGTTCCCATGCCTCGCTAGATTCGATATCTTGGTCGTTTTTGAATTCATGGTTAGCGTATGTGTCAATCATGGGTAGGCCATTTTCGTCTACTTGATAGGCATTCACTAAGTCGAAAGTAGGTTGTTGGAATCCGGCTCCACTTAAGTTTGGTTGATCTGGAGCATTGGGATAAGATAAGTCGAAACCACGTTGGCTACGATCGTAGCCAGCTCCCGCTACATTTACCGCTACCTGGTTAGACCATACCACTTCTGCGTTATTGTTTTGCTCCGCATTGAAGTTATCAAAATAATTGTCAAGTAACTTATATTTTCCGCTAGTGATGACTTCGTCTAATAAAACTTTTGCCTCGCTGTATTTTTGTTGGAATAAATAAGCCTTGGCCAAGAACGCTTTAGCGGCGTTTTTCGTAGGTCTTCCAGGCTCACTCTGATTATCCGGTAAAATTCCGGTAGCAAAAGAGAAGTCTTCCTCAATATTAGGCCAAATATCTTTGTCATTGGGAACCCTTCTTTGCGGATCTTCTACGTATTCATCAATATAAGGGACCATGTTCCAGATTTTTTTCGCTTCAAAATGATAATATCCTCTTAGGAAACGAGCTTCTGCTCTAATTTCCATTTCACTTTCTTCTGATAAGCCATCAATTTTATTATCATTCAGCATACGAAGTACGTCGTTGCAACGCTCAATAGCTCCATATACCAGTATCCATTTATCCCGGATACGACCATTTTCAGCAGTAGCGACATAACGCTCCATCTGTAGCAGTGCGCCTTGATCGCCGGTAGTACTTCCTTTATGTATATTTCCAGCACACATATCTCCGTAGAAGACATTATCCGGACCACTTGTTATTCCCCAAACTCCGTTGATAAATCCGTTTAATGGGCTATAGCAGGCAATAAGGAGTTTATTCACGGTACTTTCATCTGTTAATACAGACTCATTCAATTTGCCTAATGGTTGCTTATCCAAAAAATCAGAGCAGCCATTAAACAGGCTAACAGCCATCGTGACGGTTACCCATGTGAACGTTTTTTTCACTATATGAAATAGATTTTTCATGCTTATTTAATTTTAAGTATTAGAATGATAAATTGAAACCAATAGAGAATACGCGTGCCAGCGGCATATTATTCATATAATCGACACCCATATTCTTGTCATCACCGTTCTTTACTTCGGGATCAATATTGTTATACTTTGTCAATGTTAATAAGTTTTCCGCATTCAAATAAACACGACATTGCTGGAGTCCAATTTTCGAAAGCGTTTGTTTTGGAAGGGTATATCCTAATTCTAATTGTTTCAAACGAATATAAGAACCATCTTCAATTAAGTATGAAGAAACCTTACCTGCCTCATCATTTGGATTCAAGATATTGATCTCCGGCAGTTCCGCATTTCTGTTTTCAGGAGTCCAAGTATTCAATATACGGGTACTTTTATTGAAATAATCTCCCCAGAAATCAAGGCCATCCCTACCGCCTTTCGATGCGAAACAAATATCATTTCCTTGGCTGCCTTGAATGTAAAGAGATAAATCAAAGTTCTTGTAATAGAAGCGTGAACTGAAAGAGTACTCGAAATCAGGGTGAGGATTACCGATATAGGCCCTATCTTGGCTGTCTATTTTTCCGTCATTATTCACATCTCTATATTTCCAACGGCCGATTGCTTTGTCTGACTGTTCTACATGCGAGTCGACCTCGCCTTGTGTTTGGAAAATACCATCGATCACATAGCCATAGAAAGAGGAAATCGGATGACCTACTTCTGTTCTTGTATATGTGTTCGATATGAATTGATTTGAAGCTAATTTCTTTACCTCATTACGATATCCGGACAAAATGAGCCCTAATTCGTACCGGAAACCATAGTCTGTCGTATTCTGGAAATTGATATTCAATTCATATCCGTTATTTTGCATTTCACCGATATTCATAAATGGGGCACTTGCCACTCCTCCGGTAGAAGGATAAGTAATTCTTTGCAAGATGTCGGTAGTATATTTATGGTAGAAATCGAATGACAAATTCAGTTTATTATTAAAAAGACCTGCGTCGATACCAATGTTTGTTTGTGTAGTCGTCTCCCATTTAAGATCCGGATTACCAATGCTCTCCTTACTGATACCTTGAGTGACAGAGTTTGGATCTCCCGCTATAGGATAGCTGCTAGTTGAGATATTCGTATAATACATGGACGCAAATGCGTAGTTATCGATATCCTGATTTCCTGTCAAACCGTAACTGGCTCTGATTTTCAAATCACTAAGAATATCTTGCCCTTTCATGAAGTTTTCTTCCGTAAGTCTCCATGCGGCGTTTACCCCTGGGAAGTAGCCATATCTATGATTCGCACCAAAACGTGAGGACCCATCTCGACGAATAATAGCCCCTAAATAATATTTGTCTTTATATTGATAATTGACACGTGCGAACAGAGAGAACAAAGCGTATTCATTTGCGTTGCCTGTATTGTCCTTGTTGGATTCGCCAGCGTCAAGGTATCTATAATCGGGATCCTCGATAATAAAATTACTTCTATAAGCAGAGAGATTCTCTATTTTAGAACTAATGGCTTCTGTACCTAGCAAAACATTCAGATTATGTGTTTCACGAAATTTTTTCGTGAAGGTCAAAGTATTGTTCCAAACCAATTCTGATTTACGGCCTCTTGCTTCCTTTAAAGAATTCACTAGCGTATTTGCGTCTCCTTTGTTCCAATAAGTTTTTGGATTGAACTCTTTGGAGCCGCTATCCTCAACGTTTACGCCGACATTTGTCTTGAATTGGAAGTATTTCAAGAAATTGATATCCAAATACAAATTACCTAACAAGTTGAGGTTGTCATTGTAATTCTCTCTTTGATTATAAAGTTGGGCTACCGGATTCTTGGAATCACCTAAACCATTAGCTTTTGTTCCGGCCCAATTACCTTCTACGTCGTAAACCGGAATAAGCGGAGCCATACGTACGGCCTCATGGTCTGATTTGCTTCCTTTGTATTTAGAGTAAGTTGCGCTTAGGTTTGAGCCTAATGTGGCGAAGCTCAAAATCTTAAATTGAGAATTGGCTCGTAAAGAGAAGCGATCATAGCCTGCCCATTTTACAAGAGCTTCTTGTTTATAATAGTTTGCGCTCAAGAAATATTTAGACCCATTGCCACCTCCTTGTGCGCTGATATCAATGTTTGTAGTCGGTGCGGGGCGATAAACTTCATCAGCCCAATTAGTTCCGATCTTATTAGCGCGCATAAATTGATTTTCTGCGGTATTATAAGTGCTGAGATCTACCTGGCCTTCCATGGCTCCTGCCGGTAGAATATAATCAGGAATGACGGGTGTAGCTCCGTTGCCATATTGGTCGTGCTGTGGTGTTAACCCGGCGTTTCTCATTGCGTTCCACAAGACTTCTCCATATTGTTGGGAGTTTAGCATTTCCGGCAAGTTGGTAGGAAGTTGTACACCTACGTTTACTTTTACGTCAACGGTAGGTTTTCCTTCTTTACCTTGCTTTGTCGTGATTAAGATAACCCCGTTAGCCGCTTGGGAACCATAGATAGAGGCGGAGGAAGCATCCTTCAATACTTGTACAGACTCTATACTTGAAGGATTTATTTGGGATGCGATCTCGCTTTTTGTAGGAAAACCATCAATGACATACAACGGGCTGTTATTATTCAGTGTTCCGACACCTCGAATACGGATAGCAGGAGCATCGCCAGCTACGCCGGAAGTTGTTACGGACACACCGGATAACCTACCTTGAAGAAGGTTCTGTATATTCCCGGATGATTGAATAGATAAATCCTTCGTAGATATGGAAGAGATAGATCCGGCTACGTCTTTCTTGCGTTGCGTACCATAACCGATAACAACGACATCATCCAATGCTTGTGCGTCATCCTTCATGGTAATTTGGATGTTCGTCTGCCCTTTGGTAGGGATTTCTTGTGTCTGATATCCGATATAGGAAATTTGCAAGATGGCGTTCTCGGAGACCATAAGGCTGAAATTTCCGTTAATGTCGGTGATTATACCGTTTGTGGTTCCCTTCTCCACGATATTTGCTCCAATGATAGGTTCACCAATTGCGTCTTTCACAACACCGGTAATTCTCCGGTTACTCTGTTGTGTAACAGAAGTGTTTTTTCGCATTAACATGATGTTATTACCCTCCATCGCATATGAGATGTCTGTTTGGGTAAAGACAGATGATAACACATCTGCTACGGTTTTATTTTGCGCCTCTACGGAAACCTTACGATTTAGATCTATTTCTTTGGTGTCGTACACAAAGAGATAGTCTGTTTGTTTTTCGATTTCGTTTAAGACAATTTGAGTGTTTGCATTGTTCACATGGATATTGACCCGTGTATTTTGCGAATTAACAGATGCAAACATTCCTGTGGTTGATAGAAATAGTGTTATAAAAGTTAACTTCATAACTCTTTTTGTTTGATTTTTCATACATTTGTAACTCTTGAATTTGATACTGATGATTTAAGTGCATGTGGTATTGATTCTTTCCGGGGAGTGTTGCCGCATTTCCCGGTTTTTATATACCGTTTCTTTTTTGATATTTTTTATCTCATAGGCATACATGATTTATAAGGTTAACATTCTGTTCTTACTTTATGATTATTAGATTCTTATCGTCATCTTTGATGTATGTGAATTTATGTTTTAACTGAAGTACTTTTAATACATGCTCTATTCCATCTTGAATACGAAATTTGCCGGAATAGTGATGTTTCAACAATGAGGGACGTTGGATCTCAATCGTAGTATCATAATAAAGTTCTAGTTTCTTTATTAGATCTTGGATTGATTCATTCTCAAAACAGAACAGGCCTTCTTTCCATTTAAAATAGTCGCTATTATTAATTGTAGATTTCTTGAGCATCCTATTCTCTATACGAACGATTTCATTAGGCTTGAGTTGTAATCCATTTCTTAAATTAGGGGAACTGATTTTTACACTACCCTTTAAAAGGGCGGTTTCGAACAAGGATGTGTTATGGTAAGCTTTTACATTGAACTCTGTACCTAATACTTGAACATCATGATTTTGGGTATGTACGGTAAATGGACTATTTTCATTGTGCTGGACAGAGAAGTAACCTTCGCCGTCTAATTCCACGTTTCGGGTGTTTGCGCTGAATTGTTCAGGAAATTTTAGGGTTGAGCGAGAGTTTAGCCATACATGCGTACCATCGGCTAAGGTGACCTCTGCCCGTTGTCCGGCAGGGACATGAATGGTTTGCATTTGTTTCTTGTTCGATTGTTGTATCTGCAGTTGTTTGCTTCCCCAAAAGCCGATTAGAAAGATGGCTGCGATTTTTAAGATCTCGGCCATTATCTTCCGTATGGAATAATGTACTTTCTTTACGGAATTTGTCTTATCTGTATTGGCTTGCCAAAGTGAAATGTCATATAATTTGCGTAAAACCAGAAATTCACGCATGTTTTCAGGGCTTTCGTCTAACCATGATGCTATTTTCAGTCTTTCTTTCTCTGAAACCTCTCCTTTTATGTATCGTTGTAGTAATTCCTTCATGGTATCTATTAATTTCGCTTTATAAATAATAAACGATGCTGCAAGATAGATCCCTAGTGGAAAAACGAGAAAAGTCAAGAAAAAAGAAAATAGAATAAGGGAAGATAATCTTTTAGATTGATACGTAATACTTTTAAAGTCTTGGTAATGTGGTATTCTACTCCTTTTACGGTGAGGTTGGTTTCTATAGCGATTTCTTTCACTGTTTTGTTTTCGAAACGACTCATCTCGAATATCCTGCGAGTTTGTTCGGGCAATGATTGTAGGGTGCGCTGAAGGATTGTGCGTATCTCTTCCCGGAAAATTTCTTCTGGATCGCAAGCCTCTAAAGTGGATATGCGGATGCTTAGTTCTCGCTTTTTTATTTCTTCTAGATTTTCGATCGCAGCATCATGTACAGCTTTATGGCGTAAGTAGTCGAGAGCTTTATTTCTCAAGATCGAAAGTAAAAGAGCTTCTGTTGCTTCTCCTTTTTGGGTGGAGATCAGTCTCCAATACTTCACAAGAGAATCGGATACGATATCTTCTGCTATCATATCATCATGTACGTATGATTTAGCGAACATGAACGATCGTTGATAGTTTCGTTCGTAAATAATGTTAAAATTGTCTTTTGCCATTATAAGCTGAGTAATAAAAATAAGATTACATGACTTCCGGAGTAAAACTAAGTTCTGCAAAGTTCCCTAGGAACTATATTCGGTATTTACAAACTACGCTTCTTCCTAATTCACATATTGTATCTACAGAGCGTAAATAGACTAACCGGTGGGACTTTTATGCCCTGAAATCATATAGTTATGTCAATAAAATATAAGACAATATTGATTTAGAATAGAAAAGATTGTGTTTTGCTAAAAGAAATCAATATATTTGCCTCATCTTTTGGAGTTTTAACATAAAAGGCATTTGGCACTAAATAGTCATGAACATAGTTCCTAGGGAACTATTTTCTTCACTCCTACAGAAGACAAAAGTTTCGTGCTGAAGAAACCTTAGTTTCCCTATATAGAAACAAAAGTTTCCTAAGCGGAAAACAAAGGTTTTAGCGGTATAAAACTTTAGTTTTTCATGGATAAAAACTGTATAATGTCTTTTCCTGATTTATCTAGACACTTTTTTTGTTTATAAACGTAATCAGTA
>ERZ779649.477-NODE-477-length-29707-cov-7.237589_pt1 | contig 29707 bp, 28 predicted proteins | sample MGYA00511882_ERZ779649 | MGnify/ENA primary metagenome ERZ779649 (study PRJEB29588, sample SAMEA2157793) | human gut metagenome | biome: human gut; feature: human-associated habitat; material: faeces | place: Denmark | collected 2008/2010 ... | reverse complement strand
TGAAAAAAGTCCTACAAAAAAATCACTATCTAATGTAAAATGTAATTGAGCCATGAGTTTCATCCTTTCAATTATGTTTTTGTGTGGTAACTTAATTATAACTGAAAGATGAGCTCTCGGCTCTTTTTTATATAAATTTGTAATTTACACCATTATATGGACTTTATCGAAAAATTGCGGGAAAAAGTAGCTGAAATCACTATAAATCACAAAACAGCTCCAAAAAATTAAAGGGAGAAAAACAATGAGCTTAATAAAAGGTATACATCACGTATCAATGAAGTGCAGCAGCACAGAGGAATATGAAAAGACAATAGATTTCTACAAAAACATTCTGGGAATCCCGGTCGCAAGGGAATGGCAGTCGGGAATCATGCTTGATACCGGAAACGGAATTGTTGAGATTTTTAACGATGGAGATGATGCACCGGGCAAAGGTGTGATTCGTCATTTCGCATTCGCAACAGATGATGTGGATGCGTGTGTAGAGGCTGTAAAAGCAGCAGGATACGAGGTATTTATTGAGCCGAAGGATATAGAAATCGCATCAACACCGGTATTTCCGGCGCGCATAGCATTCTGCAAAGGACCACTTGGCGAGGAAATCGAGCTGTTTGAGGAAAAGTGATAGGACGTATTAATGGTTTTATAGGGGTATTATGCTATGGGAAAAACTCCAGTTAAGCACACGCTTGCAGGCTATATTATTAAAAAAACAGACACCGAAGGATACCGGTCAGGAAAACTAACCGGAGAAAAACATTTGAACAAAATAACAGAAATGATGGAATTTGTTGGTGGACGCCGGAAACTAATCGATCAGGCAAGGTTCATAGAGAATAATACACAAGCAGGCCACGATGGGAAGATAAGAATTAATTGGACTCAGGTCAACAGCGATATTAAAAAAATTGATTGTGATGTCAGCAGCATACCGGAGCTGTGTCGGCTTGAGGGTGTTGAGGATTCAAGAGCAAAACAGCTAAGATTGATAGAGTCTGTAAAGCAGTGGAAATCAGAGGTTGGTGACTGCGATTGGATATGCAGATATTATGATGATATTTTGGGGCGTCTGGAAGCCGGAAAGAGTGTCACAGAGGCTGAGGAGGATATGCGTTTTAAGTGTATCAATGCTATAACAAGAATAAAGGCGCCTGTGTGGGAGCGTGTTTTTAGTGCAAAGGTTTTTAAAGATTCAAAGAAATTTGAAAAATGCTATCGACAAAAGATGGTATCAATTCTGACTAAATATTCTCCATATTATGAGAAGGATATGGAGGATTATGATACAGAGGGAGAGGAAGATGATGCCAAAGAGGATAAAAAGAAGTCGGGGCTTGAAATTTTGAAGATGCATGGCATTATGTCATATGCACAGACAATGGAATGGAAGGGACCATTGTCATATAGAATTGATGATACATGTGTTATTGATACGTCAAAGCAGATTTATGGAACCATTATTAATACGCAGACACTTGAGCATGCAAGTCCGGTTTCGCTTGCAGGATGCAAAAGAATTATGACCATAGAAAATAAGGCTAACTATGAAAGTATGCAATATGATGAGAATACCTTGTATATTTTTTGTCATGGTTATTTTACTCCTAAGGAAGTGTATTTTCTAAAGAAATTAAGCCTTATTGTATCTAAGGAATGTGAGTTCCTCCATTGGGGAGATATGGATTTTGGAGGGATAAGCATATTCTTGTTTATTAAGGATAGAATTTTTGAAAAACTAATGCCTTATAGAATGGGGGTAGCGGATTTTGAGGAAGCATTAAAAAAAGACGCTGGAATACCACTTAAGGCTTCAACTAGGGAAAAACTTCAAAAAAAGGATGCAGGATTGCTTGCTGAATTAAAAGAAGCAATTCTTGAATCGGATAAAACAATAGAGCAGGAAAGGCTCTTATGAGGCTGATTCGGAAAACTCTAAATACACATATATATTTGACAAATTATTAGAATGTGATTCATTCGCACAGCATACCTCCTTCGTGCATACAATAGCATGAAGGAGGTATGTTTGTATTATGAATCCATTTAAAATGAGGCCGGAGAGAACCGGCGATTTATTTGTTGACTGGGAGAAATTCTGGGTAAAACCATATAACAAAAATGAGGTAAATCCGTATACAAGGACGAGAATCATATTGATGAATGGTACAGAATTTGAAAACGTGTGGTTTTCACATCAGTTTTCAAGAAGCGTAGGTGATGATGAGCTTAGACGAAAGCTTGCATACATCAGGAAAAGTGAGCAACAGCAGCAGAAAATACTCACACATTTAAAGCCGGCAGATGAGTCGGCATTGGAGCACACCATAGGCTACGAGCAGCTTGCGGTTGATCTGACTGCGCATCTTGCAAAACGAGTAAATGACAAAAATATTAAGTCTGCGCTCGATTTTGCCTTGCTCGAGGACTTTGATCATTTGTACCGCTATGCAGATTATCTTGATTTTACCACAGGTGAGCATGCAGAGAAGCTTGTCGGAGGCTATACGGAGATCACACCGGGCAGACCGACTATTTCACATCACAGGCATCCATATGATTCAATACGATATCCGATGACGGATAAATGCCCTGTGACAATGGATGTGCTGGCTGCAAACGTAATCACAGCAGCAGAACAGCAGACTATGAACTACTATATGAACACAGCGGCACTTTGGCCTGATGAGATGGGACGCAGGCTATATCAGGAAATCGGAATGGTCGAGGAGCAGCATGTCACACAGTATGGCAGTCTGTTGAAGCCATGCATGAGCCGCCTTGAAAATCTCCTTGTGCATCAGTATGTCGAGTGCTGGCTGTATTGGAGCTGTTATGAAACGGAGACAGATACAAGAATACGTGGCATATGGCAGTTTATGTTTGAACAGGAGCTTAAGCATCTGCATATTGCACTTGAGCTGCTAAGACAGTACGAGAAAAAGGATTGGCATGAGGTCATCCCGGACGCTGAGTTCCCGGCTCCTCTTGTGCTGGAGAGCAATATTGAGTATGTCAGGTGTGTGCTTGGCAGTACGGTAAACGACACAGCATGCCGTGAAAGGTATGTGGATGTAAGAACCAATGCTCCTGAAACATTTATCAGATATCAGCGCCTGGTCAATGACCCGGTAAGAAATGTAATGAGCCATACCTTTATTGAGGATTATATCCGCAAAAACGGTGAGGATTATCGCTTTGAGGTGGCGCCAAATCCGGTGCCGGAGCTTCGTGACCGTACCAAGGATAATATATGTGTGGGAAGACAGCCTCTTTGCAAGAATCGGTATTAGAAGCCGTTTTATATGTCATCTGTGGCATGTGATACCCGGCCCTGACGTTTTGTCAGGGCATTGCTGTGCAAAGAAGTATAACTCGATTGTATCTAAGCTATGGAGTAGCTTGTACTCGTTGCTGGTCACACTGTTAGGTGTGAACAGTAACGAGTAAGGCTCACAGAAGCCGGTTGACGAAATTATATAGGTGTATTAAACTGTAATCGGGTTAGAGAAGACTAATTACATACAGCTGTTTTACATTAAGTGGTTTTGAATATTCAGTTACTGCAAAAGGATATACGAAACGATATAAGAAATAATATGTTGAATAATAAAATATTCAAACTTCCCATATTTTATTTTGTGATACCGGCCTAGCATACAGTGTATTCCTCATATTTTTTTCTTCGGAACAACTGTATACTCTCCGGTAAATATAGTTTTATATATGGGAAGTTTGTGTAAAATAGAAAAACCGCAGAACAGCAGAATAGGAGGCAACCATGATTACATCAACCATATTAGGTTTATTAATACCATTTATAGGCACGTCGCTCGGTGCGGCATGTGTACTTTTTATGAAAAATGAGCTTTCCGTAAAGACCACAAAAATGCTCAGTGGCTTTGCAGCAGGCGTAATGATTGCGGCATCAGTCTGGAGTCTTCTGATTCCGGCACTTGAGCAGTCACAGAGCCTTGGAAAAATGCAGTTCGTCCCGGCAGTAGCAGGCTTTATGCTCGGAATGTTTTTCTTATTGATACTGGATACAATCACACCACATATGCATCTCGATAATTCAGTTGAGGGTCCAAAGAGCAATTTAAGCAGACAGACAATGATGGTGCTTGCAGTTACATTACATAATATACCGGAGGGCATGGCAGTCGGAGTGCTCTACGCAAGCTGGATATCAGGAACCACCATCATCACGAGGGCAGCAGCCCTTTCACTGGCAATCGGAATAGCCATACAGAACTTCCCGGAGGGCGCAATCATATCCATGCCATTACATAGCACAGGAAGCTCAAAGCTAAGAGCCTTTGTATACGGAGTATTGTCGGGAATAGTCGAGCCGATAGCGGGAATACTTACGATACTTGCCATCGGAATAATAGAGCCGGTGATGCCGTACCTGCTAAGCTTCGCCGCCGGAGCCATGATATATGTAGTCATAGAAGAACTCGTGCCGGAAATGTCAGAGGGAGGTCACTCAAACCGCGCCACCATAGCATTTATGGTGGGCTTCTGCCTCATGATGACACTCGATGTGATGCTGGGCTAGGCCAGAGCGAGCCCGCGGCAACAGCCGAGGGGAAGCGTAAAAGAATAACAAGCACGCACAGAGCGAGCCCACGGCAACAGCCGAGGGCAAAGCGACAAGAAGGTAAATAGAGCCACAGCGTGAGGAACCCGGGCGGCAGGCACACACAGGCTCGGGAGGGCGAATAGCGAAGCTGCCTAGATACTGTAGAAATTATGCCCACGAAGCACAGAAATGCCCAGCCATGGACGGCTGGGCAAACATATCAAATAGCACTTTTATGAAAACGCAAGCTTGACACTATGCTGTCAAGCTATGCGCCATAACCTATATTTTATGCAATTTCAGCCCCATGCATCTTCTGATGCATTAAAAATGGCTGAAATTGCTACTGGTCACGCTTTTTGTGACCGGTAGTATGCGCCATGGACGGCGCATAAAAGCCGGTTTCGTCAAGCAAAGAACCCCTGCAAGCATAATTTCGTACAGAATCTTGGCAGCGTAGCGTAGCCCACCAGAGCCTGTGTGTGCCTGCCGCCCGGGTTCCGTCCCATAGCCACAACCCCGCAAGTCAAATGAATTGTGAAAAACTGTGAAAAAAAGGGAAATTCCTCCCGAATTATTTGGAAATTTTTAATAAAACGCAAATAAAAATAAAATAAATCTAAACATCCCCAAAACACAATAGAAAAACTGCACAAAAATAAAAACATAAATTGTTGAAAATGTATAAAAAGCTAACTAAAAAATGTGAAACTTTGCCAGCCAAACAATATAAAAACGAAACGTTGACTTTATAAAACGATGTGACTAAAATCAAGTACAACGATAGTTGCTTCTTATTAAATCAAGATCAAACAAACATCAAGGGTCAGACAAAACACATCTTGAGTTATTAAGAAACAATTTGCGTATCAAATTTCATATAGCAAAAAAGAAAGGAGGTAACGCAGATGGATGCTCTGGTAGATGGACTGTTAGAGGAACTTAATTGTGACGTGGTATTCAAGATACCGATATTCGGAGGCATACCCATATACGAGTCGGTAGTAGTCACATGGATAATAATGGCAGCGGTATTTTTACTGTGCTTTTTTCTCGGCAGAAATCTTTCAGTTGAAAATCCCGGACGCAGACAGGTAGCCGTAGAGGCAGGAGTCAAATTCCTTAATGATTTCTTCAGTGAGACACTCGGAGAAAAAGGAAAGGATTACATACCATATCTGGCAACAGTAATCATCTATATAGGAATAGCAAACCTGATAGGATTACTTGGCTTCAAACCGCCGACAAAGGATATGAACGTCACCGCAGCACTCGCTGTAATGAGTATAGTTCTTATCGAGGTGGCAGGAATCAGGGCAAAGGGCACCAAAAGGTGGCTTAAAAGCTTTGCAGAGCCAATGCCGGTAATACTACCTATCAATATCCTTGAGATCTTTATCAAACCATTATCGCTGTGTATGCGATTATTTGGAAACGTCCTTGGTTCATTTGTAATCATGGAGCTTTTAAAGATGGTCGTACCGGCAATCGTCCCGGCAGTATTCAGTTGTTATTTTGATATCTTTGATGGACTTATACAGGCATATGTATTTGTATTCCTGACAGGACTTTTCATCAAGGAGGCAACCGAGTAAGAAGACCTGATGAGGCATGAAACACCACATCATTTAATTTCACATCGTAAGCATGGAAAATGTAACCTTGCTTACAAAAGAAACAAAATAATTGCTAACCAAAAGAAAGCATATAAGCAAGAAAAGGAGAACACATTATGTCATCAACATTATTAGTAGCAATCGGAGCTGGAATCGCAGTATTAACAGGAATCGGAGCCGGACTTGGAATCGGTAAGGCAACAAGCAGCGCAGTAGACGCAATCGCAAGACAGCCGGAGGCTGAGAGCAAAATCTCTAAATCACTTCTTTTAGGATGTGCCCTTGCAGAGGCAACAGCTATTTACGGTTTCGTTATCGCATTACTTATCATCCTCTTCCTTAAATAATCAGGCAGCGTAACTGACAGTTACAACCAGATGAAACAGAAAGGAAGGTAGAGCAATGTTAAAAATTGATCCATGGAACATAATATGGACAGTAGTCAATCTGCTTTTCCTGTACTGGATATTTAAGAAATTCCTCTTTGACCGCGTGATGGGCGTGATCAATCAGAGAGACGAAATGATTCAGAAGCAGTTCTCGGAAGCAAAGAAGAGTCAGGACGATGCAGAAAGCTTAAAGAGCGACTATAAAAAGAAGCTCGAGAGTGCAAAGACTCAGGCAGACCAGATAATCCTCGATGCCAGGGCAAGAGCTGAGGCTGAGCAGGAGAAGGCTCTTGAGAGAACCAGACAGGAAGCAGACAGTATGCTTGAAAAAGCAAAAGCGGACATTGCTAGCGAGCAGGAGAAGGCAACAAAGGCCGCTGAGGCTGAAATTGTAAAACTTGCCATCTTAGCAGCGAGAAAGATTGTAAAGACAGGTGAAGCTAATGACACAGGCAGCAGTAAATAATGCAATAGTTTTGTACAGGCTGGCTGTAGAACGTCGTGATGTGGAGGAAGCACAGAGAGTATACTTTGTGACAGAAAAGCTTGCACAGACGCTTGCAAATCCACTTATACCGCTTACCAAAAAGTATGACATCATAGAAAAGGTATACGGATTTGAGAGTGAGCCAAAGCTTATCACAAGCTTCATAAAGGAAATGGTAAAGCTTGGATATGCCGCTGAAATGAATGAAATCTTTGAGGCATATTACAGATACTGGGATGAGAAAAACCATATCATAAGAGCTGAGCTTATCAGTGCAGAGGCCGCAACCGACGAGGAAGCAAATGACGCCAAGGCGCTGCTACAAAGCAAATATCCGGAATATGAAATATCCCTTACACAGAAAGTGGACGAAACACTTTTAGGTGGATATGTGATTAAGACTCTTAATACAGAGTATGACAGAAGCTACGAAGGAAAGCTTCGTGAGCTTGAAAGAAAATTGACCAGGAGGTGACCCCTGTGGGCGCAATCAGTGCAACAGACATAATCTCCATTATCCAGAGCGAGATAGAGAATTTCGACTTCGATACCGAGAGCCGTGAGACCGGCGAGGTAATCTACGTCGGCGACGGAATCGCCACAATATACGGCATCGACCATGCCATGTATGGTGAGATCGTAGTATTTGATAATGGAGTAAAAGGAATGGTTCAGGATATCCGTCAGAATGAAATCGGTGTAATCCTTTTCGGAAGAGACCACGGAATCCATGAAGGAACCAAAGTAGTAAGAACAAAGAAAAAAGCCGGAATCCCTGTAGGCAAAGGCTTTATCGGCCGAATCATCAATGCCTTAGGTGAGCCTATTGATGGAAAGGGCGATATCAAAGAGGAAGATTACAGACCAATCGAGAATGAGGCACCGGGTATCGTGGACAGAAAGTCAGTAGATACTCCACTTGAGACAGGAATCCTCTCAATCGATTCAATGTTCCCAATCGGACGTGGACAGCGAGAGCTTATCATCGGTGACCGTCAGACAGGAAAGACATCAATTGCCACAGATACCATCATCAACCAGAAGGGCAAGGATGTTATCTGTATATATGTAGCAATTGGCCAGAAAGCATCAACAGTAGCAAAAATTGTGTCAACTCTGACAAAACACGGCGCAATGGATTACTCAATCGTGCTTTCATCAACAGCCAGCGATCCTGCATCACTGCAGTATATCGCACCATACGCAGGAACAGCCATGGCAGAGCATTTCATGCATCAGGGCAAGGATGTACTTATCGTATATGATGACCTTTCAAAGCATGCGGTAGCATACAGAGCACTTTCGCTGTTGCTCGAGAGATCACCGGGACGTGAGGCATATCCGGGAGACGTATTCTATCTCCACTCAAGACTGCTCGAGAGATCAAGCCGTCTGAGCGATGAGCTTGGCGGAGGCTCAATCACAGCACTCCCAATCATCGAGACACAGGCAGGAGACGTATCAGCATATATCCCTACCAACGTAATATCTATCACTGACGGACAGATATTCTTAGAGAGCAACCTCTTCAACGCAGGTATGAGACCGGCCGTAAACGTAGGTCTTTCAGTATCCCGAGTTGGTGGAGCAGCCCAGACAAAGGCCATGAAGAAGGCATCAGGAAGCATCCGTATCGACCTGGCACAGTACAGGGAGATGGAGGTCTTCACACAGTTTGCATCAGACCTTGACGATGCCACAAAGGCACAGCTTGCACATGGAAAAGCACTTATGGAGCTTTTGAAGCAGCCGCTTTGCCACCCACTGTCACTGCATGAGCAGGTAATGACACTTATCATGGCAAACCATGGTGTGTTTGACACAATTGAGACAAAAGAGGTCAAGAAATATCAGGGCGATATCCTCTCATACATGGATCTTTCTTATCCGGAAATCGGACAGAAAATTGAAGAGAACAGAGCCATTGATGAAGAGCTCGTAAATAAAATCATGGATGCAGTAAAAGAGTATAAAGGGTAACAGGTAGTATTATGGCAAACACGAAGGAAATACAGGATCGAATAAAAAGTATCAATGATACGCTTAAAATCACAAATGCCATGTATATGATTTCTTCTTCGAAGCTGAAAAAGTCCAAAAAGATGCTGGCAGATACAGAGCCGTATTTCTTCACACTGCAATCAGAGATGAGCCGAATACTCAGGCATCTGCCTGATATGGAGGACATCTATTTCAAGACCAACGAGGATAAGCTGCCTGAGGACAGAAAGGTCGGATATATCGTAATCACAGCCGATAAAGGACTTGCGGGCTCATACAACCACAATATCCTGAAAATGGCTGAGGAGCACTTAAAGAATCATCCGAACCATTCACTTTTCGTACTCGGAGAGCTGGGACGTCATTATTTTGAACAGCGTGGAATTGAGATTGAAAAACAGTTCCACTACACAGTTCAGAATCCGACACTCAACCGTGCCAGAAATATTGCAGAAGAAATTTTGGAGCTATATCTACATAACGAGCTGGACGAAGTTTATATTATCTATACCAGCATGATAAATGCGATTCAGGAGGAAACACAGATGTCACAGCTTCTGCCACTGAAAAAGGCAGACTTCACTGTGCAGATTCCTATAGACATACCGAGGGAGGAGCTGGCACTCAAGCCATCGCCTGAGGCAGTCATGGATCGTATCGTACCAAACTACGTTGTTGGATTTGTCTACGGTGCTCTTGTAGAGTCATTTTCATGTGAGCAGAACGCCAGAATGATGGCGATGCAGTCCGCATCAAACAGTGCGAGGGACATGCTTGCAGAGCTTGACATTCTTTACAACCGTGCCAGACAGGCAGCGATTACACAGGAGATTACAGAGGTAATAGCCGGTGCTAAATCGCAGAAGAAAAAGAGAAAGTAGGCTTTTTGATGAAAACAGGAAAAATTATCCAGGTTATGGGTCCTGTTGTCGATGTAGAGTTCGAGGATGAGAACCTGCCGGCAATCAGAGACGCACTAGAAGTTTTAAATGGTGACAAAAAAAGTGTGATGGAAGTCGCACAGCATATTGGAAATAATACAGTACGCTGTATCATGCTTGCTTCCAGTGAGGGACTTCACAGAGATATGGAAGTAACAGCCACAGGCGCCGGCATCAAGACACCTGTCGGAGAGCAGACTCTCGGCAGACTGTTCAACGTGCTCGGTGAAGCTATTGACGGCGGAGCACAGCCTGATACAGAAGAAAAGTGGGAAATCCACAGAGAACCACCAACATTTGAGGAGCAGAACCCTGCAGAGGAAATCCTCGAGACAGGTATCAAGGTCATCGACCTCCTTGCCCCATATGCAAAGGGTGGAAAAATCGGACTCTTCGGAGGAGCCGGAGTAGGAAAAACAGTCCTCATCCAGGAGCTCATCAGCAATATCGCAACAGAGCACGGCGGCTACTCAATTTTTACAGGAGTCGGAGAGCGTTCCAGAGAGGGAAATGATCTCTGGACAGAAATGAAGGAATCAGGAGTTCTGGAAAAAACAGCCTTAGTGTTCGGACAGATGAACGAGCCACCAGGAGCACGTATGCGTGTAGCTGAGACAGGACTTACAATGGCAGAGTATTTCAGGGATGAGAAGCACCAGAACGTGCTGCTTTTCATCGACAATATATTCCGTTTCACACAGGCAGGTTCAGAGGTTTCAGCACTTTTAGGACGTATGCCTTCAGCCGTAGGTTATCAGCCTACACTGGCTACTGAGATGGGTGAGCTGCAGGAGAGAATCGCATCTACAAAGAACGGTTCGGTAACATCGGTACAGGCCGTATACGTACCAGCCGATGACCTCACAGACCCGGCTCCGGCTACAACTTTCGCACATCTGGATGCCACAACAGTTCTTTCAAGAAAGATTGTTGAACAGGGTATTTACCCGGCAGTAGACCCGCTTGAGTCTACATCACGTATCCTCGAGCCTGATATCGTAGGCGAGGAGCATTACCAGGTAGCACGAAAGGTACAGGAGATTCTCCAGAAGTACAAGGAGCTGCAGGATATCATCGCAATCCTCGGTATGGAGGAGCTGGCAGATGAGGACAAGGTACTTGTATACAGAGCAAGAAAAATCCAGAAGTTCCTCTCACAGCCATTCCACGTAGCTGAGAACTTCACAGGTATCCAGGGTGTCTATGTGCCTGTAGAGGAGACTATCAAGGGCTTCAAGGCCATCATAGATGGTGAGATGGACGAGTATCCTGAGAACGCATTTTTCAATGTCGGAACAATCGAGGACGTCAAGGAAAAAGCAAAGACTATGCAGCAGTAAAAGCATAAGGAAGGACAAATCGTATGGCAACAAATACATTTTATCTAAAGGTAATAGCTGCTAACAGAGTGTTTTACTCAGGAAGATGTCGTTCCATAATAGTCCCTGAGTTCGATGGCCAGAAGGAAATCCTCGCCCACCACGAGGATATGGTCATAGCCGTCGATGAGGGTGAGATGAGATTCCAGCTGGAGGGCAGTGACAACTGGGAGTACGCGGTAGTGGGAATGGGCTTCGTAGAGATAGTCAACAACCGTGTGACACTGCTTGTCGAGACAGCCGAGCATCCGGAGGAAATCGATATAGCAAGGGCAAGAGAGGCAAAGGAGAGAGCCGAGGAGCAGCTTCGACAGAAGCAGAGTATCCAGGAGTACTATCACTCAAGAGCTTCGCTGGCCCGTGCCATGACACGACTGAAAGCAACTTCAGGAAAATAATAAATGTTAATAAATTACAAAAAAGAGGTTGTGACAACCTCTTTTTTGTTTACATTACACATGAAATGAGTTACAATGGCTATATATAGGTTAGTAATATGGTAATAGAAGACAGGTGGGAATATGAGGATAGTATATGGACTGGGAGTATTGCTGGAAGCAATACTGATTGCACATTGCGCAATCGGTTCCTTTAAAAAACATGACAGACTCGGTAAAAGTGTGTGTATATATGAGACGTTGACATTTGCCTGCGCTATAGTCTTTTTTGTTTTTACATTTGTGCCGGGGCACACTGTTACAGTACTTGCGAAAGGGCTTACTATGGCTCTGTTTGACTGGATGCTCATCGCTCTTATGTTTTATACACAGTATTATACAGGTGCTGTAAAGACCTTCAAGGGAGTGCAGGCTGCTTCCATGATATTTGCGGTGCTGGACACATATATGCTTATAGAGAACACCTGGACTAATAAGATTTTTGATATAGAATCCATAAAAGCTGAGAATATTAAGGTGGTATTCAATAATGACAGCCTATGGTACAGGCTGCATTTTATATTCACATATGCGTTTGTGATTCTGATTATTTTTACATATCTGTACATGATTATCAAATCATCGCGCATGTACAGGGAGGCATATGGGGCTATAGCGGTAGTTATCCTTATCGGCTTTTCGTTTGACATTGCTACTATAGGTTCGGACTCCATATATGACCTCACTATGATTATATATGGTGCTATAGCTATTATCATATATTACCTGACATACAGATATGTGCCGAATGAGCTTATAGAAAATATGCTCTCTCTTGTGGTCCGCGATATGAACAATGGTATCATCTGCTATGACAGAAAGGGCAGGTGCATATATTACAATGACCTGATGGAGGCTATTTACAGACATGGCGGCAATATGTCTGTTTATGAAAGTAAATATAGTCAGTGGATTGAAAAGCTGGGAGATGACAGAAGGGATAGTATGACCTTCCAGACAACAGATATTGAAATAAACGGTGAAAAGCACTATTTTGAGATTGCCTACAAGCGCATATATGATGAGAGCAATCGCGTTATATGTGATTATTTTGTATACAATGACCGTACACAGATGTATGAGTCGTGGGAGCAGGAAAAGTACAAGGCATCGCATGACAGTCTGACAGGACTTTTGAACCGTGACCAGTTCTATGAGGATGTGCACGATATGGTGAACAAGTATCATGACACAACCTTCTACCTGATTTGCAGCAATATAAAGGATTTCAAATTCATCAATGAGATATTTGGAATGGAGAAGGGCAATCAGGTGCTCATAAAGCAGGCGAAGCTCATGGCATCGAATCCATCTGAGAGGACCATTTGTGCAAGGCTTATGAATGACCGCTTTGCGCTGTGCCTGCCAAGAGAAGAGTTTGATGAAAAAAGAGTGGCAGATTCAGTCAAAGAACTGCAGCGTGAGTTTTCGGGCAATTCTTTCCATCTGCATACATACATGGGTGTGTATGAGATAAGAGACAGGGATGAGGCTGTCAGCATTATGGTAGACAAGGCTAATATAGCGGCAGACACCATAAAGAATAATTACGACTGCTGTGTGGCATACTATGATGAGCATCTGCTTGAGATATCAATAGAGCAGAGACGCCTGCTCGGTGAATTTGAGCCGGCACTGCAAAAGGGTGAGTTTGTCATGTATTTACAGCCACAGGTGAACCGTGATGGTGCTGCAAAGGGCGCAGAAGCGCTGGTACGCTGGGCTCATCCGTCAAGAGGCATCCTGACACCGTATGCTTTTATTGATATTTTAGAGAACGCAGGTCTAATTTACAAGCTTGACCTCTATATATGGGAAAAGGCGGCACAAAAGCTTGCAGAGTGGAAGGAAAAGGGATACGGAAGCTATCATATATCTGTAAATATATCTACAAAGGACTTCTACATTATAGATATATATGAGACCTTTACAGGGCTGATTAATAAATATGGCATAGCAGCGTCCAATCTGCATCTGGAGATTACAGAGACAACGCTGATGACCGATTTTGAGAAGAATATGAATATTATCCACAAGCTTCAGGGCGTAGGCTTCAGGGTGGAGATTGATGATTTCGGAAGCGGTTACTCATCACTCAACATGCTAAAGGACATCAGTGCTGATGTACTGAAAATCGATATGGGCTTCCTTCGCAAATCTGAGAACGAGGTCAAGGGACAGGATATATTAGAGAGTATCATCACGCTTGCAGGCAAGATAGGCATGGACGTCATCACAGAGGGTGTGGAGACGAAAAAGCAGCTTGATATGCTTACAATGATGGGATGTCATGAGTTTCAGGGATATTATTTCTCAAAACCGGTACCGGTATCTGAGTTTGAAGAAAAGTATCTGGTATAGCTATCATGTATATCTATTATGTATATCCAATATATATTTTGGGTATTGTGCAAAATTTAATACACTGTATATTTGGGGCGGGTATTGAAATATCCGCCCTTTTTTTCTATAATAATAAACCGTGTGGATTGCTGTAAATATGTAATTGCTGTGGGTCACACGAGGGTGTGGCGGCTAACAGCGAATATGAGAAAAAGAGGCGAAAAAATGACTGAAAAAGAAAAAATAAGGATTCAGACATCAGAGACCTTTTTGCTGAGTGCGATTCTGGCACTTTCCGGAGGCTTTCAGGATGCCTACACCTACAACGTGAGAAATGAGGTGTTCTCGAATGCGCAGACAGGAAACGTAGTGCTGATGAGCCAGCATCTGATGATGGGTGAATGGATGAAGGGACTATCGTATCTTTTCCCAATCCTTTCATTTGCACTCGGTGTGCTTGTGGCAGAGAGAATCGGGCATAGATATAAGAAGGCAAAGCGCATCCACTGGCGTCAGATAGTGGTGATGATAGAGATAATCATACTGTTTGTGGTCGGCTTCATACCACACAGATACGACATGATAGCGACCATGCTTGTATCATTCAGCTGTTCTATGCAGGTGCAGTCCTTCAGAAAGGTAAACGGCTACGGCTATGCCAGCACCATGTGCATCGGCAACTTAAGAAGCGGCACAGAGAGTCTGTCAATATATCTGCGTGACAGAAATATCGGGGCACTGAAAAAGACCGCGCACTACTATGGAATTATTCTGATATTTGCAATAGGAGCAGGTATAGGCGGAGTGTGCTCACTGCACATAGGAATACGCGCTATATGGGCTTCAAGCGTGCTGCTTGCCATTGTATGTGCAATGATGGTCAGGGAACACAGATAAACAGTTACAAATAGTCACGAAATATATATAACGGAGATACAATATAAAATGAAATTATTAAAGCAATTTCTCATCATACTTGCGATTTCGTTTTTAGGTGAGATACTCAAATATTTACTGCCATTGCCTGTTCCGGCGAGCATATATGGTATGGTTATACTTTTCATAGGTCTGCTGACAGGCCTGATACCGCTAAACTCTGTAAGGAGTGCAGGCAAATTCATGATAGAGATAATGCCTGTCATGTTTATCCCTGCGGGAGTGGGGCTTATGTCATCCTGGGGCAATCTTAAGCCGGTGCTCGTACCGGTGATTGTAATCACGGTTGTGGCACTTCTTACTGTAATGATTGCTACAGGACATGTTTCACAGCTCGTAATCCGTATGCAGAAGCGCAAGAGGGCTGATGCTGGAGAAAATAAATAAGATAGAGGATAATCATAATGGATAATTTGTTTCAGACATCGCTTTTTGCCGGTGTCACAGTAAGTCTGGTTGCATATCTGCTAGGTATGCTTTTAAAGAAGAAGTTTAAGCTTGCAATACTCAATCCGCTTCTCATTTCAATAGTACTGACCATCATAGTGCTTGTTGTGGCAGATGTGGATTATGACACATACAATAAGGGGGCATCGTACCTTAGCTGGTTTCTGACACCGGCCACGGTATGCCTTGCGATACCGCTCTATGAGCAGTGGACACTGCTCAAGAAAAATATAGCAGCAGTCGCGCTCGGACTCACGGCAGGCGTCATAACAAGTCTTGTGACAGTGCTTGTGTTGTCAGTGCTTATGGGGCTTTCACACGAGGACTATGTCACACTGCTGCCAAAGTCCATCACGACAGCTATCGGTATGGGCGTATCAGAGGAGCTCGGCGGATATGTGACCATCACTGTCGCAGTTATCGTCGTGACAGGTGTGCTTGGAAATATACTCGGAGAGTTTGTTTGCAAAATATTCAGAATCACTGAGCCTATATCGAAGGGACTGGCGCTTGGCGCTTCATCACATGCCATCGGAACAGCGAAGGCTATCGAGATTGGCGAGATAGAGGGCGCCATGAGCTCTCTTGCTATCGCGGTGGCAGGAATACTTACGGTGGTGTTTGCATCGGTGTTTGCAAACTTTTATTGATTTGTCTGAGCGCTTCCTGCGCGTTGGCTTTTTTACAGAAAGGAGCTATATTTATATGATAATTACTATTGCTAGAAAGTGCGGTTGCGATGCAGATACTATCGGTAGAGCAGTCGCTGAGAAATATCATTTACATTTCATGGACAGAGAGGCTATTGCGGCCGGTGCCAAAGAGGCAGGCTGCTATGATGAGTATGAGGAGTTTTACAGTGAGAGACCGGTTAATTCCCTGCTTTACTCTATTGTGATGGAGACGGAGGAGGATAATGTGCTGCATGATACTCCGGCTAGGGCTCTTACATTTATAGACAGGCTGCTGCTTGAGGACGGCTGTGAGGGATATGTGATTCAGGGACGGTGTGCAAACTTTGCCTTTCAGGGAAGAGATGATGTTGTCTCAGTTTTCCTGACAGCGAATGATGCTTTCTGCGTTGATACTGTGGCTGATACACATGGAGTCTCAGCGAGAAAGGCAAAGACTGTTGTGCGTGAGACAAATGACAACAGAAAGACCTATCACAAATACTATACCGGACAGGAGTGGGGGCAGGCAGAAAACTATGACCTGTGCCTGAATGTGGCAAAGCTCGGTGTAGATGGTGTGATTGCGATGATTGACAGCTTCATACAAAATAGAAAATAGAAGTGTATATACAAAAGCCGAATCCATGGGAGTGTGGATTCGGCTTTTTGAGTTTGTTTTTGAAAATAAAAATTCATCGTTGGAAAAATGTACGGAATTATGTTACAAACACAGCAAAAAATATCAAGAATAATGTTACAACGGGGATATATCTTGAAAAAATAGCTAATTAACGTTATAATATAATTAGCTAAAAAAGAAATGGATAGGAGGAAGGCATATGAATACAGCAACTGCAACTGCAACAGAAATGCAGAACAATTTTGGGAGATATTTGAATCTTGTTATGTCAGGACATGAAATAATTGTTACAAAGAATGGTCATGAAGTGGGAAGATTTATTCCTAAGGATGCCGCAGTATCATATTTGACGGATTCTCTAACAGGAATTCTTCAGGATAATGGTGATTTAGATGAGATAAAAACCGAAAGTATGAGGGAAAAATATGGTTTTGTTGATTGATACTAACATTATACTTGATGTTTTACTAAGTCGCTCAGATTTTGTGAAGGAATCATCTATAATTTGGAAACTTTGTGAAACTGAACAGGCAAAGGGATATATATCTACATTAACTTATGCAAATATGATGTATATCATGAGAAAACAAATGACTCCAGAGCAGATAGAAGATGTATTCCGCAAGTTAAAACTTATTTTTGAGATCGTTGATTTTAGTTCAGTTGTGCTTGAGATGGCTGTAAATATGAAGTGGAAAGATTTTGAAGATGCCATACAAAGTGCAACTGCTGAATATGTTCATGCAGACTATATTATTACGCGCAACATTAAAGACTTCACGCAAAGTGAGGTTATGGCACTTACACCTGCGGAACTTTTGGCAAGAATTTAGGAGAAGATAATAATTAAAAGTGCTGTAGCAATAAGGATTATTGAAGCTGCAATAAATTTAATGCCATAGACACTTCGTGATTAGGCATATATGCCATTTTTCTGTTAGCATCATAAGCCAGATAACCTAAATGAATTAAAGCCGTAAGTGCATCATCCTTTGAAGCAACTGTAGTAATGTCATTTTGGAAAGTATTTACATTAACCCTGATTTTATCGCCTGAAAGCATGGCGAGGACATCATCCTTTAAACCGGCATAGTTCATAGTGATAAATGTGTTGATTGATTCAAATGAGGATGTATTTTTCCAGTAAAAATCATAGTCATGATCAAGCATAGCCTGAACAACGGAATTAGGGTTATACATATGAAGACCATCTATCAGATATCCGTTATACCATGCCTTTATAGATTCAAAATCCATATCATATGTGAGGCACAGCTTTTTAACTTCATCTTCTGTAAAACCAAAATATCTGGTTAATTGTTTGGATTTTAACATTGTAAACTCACGGAAGTTGTTCAGGGCTGATTCGTCTTTGATCTTTTTGATCGGCAGAATTCCCGTAATATATGCCAAAGCTAAAAATGTTTTTGACTCTTCGCTCTTAAACAACAAATGAAGAAACTGAAGATAGTTGTGAACCAGTGTTTTATTTCCACCATTTCGGATTACACTATCCCATTCATCGATTATTATAACAAATGGAATACTGGAAATATTGTAGACGGACATGAGTACAGCACTGATCATCTTGGTATAATCTATCTGATCGCCATATACCTGTTTAAGTTCGTCATAAATATATTCCTGAATTTTTTTTATTACATTATCTTTGTAAGCATCCCAAAATGAGGATACATCAAGGTGTATAACATTGTATTTATTCAAATGTACTGCAAAGCTGTCCTTTGATGCAATTTCAGTATTTTCGAAAAGGTCTGATGAATTACATCCTCTGCTGTAATATGCATCGATCATTCCGGCAGCATGGGATTTACCGAATCTTCTGGCGTGGCTGACACTTATACAGTTGGCGTTTGTACAGATAACTCTATTTAAATATTCAATCAGACCGGTTTTGTCAAGATATAGCTGACTGTTTTTGTCTTTTGTAAAGCTGCCATTTCCCGGATTAAAATAAATACCCATTGCCTCATCTCCAATTCATTTGCTTATATATAGTCAGTATAACAAATTTATGGGAGGGATGGAAGTGAAATGAAAGGGCGCACAGTATTTTTTGAGACCAAAACAGTGATTAAAATGTCGTTTTGTGCAGAATGTATTGAAAAAAATTAGAAGAGGGTAATAATTATAAATGTGACTATTAATTATATAGTGATGAAAGGTGGGTAGAATGATGAGCGAAAATATTGAATTGGTATTATTTTAGTGATATTTCTGTATGCGTGACAAGTATTTTTACGGTTGGAAATATTAAAGCAGAAATAATAATATCTATTGAAACATATTTTACGGAGGTTAAGATGTAATGAAAAAATTAAAGAAAATAGTAACAATGTTATTAGTTTTATCTATGACTTTTGGACTTCAGATTCCAACAAAAGTGCAGGCTGCTCCAGCCCCAACATTAACAAAAGTTGAGATTACAGATATGACAGTAGAAGATACAACTGGAGAAATTTATGTTGAGGTAACTTATACTGGTAGACCAGGTACTACCAAGGTAACATGCAATGATTACACATGTAAAGAAGATATTAAATATAGACAAACTGTTTTTAAAAATGGTGTTGAAGTTGGAGAAGTAAGTTATTTTAAAACTCAATATACAGTGGATGATATAAATGGTATTCATTCCTTTATAATATATGCAGAAGCGCAAACATTACAGTATCCAAGGAAGACGTTATATGCTAATCGGATATTTTCGATATAAGTTGCATTATAATTAAAATGCTTTATAGTCATGAAAAGTGGAAGCGTGAAATACAAACTATTTTTATAAGGGGGAATGTTAAATGGACATTGGTTTGATTGGTAATTTTGACTATAAAAATTATTTGCAATCTTTAAAATTAAATGGTAGTAGGGATATTGGTGAAAACTTTTTTACTTCAGTAAATGAGCAAATAAAAAATATTTCTCAATATGATAACAGTTCTAAAAGTAGTGAAAAAAAGGAATTATGCAATCTGGATATATATAATAAAGTTAAAGTGTCTGCATTGGAAATTAAGTTGAGAACTAATAAAATATGTAATGTTGAACAGGTGTCACCGGATAAGGAAATTCCAAATGATAAGCTGAAAAATATCGGAATGACAAGTTTTGGACTGTCTGATACAGAAAGCCAGATAGTTTTAGCTTCATATGTGAAAACATCAAAGGAGGATGATCCTGTTGTTCAAGTAGCATATGGACATGGTGATAACAGAAAAGTATATCATGTGCATGTAAATGATGTTGATACATCGAATGCATCGGATCTGGAAATGTTTGCGCTTATGTCATATGAGGGGTATAAAGGAAGAACTGCGCCTGATTCGATAAATAATTATTCTGCCTATAAAACAATGAAGGCAGATGCCGGTTATGGAATGGCTTCTGCTGATGAAAATAGCTTTGTAAACAAAAAAGTGAATGCTGATTATTTATTGGAGCAAATATATGATTCATTAAAGAAGCGGGAAACAGAACAAGAAGCAAAGAGTTTTGATGTCTGTGAATATTTGCTCCAGATGATAAAAAATCGTTAAAAGCAACAGCTTTCAGTGCCGAAGCATAATAATCGTATGGAATGTCTTGGTAGGATCATCAAAGTAAAAAGTCATTTCACCGTTATACTTCTTAACAATATTCTCTATACTACGCATACCGAATCCATGAAACTGTGGATTCGGTTTTTTAGTTGGTAAAAGATTGCCATTTTTATCGATAGGATTTACGCGGCAGGAATCAATGAGCGTGATAATGGTCATGTTATTGTTCTCTTTCTGAAAAACATTGAGTTCTATAAAAGGATTAACTGTTTTTTCGGCTGACTCTACAGCATTATCCATGAGATTACCGAAAAGTACACTGAGATCATCATATGTCACGAAATCAATACACTTACTTCTTATATCAATATGCAACGCAATCTTTTTCGTAAGACATATTTTCTGGTAACGGCAGAGCAGTGCGTTTAAAAGGTCATTATCACATACCCGCACGGAGTGCTTTAACTCAGAAGAACCGAGTACGTGGGTAAGGTATGCTGCGATTTTTTCAGAATCGTGCTGTTCATTCAGTGAGGCTATGGCATTGAGATGCTTTTTGATGTCATGAATGAGAACTTTTTGTTTCTCATCCTGTGACACGAGGGCTTTGTAGTATTCTACAGAGTCGGCATCACGCTGGTTCTGAAGTGTGAGCTCTGCTATTTCGGAATTTTTTTGCTTAATATGTTCAAAAAGTCCAAAGATGAGTATGTTTATAAGCAGCATGAAAAAGCTGCTAAGGATGAGCAGATAGTTGAGTGGAGATTTTATTTCATAATTCATAAGAAAATATATCATTGTGTAAATTACAAATACAGAAATAACAGGTATTATAGCCAGTGTAGTGATTTCATAGATGGAAAATCGTATATTGGATCTGGTGCTGGATAGCTTATGTGATATAAAATATATGATTACAAAGTAAAGTAATTTGCTTAAAAAACTAACTGAATAAAGCAAAACGGTATCATTCATGTTAGAATAAAAATGATATGAAAACTTTGAAAAAATCCCCATAGAAGCAAGCTCACACAAAGTCATAATTACAATCATAATAGCAGAATGGAAAAAGAGAGTTGCACTATTTTCCATGGTTGAAATTTTCAAAAAAACAAAAGTAGCAACAAAAAATAAGGCAGTGTTTAATAAAGCAATATGTGCGAATGAAATAAAATATATGGGGATAAATAGTATTGTAAGTAATATATATCGTTTTATCGAGGAAATTTTGTATTCAAAAACATTAGATGAATATTGCAACAGTATTAACGCCTCAGAAAAATAAACTAAAAAATAACAAACAGCAGCACTCATAAGTATTACCTCTTACTTTCCATAAACATCAAATATGCTTTCTTAAATTCGGTGAATTTTCTTCTTGTTAAATATGCGGTGAACTGACCATCACAAAGGTATATCAGCTCGTGATCAAAGCTTGTTACCATAGCCATATTAACAATATAGCTGCGGTGAGACTGAAAAAAGGTAGCCTGTGGCAGATGATCTATCCAAAATTGAAGTGTCTGAGTGGAATCCAAATCAGCCGTAGCAGTGTGTACTATAACTTTTCTACCCTTTGCTTCCACATATACGATATCGCAAGTCAAAACAGACGTAACTCCGGATTTTGTTTCAACAGCGATTTTTTGATTGATAGAATAGTATAATTCAAGTGCATCATCTAAATTTTGGAATAACCGTTGTTTATCTATTGGCTTAGATAAGTATCTGAATACATGAAACCTCATGGCGGCATCCAGATATTCGAGGTGAGATGTCACTATAAAAATAATAGCGGATTCATTCTGCTTTTTTAGTTCATTTCCCACATAGATGCCGTCAAAACCGGACATTTCCACATCTAAAAAGACGATATCTTTTGGGGATTTATCAGAAAGAAGGCTGTCCCCATCATTAAAGGTTACAATATCGAGAACATTTACTTTCTTTTTTTTGAAATATACTTTGATTATCTGGGATAGTGACTGCGTGATAGATGAATCATCGTCACAAATAAGTATTCTCATTAGAAATCTCCTCTAAAAAAATAGTTGCTGATATCATTATAGAAGAGTATGGGAATTAAGGCAAGAAGACGGTACGAAAAGACATAAACTGACCAAAAATGGCAAAAAAATGTCGTTTCATACAAATCTATAGATTTGTGATAAGCTAAGATATATTATATAAGAAAATTATTGTAAATAGAAGTTGATGAAAATTAAAAAGCGAGGAGAATACTAATGAAGAAAGTAACAGACAGAAGAAAAAACATTATTTCACATGTCAAAGGTACACTTGATACGATGCTTAGAGTAGAAGCAAACTCGGCATCATGTTGTGTAATATATGAGCCTGAAAGACCAAAAGAATTATCAAAATTTAAAAGGAAAACTAAATAATATGAGTGAGAAAATAGCAGATTGGTTAATTGGACAAAAGGCTATTTCCTCAGATGAACGTGAACTGTATGCATATGCAGTTCACTGTTTATTTTCGCTTATTTATCCGATTGCATTTGCTTCTGTGGTAGGCATTATTTCGGGCATGATTATGGAATCGATTGTTATGATAATTCCATTTATGATAATAAGAAAATTTTCAGGTGGGTATCATGCGGATAGTTTTGGAAAATGCCTTATAATATCAAGTATAGTAATTGCAGGAGCACTATTGATTGGAAAGAATATATATAATGGTGTTACATTGAATGCTTTTTATATAGCTGCGAGTATATTATTAATAATATTCAGTCCGATTGACTCGATTAATAAAAGACTTGATGATGACGATAAAATGTTCTGTAAAAAAATAACCATAGTCATAGTTTTGGTAATTTTCGTTATAACAGAAATTTTATGGCACATGGGATATAGGTGCTACACAAGGTTTATTGTGGTTGGTGTAATACTTGCGGAGTTATTACAGTTAGTAACAATTTTTCGCAATATGGTAGAGACTGAAAGTTATAGAAAAAATTAAAATATAATATTTTTTATAGAAAAAAATATTGTAAAAAACTGGTAGATAACATTGATAATTAGAAGTTATCTTACATATAAAGGATACGACTAAGTGAAAAAAGATAATAAAGTTGAAAATATGGCAGAATTCAAATTTGTCAAAAGAGAAAATGAACTTGAAACAATAACTAAAAGTTTATCTGATTACAATTTAGTAACGTTTAAAAGCATGGATAAAAGTGGATTATCACATTTTTTGAAAAAAATAATGCAACTGTTATGGAATGAAAATTCTGTGTGTTTTTACATTGATGGAAAGTCTGATTTGTCATTATCTAAACAAATAATTGGGCAAGTGACATTATTTTCACAAAATGATAAATGTGAAAGTAATAGGATTACAAAACTACTACGAGAGACTAGTACCGGTGATATTATCGTTGATGTAGTTACGTCATGCTTATACGCATTAGATATGATTCCTTTTTTGCAAGGTATTGGTTCTGTGGCTAATGGATTAATGACATCAATAGCAGATACTATCGATTCTGATAAAAATCATATTGATGATTTTAAGACAGAGAAGGCCATTGATAGTTTTTTTAAAAAAATACATAAAAAATTAGACAAACAAATTTATTTATTAATCGACGATCCATGTGAAATGAAATCGTTTGATAGGGCTTTTTTAGCTAAAATTATTAGTGATCATCATTTAAAAGTGCTATTCGCGCTTAATTGTAGCAAGCCACAAGAAAATGCTAAATTTATTTCTGATATGAAACTTTCTGAGTGTGTTTCAATTTCCATGTGTTTTCTGCGTCCAGATGATGAATTGATATGTGCTTTGTATGAATGCTATGGTCAAAAATTTGACAAGAGTCTAATACCTTTTTTTGATATTCATGACAGAAATATTCATATAATTATGTCAAAGATATATGGGACTGCTATCAATATGGAGCATATTGATGATAAAACCACGTATTTATTAAAGGTTCTTTTTACTATTAACACGCCTATTCCTGAAAAAATACTATTTAATATACTGAAAAGGCAAAATCTAAGGACAATGGAGGAGTCAAATCAAGATATAGCTAAAAGATGCACCAGTGCAGTTGGATTAAATATTGTTCATAAAATAACTTATAATATTAATACAGAAGAATCGTACTATTTAGATAAATATTATGGTTTAGAAAATATTAATAATATTACTTATGCTGAAAAAAGTAAAATAATTACTGATACTATTGCTGTAATGGATTATCATATAGAAAGTTTATCAATTGATTTATTAAAATTTGCTATTGATAATTTAGAACATGATTATTCTCATAGCAAAAAATATATTCTTGCACTAATACGTAAACAAGTACCAAATAGCTGTATTGAATTTAATTACTTAGACAAATTAAATTTTTTTGAAGATATAAATGAATTAATGTATGTGTGTGGAATTTATTATAATAATGGAATTTATGATAAACCATTTCGTCTTTTACAAATACACAAAAATTTTGCCCGAAAATTTTCTTATAAAATAACAAATGCGTTAGTGTGTGAAAGACTGCATATAAATAAATATGTTGAACAATTAGAAATACTTGTAGAAACTACAAAGTGTCGAGAGAAAAAATGCCTTTTATTAGCAGTATTATTCGTGGCATACTTGAATTCTGATGATTCGAAAAAGTATTTATGTATTTTTGACCAATTAAACAAATATTATTATAAGAATTATGAAGACTGCGAAAATTATCTTTATCTACTGCGAAATATTTCCTATTATATAGATGATGTATCGGTTGCAGTGCAAAACTATGAGCAATGTTTATATGCTTTTAAATTAAAAGATCCTGTAAATTATAATCGTACAGTTTCCAATTACCTCTGTTATCTTATGAAGCATAACTTTGATAATAGTGCCATAGCAAAATTAGATGCAATTGCCAAAGAAACACAGGAAATCTTAGAATATAATGATGAAAAATATATGTATCTCAATAATAATTATGGCATATATTTGATGCGCTATACTTGTGAAGACCCATCTGCATATTTTTCCTGTATTCCATATTCGACAGGAACAACAGAAACTCCATATATTTATGCTCAGATAAACTTGGCATTATATTACGAAAAAGTAAATCCAGCAATGGCTCTTTATATTATGCGAGATATTCAGAAACTCGTTGAAAAAACACCTGTACCTAGAACTAAACAGTTCTATAATATAAATTTGGCAATGATTGAATATTCAAATGGGATATTTCCTCAAAGGCTTATAGAAGAGATAAAAAATAAGCCTTTGAGAGGAAATATGTTATATGCAGAGCAAATATGTACGACATATGCTTTTATGAATGAAAATAATATGCGTTTAACAGATGAATATAGGGATATATTATGCCTACCGGGCTATCTATTTTATCGTTATTTTGATGTAAAAAAGTTACTTTTTGACCTTTGAAAGTCCTAAATCGATAATATATCGAATAATTTCATCATATGAATTAAAACCACTTTCTAAAAAGCTGGCAACAAAACCGCCCTTTTGCCCAAGGTTCATTAAGGTATTAACTTCAAGAAAATATGGAATACCAGTATCTTTTTCCACAATGTAGTCAATGCGAGCATAGTCACATGGTTGCATTTGCATGAAGTACATATTTGAGTAATATTTTAAGATTTTATTTAAACCTTCATTTTGACATATAAATCGCTTCATTCCTCCTTCGGTAAATCTTTTTTGAGAATTAGTGATAATGTTTCCGATTTTATCAGAAGTTTGAAAATGAGGAACGGCAATTAACGGGATTTCTGTATTATTAAGAATTGGAACCCCATAATATATACCATTTATGTATTCTTCAACAATTACTTCAATATCATTCTGTAAAAAGCTATTTGCTTTTTCTATTGTGTGTTGCCAAGTTTCACATAAACACGATTCATCAATCCCTATCGAAGCACTACCAAATCTTGGCTTAACAAAATAGGGACCATTAAATGGAGCAACAGCGCTTAAAGGATATTTCGAAGAGGCAACGACCCATTTGGCAGTAGGAATTTGCAGATGTTCAGCTAATTGTTTTGACATACTCTTATCTTCAACTAATGCACGTACATTTGGAGTTGCACCAATATAAGGCAAATTATAATATTCACAAATTGACTGTACAAAAACTTCGCAATTACGAAAACCCAATCGATTATATACAGACCATACCAAATCATACTGAGCATAATTTTGAATTAATTCTTTTACATCACTACTAGTTACATAATCATATCCATATTTTTCCAATATATCGCATATTGGTAAATGATATGTTTCTGCATAGAACTTTTCTTCAGATGATAAGGGAATTACTTTTTTTCCGTTTGTTGGTGCAAACTGCGCCAAAAATAAAATTTTTGCCATATGCGATTTCTCCTTATTATAGTATATAATTTAAATGAACATATACATTTTTTGATGGATAACTTCTAATTATCCTGTAATTATTGATTCAATAATTTGTAACAGATGAATAATCTGGTTCTAATTGTTCCAACTGTCCAGTGCAAAGTGAGCCACTTCATATACAATTGTTTTTGCTATGGCTATGGTATGAGATTGAACACATCTTATAAAGCATGCTATCGCACCGCTGTGTCGGCAAGGGCTTGACAAGATATGCCCACTCTCATAGATAGCACATAAGCAAAATTAAAGTGGATTAATGCCAGTCGGAATACTGGCTCACCTGATACCGGAATGGTGGCTCTCACGAAGCAGAATATCCAACAGAAATGATTAACAAGAAATCTCAAATAAAAATGGGGGGGGGAATTTGATGTTCCTATAATCAGTTTGAAATATTCATGTTTCTCCGAGGGTGCTTAGATGCTAATATATCTTTTTGTTTTGACATAGTTACATGTGTATATATTTCGGTTACATTTATAGAACTGTGTCCAAGCATGGTTTGAATATAGCGTATGTCAACGTCTTCTTCGAGAAGCTGCGTGGCAAAAGTATGACGGAACATATGTGGTGTAATATGGTAGTCGATGTCAGCAATTCGACAATATTTATTGATCATATCTCTTACAGACTGATCAGACAGACGATTTCCAGTATTGTTTACAAAGAAATATCCGCAGGCACTTATCTGAGAATAGTATTCAGTATAATATTGGTTAAGGATGTTTAGTACATTAGGGTCACAGATGTGTATGAGACGTTCTTTAGATCCTTTTCCATGAATTAAAATTATATTGTTCTGCAAATCCATGTTCTGTAATAAAATAGAACAAAGCTCTGAAATTCTGATCCCTGTTGCAAAAAGTAATTCAAGTACGGCAATATCACGTAGTGTTTTTCGCTTTTGGCATGGACTTGTGGTTTTATGATATTTTGCGTATGCAGCATTAAATAGCACTTCTAATGTTTTAAGAGGTATTGTTTTAGGAAGAATGACCGGTTCACGGAATTTAATTTGAAGTTTGTTAAATGGATTTAGAATAATTATATCCTTGTATTCCAAATAGTGAAAAAAGGCTTTAATGGATGCAATTTTACGTTTTACACTTTTGGGTGAATATTGTTGATGTAGATTGGTAATATAAGACTCCAAAACAGAGGTTGTAATGTATTCTATTTCAGTTATTGATATTTGCTCTGAGAATTGTCGCAGGTCTATTTTATAGGCTTTTAAGGTTTTTGTATCCAGACGTTTTTGAGCTGTGCAGTATTCAATATAGTTTTTTATACGGGTTTCTAATGTGTTCATAATGGTAATACTCCTTCGTTTTATTTGACTTCAAAAATATATCGCATATTAATATGAAAGTATATAAATAATGAAAAAATATGGAATAAAGATACCAAAATCAAGGTTAATATGTCATTTGGTGTATAAACTATTGAAAAGATTGTTAAAAAAAGATAATTAAAATGATTATATACTGTCTATGTAATCTTATAAAAATCCGTTGCAACTATTATAATTGCAATGGATTTTTTTAATTTCGAAACAGGTTTTATTTGACCTGAACAAAAAGTACCAAAAATGTATATAAAATGTCGTTTGGTACAGAACCCATTGAAATAATATACTTAGAGATGATAAAAAATATTGTTAGAATTTATATTTTGCGGAGGAAAAATAAATGGATGCAATTAATTTATACGTATTATGTCAAGCAATTGATCTGGATAATTTTGGCGATTATAAGGATACTTTGACAAAGTCAGGTAATAGGTTAGCGGTAAAGAAAGAGGAAATAATAACTCTGAAATCTTTTCTGTCAGAATTGCTATCAAGGAAAATACAAATGAGTTATTTGGATAATTTTATTTATGGATTTTCAATTCCACAGATATCAAAGGAATTTGATTTATTAAAAATTTATGAGAATGGACCAGTCATAAATATAGAGTTGAAAAGCAGAATGATTGATGAGAAGAAAATAGAATATCAATTAAAAAAGAATCAATATTACCTGTCTCATTTTAAAAAGGAAATTATCAGCTTTACATATGTGATGACAGAAACGGGATCAAAAGTATTTTCGTATGATGGAGTGTCATTAAAAGAAAGTAACATTTCAGAAATACTTTTTTCTATTTGTCAGGACGGAGAGTGCTATCACAAAGATATAGAAACACTATTTAGGGCTAAGGATTATTTGATTTCTCCAATAAATACACCAAATTTGTTTATTGATGGAAATTACTATTTAACAGATCAACAAGAAAATATTAAAAATGAAATTTTAAAGAACATTGCAGATGGAAAAAGAACTATATGGGGGATTACAGGTGGAGCTGGTACTGGAAAGACACTATTACTTTATGATATAGCTAAGCAACTATCTAATGATAAGAAGGTATGCATTATTCATTCTGGAATGTTGGCTAAAGGGCATAAATTTATTGGTGAAAAAATAACTAACATTGATGTTATTTCAGCCAGAGATTGTAATTTGGAGAAGATATTGGAATATGATTGTATTTTAGTAGATGAATCGCAGAGATTATATGAAATTGATTTTAATAGTGTTATAACTGCATTTAAGAATTTTAATCGAATATGTATTTTTGCGTATGATTTTTATCAGGTTTTATCATGGAAAGAAGAAAAATTGAATATACCTGACAAACTAAGAAGTTTGGATTGTTTTTGCGAAAAACATATAACAGAGAAAATACGAACAAATAAGGAAATTGTTTCATTCATAAAACATGCTATATACCTAAAAAATATAATGGTCTCATAAATTAAGACACTTTTTCGGACAATTTATAATGAATCTGAT
>ERZ779649.472-NODE-472-length-30175-cov-3.239276_pt1 | contig 30175 bp, 26 predicted proteins | sample MGYA00511882_ERZ779649 | MGnify/ENA primary metagenome ERZ779649 (study PRJEB29588, sample SAMEA2157793) | human gut metagenome | biome: human gut; feature: human-associated habitat; material: faeces | place: Denmark | collected 2008/2010 ... | reverse complement strand
AACTTCCGGTTATGAATGACATGCCGGAAACTCATACGTTGACATGCTATGCGAACATTGCTAAAATAAAGCGCATAGGGTGATCAGGCAGCCCGGCAGAAGAGCCGGGTGCTGTACAGGGAGGAAACGAAGCGATGCATAAGAAGGCATTTCAGCTAATTGTTGACAATACCTCCGGCGTATTAAGTCGGATTTCCGGGCTGTTTTCCAGACGGGGTTACAATATTGAAAGCATTACTGCAGGCGTAACGGCTGATCCGCGTTTTACCCGGATTACCATTGTAGCCAGCGGAGATGATGAAATCCTCGATCAGATAGAAAAGCAGGTCGGTAAGCTTGTGGATGTCCGGTATATCCGTGAGCTGGAGCCGGATTCCAGCGTATTCCGCGAACTGGCGCTGATCAAGGTAAGGGCCAATGCCAAGGAACGGGAAGGCATTATTGCTGTTGCAAACGTGTTCCGTGCCAAGATCGTAGACGTCGGGGCAGAGAGCTTGGTCATTGAAGTAACCGGCTCCCAGAGTAAGCTGGAGGCGTTTCTAAAGCTATTGTCCGGCTATGAAATCCTGGAGCTTGCAAGAACCGGTATTGCGGGACTTACAAGAGGTGTAGACCGTGTGGTTTACATCGATGAAGAGGACAACAAAAATCTTTAATGTACAATGTTACTGATAGGAGACTGACCTCCTTTTCAGAGATAGAAGCAGATACCAAAATATGGAGGATACCAAGATGGCAAAGATTTATTATCAGGAAGACTGCGACCTTTCTTTATTGGAAGGTAAAACAATTGCAGTGATCGGTTATGGCAGCCAGGGACATGCACATGCATTAAATGCAAAGGAGTCCGGATGTGATGTCATTATCGGCCTGTATGAAGGTTCCAAGTCCTGGGCAAAGGCTGAGGCACAGGGCTTTAAGGTATATACATCAGCAGAGGCTGCAAAGCAGGCTGACATCATCATGATTCTTATCAACGATGAAAAGCAGGCAGCTCTTTACAAGAACGACATCGAGCCAAACCTCGAAGCAGGCAATATGCTTATGTTCGCTCACGGCTTTAACATTCACTTCGGTTGCATCAAGCCTCCAAAGGATGTTGATGTTACAATGGTAGCTCCTAAGGGACCTGGCCACACAGTTCGTTCAGAGTATCAGGTTGGTAAGGGTGTACCTTGCCTCGTTGCTGTTGAACAGGATGCTACAGGTCAGGCTAAGGATCTCGCACTTGCATATGCACTCGGTATCGGCGGTGCAAGAGCCGGCGTTCTTGAAACAACATTCAGAACAGAAACAGAAACAGACCTCTTCGGTGAACAGGCTGTTCTTTGCGGCGGTGTTTGTGCACTTATGCAGGCTGGTTTTGAAACACTTTGCGATGCCGGTTACGACCCAAGAAATGCTTACTTTGAGTGTATCCATGAGATGAAGCTCATCGTTGACCTTATCTATCAGTCAGGTTTTGCAGGCATGAGATATTCAATCTCTAACACAGCTGAGTACGGTGACTACATCACAGGTCCAAAGATCATCACAGAGGATACTAAGAAGGCTATGAGAAAGGTTCTTTCTGACATTCAGGACGGTACATTTGCTAAGGACTTCCTCCTTGACATGAGCGATGCCGGTTCACAGGTTCACTTCAAGGCTATGAGAAAGCTCGCTGCCGAAGCTCCTGCCGAAGTATTCGGTAAGGAAGTTAGAAAGCTCTATAGCTGGTCTGACGAAGATAAGCTCATCAACAACTAATGCGAGTGTCTCGCACACAGTTCGTGAAGACAGTTTGATGTATTCAAACTTCTGTCACCCGAGCATTACATAGTACGAATTTAGGGTAGCTTGATTTTCAAGCTACCCTTTTTGCGAGTACCTCGCTCGTAGTTCGTGTAGGTAGTTTGTGATAATTTACAACTACTTATTCCCAAGCTTAACATAGTACAGATTAACGGTTCAGTCAATTTGGCTGAACCGTTTTTTGTTGTGCAATAAAAGGGTTCAGCTTTTTACGGCTGAACCCTTTACCGTTATAATTTATTACTTTTAGGAATCAATATTTATCATATGAAAATGCGTTGTAAGAATCGGTAAGGTACTGTCTTTTCTGATCGGTTGTAAACTGATTCCAAAGTTTTGGATAGCCGTCAACAGAACAGTAAACAAACTGACTGTACATATGTGCATTTACACAATTACCGAGTACACTCACATTTGTGGCATTATATGCCTGTTTTGTTGTTCTTCCGGTATTATTGTAATAATGGTATTCCAATCCCCGACTTTCAAGAGCCAAATGAGCAGAAGAGTATCCACGAACAACCAAAACTGTGCCGTCATAATTCAATGTATAGTTTTCGCGTTCAAGATAACGGTCAACATTTGAGGTTGACAATTCAACGGCATTAATTATATATTTCTTAGCAGATTTGTCATAGAAATAAGTCAGTTGATTCGGGATATAAGTTCTATAATCATCAAATCCGACTAACGAGAATTTTCCGTCCTTAAAGGTATACACCTTTGCATTCAAATAGTATTCCTTATCTCCTGCCTCCTGTACTATAAGCTCGGGAACACCGTCAAAATCGAGATCGGCAAACTGCACACCGGCCAAAGCAACATTTCCTACCTTGAGTTCAGGTAACCATTCCGATTCATGCTTGAGCAGATAATCTATGTATGCATCTCTTGTTTTATCTGTAGTCTTATACTTAAATGTCACACCTGACGGATTATAGATACTTGTAAATTTCTTGCCGTCCTTAGAAACACATCTTACGGTATAAGTGTAGGTCTGTCCTGCTTTTACATTTTTATGAGTGTAATAATTATTTGTTGTATCAGCAAGCTTTTTCCACGAACCTTTTTCTTTTACATAAATACGATACTTTGAATTATCTTCGCAAACATCTGTCCATGAAACTGTAATTCCGCCATGCATTGAGTCAACACGAACAATCTCCGGACATTCATTGCCTAAATTCGCCTTAGAACCTTTTGTATCATAACCACTCTGAAAAACCTTGCCGTTACTTGAAATGCAACGAACAGTATAAATATACTGACCATTTACGGAATTATCTTTTATGCTTAGTTCTCTTGATACAAGTCCCATATCAAGATAACTGTTACCCGTTGTATCGGCAAGTTTGTTCCAACCCTCACCGTCTTTGTAGTACACACGGTACTTCTCTGCACCTGCAACCTTGTTCCATGTCAGCTTTACGCCGTCATATGTGACCTCAGTTTTTGAAATTTTCGGTGTGGCAACATATTTTGCGCTCATTCCCACTGGGTCATAACCGCTCAAATACTTTTTAGCGTCGGAACTGATTGCTCTTACAGTGTATGTATAGGTTTTATTCGGCTGTAAATTTTTATGTGTCACAACACCTGTTTTGCTATCGCATACTTTTGTCCAGCCCTTACCTTCTGTTTTGCAGTACAATCTGTAATTTGTATTTTCTTCAGAATCCCAAATCACCTTAATACCGCCGTTTACAACATTGGTTTCAAGTATTTTAGGAGCTTGATTATATCTGATACTTAAGCCTTTTGGGTTAAATCCACTCTCAAAACTCTTTCCGTCATCACTTATACACCTCACGGTATAAGTATATGTTCCCATACCAACAGATTTATCAACTATAGAATTAGAAGTCGTATCTGATACTCTGAACCAATCTGACGAATTTTTATGATAAATTCTATACTTTGATGCACCGTTTACTTTGTTCCATGTAATTTTCACACCGCCGTTTACATTTTCAAGCTTTGAAATTTCGGGGGCGGCAATATATTTTACACTTTTGCCCTTTGAATCATAACCACTTGTAAAGCTCTTTCCGTCAGCAGAAATACATCTTACAGTATAGGTGTAATTCCTGCCCGATGAAACATCCTTGTCGATATATGAGGTTGAAGTTGTATCGACCATTCGTGTCCAGCCTTTACGGCCCTTGTAGTAAACTCTGTATTTAGCCGCACCGTTCACTTTGTTCCATGTAAGCTTTACACCGCCGTAAACGCTTTCAGCCTTTGAAATTTTCGGAGTTGCCAAGCTTGCCCTTGCAACCTGTGCATACTGCACGGGTGTGTTAAGCGGTTCAACCGCATTTGCAGAAACTGCCGAAACCGCAACCGCAGACATCGACATTACCGCCGCCATAGCTATAGGTAAAAACTTTTTCATATCTATCCCTCGCTTTGTTCAAATTCTATGCATTATTAAAAACTTTTGCTAAATTTTTATGCAAGTTAATTGTAACATTAAATGATATAAAAAGCAATACATCTTGATAAACTATCACAAATTTTTAAGCTAAAATAAATAAACCGTTCACAAAAGCGAGAACGGTTTATTTTATATATTCTGTTGATATTTTGAATTATTTAAAATAATTTCTGCGTTTTGCAAAAATTACTGCACAACCTGCAAGCATTGCAACAAGAAGAATTACAGCAACGCTGTTCTGTCCTGTCTGTACAGCACCGCTGTTGTTCTGTGAATTACTCAGTGTGTCATTTGTAGCTGTGTCGCTTGTTGAAACAGGCTTTGTTGCCGAAGTTGCGGCAGGTGATGTAGCAGGTTCATCAGGTGTTGCCGTTGATGTTGTCGGCTCTGTCGGAGCTGTTGTACCAGGCTGTGTCGGATTAAGGACAATACTGAAACTAATATCATCTTTCCAATCATCAGCAAAGAATGCCAAGTCATCATTATCAATTATGCCCGCATCAAAAGCTTCTTTTAATGTGTAAATTTGACCGTCAGCATAAATATACAACTGTCGCTCACCTATAAATGTATAGTTTCCGATAACCTCTTTTACAGGACTCTCGGGAATATCAGCACCGGATACATTAAAAGTGAACATTATCCGGTCATCACTTAAATAGATAATTCTCCATATATCAATATCATCTTCCGCCAAATCAGTATAACCTGCATTTTGACACATTTTCAAGGTTAACTGCTTAAGTGTACTTACATCTTTATCAGGAATAATACCAATATTCATTTTTACTAACTCATTGACAATTTTATCATCAATGATTCCGCTCTCATACGCATTTTTAATTGAATAAACACTGTTATTCTTATAGAGCATAACATCGTTTCCGTGTGTATAACTATATGTACAATCACCAAATTTTTCTTCAATTATAACACCAAGTGCAAAGCCGTATTCATGTCTATAATATACTCCGCCGTCACTTGTTCTGCCAACAATATCAATTCTCAAAGTTTCAGGTGATTTGCCGTCAAAGCACTCTTCAATAACTTTGTTTTTTATTTCGATAACAAGTGCTGAATCATCGCTTTTCGGAACTATATCCATATGTCCGCAATAGGTCAAGCCCTCAAGTGTATCGTCATCAATAACGCCTGAATTATAAGCATCGGGGATCATATAAACCCTGTTGTTTTTGTACAGTGCTACAGGACAATTTTCGAGATAAGAAACTATGTAATTGCCTGCCTCGGTGTAAACTCTGTTTGCAGAAGTAGCAAAGCTGTCAGAAAAACTGAAATAAACCCCGTCTTCATCGTCCAAAAGAATTTCGACATTCAGATATTCAGGCTTTTCATCACCATAATATGTATCTAACATAGCCTGTTTAATATCTGAAATCAAGTCTGAATCAGAAGTTTCGTCGGGTGTAGCCGCAAAAGCTGTTGTTACAACCGAAAAGCACATTACAAATGCTATCAATGCTGTTAAAAATTTTTTCATTTTTATTTCCTCATCTTTTATTTATTCTATCTGTAATAATGGTATATGCAACAGATATTCAATTTACATCATTATACCGCTAAAATATATGTAATGCAATATAGCTGCTAAAAATTTAGCAAAAATAATTCTGCTCAAATGAAAATGCCACTTTCATAGCGAAAGTGGCATAAATGTTAATTTTAGTTGTCAAATCAAACTGGGTGAACCATATTTTTCTTGTCAAGCTTGTCGCCGTTGATGCCAACCTTGGCATTTCTTCTCTTTTCAAAGAAGTCGAGGGCAACCTTCGGGAACTGTGCATAAGAAAGAACATCCTCAGGCTGTTCAATCCACTGCTCAATCTCGCCACGGAGCTTATCAAGCTCAGGCTTAAGCTGATCTGCAGGACGACCTTTGATAATCTTCTTGTCACCGATAATCTTCTTCTGAAACGCAGGATCAATCGGCATTGGAGTTGTACCGTACTCACCGGCAACAAGTCCCTTGAACTCGTTTGTGCACATTGAGTAGCGCTTGCCTGTGATTACATTGAATACAGCCTGTGTGCCGACAATCTGTGATGTCGGAGTAACAAGCGGAGGATAACCTGAATCCTTACGAACACGGGGTACTTCTGCAAGAACCTCGTCAAGCTTGTCTTCCTTACCGGCCTGCTTGAGCTGTGAAAGAAGGTTGGAAAGCATACCGCCGGGAACCTGATAGATAAGAGCGTTAGCGTCTGTTGCGAGCATCTTAGGATCAAGAAGTCCTGACTTGATGTACTTCTCACGGAGAGTCATGAAGTAAGCACGGATGTCAGAGAACTGTTTAAGGTCAAGACCTGTGTCGAACTCTGTGCCTGAAAGAGCGGCAACCATTGACTCTGTAGGTGCGTGTGATGTACCGAGAGCGAGTGGGCTGATTGCTGTGTCAATGCCGTCGGCACCTGCCTCAACACCCTTTAAAAGACACATTGATGCAAGACCTGATGTGTAGTGGGTGTGGAGCTGAAGCGGAAGCTCCGGAACAGCGGCTTTGATAGCCTTTACAAGGCTTTCGGTTCTTGTCGGAGTAAGAAGAGCAGCCATATCCTTGATACAGATTGAATCTGCACCTGCGTCTGCAATTCTCTTAGCATACTCAACATAGTATTCATCTGTGAATACAGGACCTGTTGTGTAGCTGATAGCAACCTGTGCATGACCGCCTTCTTTGTTAGCGGCCTTGATAGCTGTTTTAAGATTCTTGATGTCGTTAAGAGCATCAAAAATACGGATAATGTCAATACCGTTTGCGATTGAACGCTGAACAAGGTACTCAACGCAGTCATCGGCATAGTGACGATAACCGAGCATATTCTGTCCTCTGAAAAGCATCTGGAGCTTTGTGTTAGGGCAATGCTCTCTGATTGTGCGGAGTCTGTCCCACGGATCTTCGTTTAAGAATCTGAGGCATGAGTCATATGTTGCGCCGCCCCAGCATTCGAGTGAGTAATAACCGATTTTATCGAGTTTGTCAAGAACAGGGAGCATTTCCTCTGTTGTCATTCTTGTTGCAATGAGTGACTGATGAGCGTCACGCAGAGCAGTTTCGGTAACTCTGATTTTTTTTGCCATTTTACAGCATCCCTTTCTCCGAATTATTGATTAGTTAAGTGTTACGAGAACCTTACCTGAGTCAACAGACTCACCCTTTGCAACATCAACTGTTGCAACTGTGCCATCCTGCGGAGCCTTAACGGGAGTTTCCATCTTCATAGCCTCGATGAATACGAGGTCATCTCCGGCCTTAACAGCCTGGCCTGCCTAAACAACAACATTAACAACTGTACCGGGCATAGGAGCCTTTACAACAACAGAACCCTGAGCGCCTGCGGGAGCTGCCGGCTTTGCTACAGGAGCGGGAGCGGCTGCCGGAGCAGGAGCGGCTGCTGCGGGAGCTGAAGAACCACCGAGTTCTTCAACCTGAACATCATATGCTGTGCCGTTAACTGTAATTCTTAAATTCTTCATTTTTAGTATCCCCTTTTATTTTAACAAGTAATCATTTATCAGATAGTTGAATGCTTCTTTGAAAGTGTTGAAACACGCTTGCCCGAGAGCATATCAAGAGCAGAAATAAGAGTCTGACGGAGCTGAGCTTCTTCAACAATACCGTCAACATAGCCGTTCTGAGCGGCATTGTAAGCAGAAAGATTCTCGTCAGCAAACTTCTGAGCAACCTCAGCCTGCTTATCTGTGGCAACATTCATAACTTCGGGAGCCATAATGAATGCGGCAGCTTCAACATTAACAGGTGAAATAACTGCATCGGGAAGTGCGTAAACAACATCTGCATTAGCGCCTGTGCCTGCAAGAGCAACATAGCCTGAACCGATTGCCTTGCCTGTAACAACAGAAATCTTGACTGTTGTTGCCTCAGCATAAGCGGCTGACGCCTTTGTTGCCGACTTGATTGACTCAAAGCCCGGGCAGTTTACGAATGTTACAACAGGGAGTGAGAAAGCGTCGCAGAAACGAACAAACTTTGCTACCTTGTTTGCAGACTTGCAACCAAGCTCATTGCCCTTTGTAACAACAATACCTACAACCTGACCGCCGAGTCTTGCAAAACGAACATTTGCTTCCTTGCCGTAATCATTGAAGAGCTTTACAATGCTGTTGCCGTCAACTGTTCTGCTGACTACACAACCGCAACCGTCCTCTGCCGGAGCTTCTTCAAATGACTGAGGAGCCATTGTGAGGTTATTTGACGGAAGATAAAGGATAAGTTCCTTTGCAGCCTTGATTGCCTTGTCTGCATCGTCACAAACGATTGAGGCAATACCGTTTTCAGCATTGTAAGCGGCATCGGAATGCTTGCCTGTTACCGAAAGTGAAAGCTGTGCGTCTTTGCTCATGATAACGATGTCTGCGCTTGCGGCGTTAAGAGCGTTTGTTCCGAGGCAAGTGCCGAGAACAACCGAGATCTGCGGTACAACACCCGAAAGTGACGCAGCCGCATTGAGAACATCACCGCAACCTGCGAGAAGCTCTGTACCCTGATTAAGTCTGCCGCCAACGCTGTCATAGAAGCCTACAACAGGAGCGCCTGTCTTGAGTGCAAGACCATACAGCTTTTTAAGCTTGGCAGCCTGTGCCTTACTCATGGCACCGCCGCAAATGTCGCTGTTCTGTGCAAACGCATAAACAGGCATACCTTCTACTGTTCCAAAGCCTGCAACAACCTCGGCAAAACCTTCACCGGATTTTGCAAAGGCATCAATTTCACAAAAGCTGTCTGCATCAAAAAACGCCGTAATTGTCTTATAAGCGGAAGTTGCGGCAATTTCAGCCTTTGCCTGATTGATCTTTTCAATACTCATCTTAAAATCCTCCAATACCATGTATTGAATATGCACGAAAACTGAGCGTGCATACTAATTTTCTACACATACATTATACTCTATAATCTTCAAAAGTACAAGAAAAACACGCTGTACTATTTCAATTTTGAACACATTTAATAGTTATTCCGTGAAAACCGTAAATTTATTGTCAAATTAACGAATAGTTTTATTGACCGTTTCGGAAGTATTTTTCAAAAACGGAAAATTAAAGCTGTTTGCCGTTTAAAAACGGGTTTGCAAGCAGTTTTTTTACCTCTTGTTCGGTCAAATCTCTCCAGTCGCCCTGTTTGAGCATACCCATTTTAACTCCGCCGATCTGGGTGCGTTTGAGTCTTGCAACCTCAAGCCCGACAGCCTCGCACATTCTTCTGATTTCACGGTTCTTACCCTCGTGAAGAATCATTTCAAGAACTACTCTGCCCTGCTCCTTGTGAATTACACGGACATATGCAGGAGCGGTTTTCCTGCCGTCAAGCTCAACACCTGTTTCAAGCTTTACAAGCTGATCCTCGTCAATTGACGGTCGAACGGTTACTCTGTAAATCTTATAAACATTGTTTTTCGGGTGCATAACCTTGTTTGCAAAGTCACCGTCATTTGTAAAAACAAGCATACCCTCGCTGTCTTTGTCAAGTCTGCCAATCGGATAAACTCGCTCGCCGACATTCTCAACAAGCTGTGCAACACACTTTCTGCCACGCTCATCATTCATTGTGGTAATGAATCCACGGGGCTTGTTGAGCATAATATATCGGTAATTACCGCCCTTCGGCACAACAATCCTCTTGCCTCTTACAAACACCTTGTCTGTAGGAAGAACCTTATCGCCGAGAATTGCGGTTTTGCCGTTCACCTTGACATGACCGCCGAGAATAAGCTCCTCGGCTTTTCGCCTTGACGCAATACCGCATTGCGCTATGAATTTCTGAAGTCTTATAGGTTCAATTTTAGCCATATGTAAATTCCTTTTTATTAAAATTTTCTGTATATTTAAGCTGTCACGAAAACAGATTTCCTATTGCCGAAAATATTGACACACTCTTTTTATCCGATTTAATCTTTTCGCCTGCAACAATGTTGCATTTATAAAGAAGCTTTCCACCGAGTGTGTATTCAATTCTGCCGACCGATTCGTTCTTTTCAATCGGAGCATACAAAAAGCTGTCTATGAAGATTTTTTTCTTGATTTTATCGCAGTCCTCACGCTTTAAAACGATTGTGTTGTTCTTCTCCCCTGTAACCGTTACGCTGTCCTTATCACCGCCCACGCACGGAATATCGGCACAAAAGTCAGCGTCTTTGCAGTCAACTCCCCTGTACTTTTCAAAAGCGTAATCATAAAGAGAAATATGGTCATTCCAATCGTTGCGGTCATTCAGAGTGACGCACACAAGCGTTACACCGTCTTTTTTTGCAGAGGAAACAAGGCACCGCCCTGCCACCGTTGTATAGCCTGTTTTTCCGCCTGTACAGTAGGGATAAAGCGACAAAAGCCTGTTATGATTTGCATATGCGGTTTTCCTTGATTTCGGTTCAAGAAATTCAACGGTCACACTCTTCTTAGCCGTAAGATTTGCAAAATCGTCATTTTCAAGTGCATATGACATAAGCAGAGCCATATCCTTTGCACTTGAGTAATGGTTATCATCGTCAAGTCCGCTCGGCGTTACAAAATTGGTATTCGTCATACCGATTTGCTTTGCCTTTTCATTCATCCGTTGTGAAAACTTTTCGGGACTGCCCGAAATCGTATATGCCGCCGCATTCGCCGCATCATTACCCGATGCCATCATCATTCCTGACGCAAGATCCGAAAGTCGGACTTTTTCACCGACTTTAAGATACATCGAACTGCCCTCGGCAACCATTTCCTGTTTGAAGGTTACTTCGCTGTTACAGGATGCCGCCTCCTCAAGCGTTATGAGAGATGTCATAATTTTTGTAGTGCTCGCAGGCTTCATTTTTTCATCTGCATTTTTGGAACAGATAACCGTGTTGTTATCGGGACAATAAAGAACAAATGCCTGTGCAGAAGTTGTGGGAGGAGTATCCTCCGCAGTTTTTGCGCCCATAAGCACAAACGGCATAACAAAGCACACCGCAAGCGAGATTATTTTTTTCATAAGGACACCCCCTGCATAAATCTATGCCGAGGGGTGTTGCAATATTACGAATCAGCCGTCAATATCGTCCTGTGTAATTTCGGAAAAATCGTCTGCGGATTCGCTCTTATCCTTTTTGAAAACTCCCTTTACTTTTTTAAGAACATCGGGAATCATATTAACGAGCTTGTCGGCTGTACCTTCTTCTCTGTCAACGGAAACAAGTCTTACATCGCCCTGATAAACGGTAAGAAATGCAACAGGCTGAATTGTCACACCTGCACCGCTGCCGCCGCCAAAGCAGTCTTTGTTTTCCTTTTTGGTGGGCAGATCCGAACCGCCTGCCGCAAAGCCGTAGCTTACCTTTGAAACAGGAATGATGAGTGTGCCGTCAGGCGAAGTTATAGGCTCGCCGATAATAGTATTGACATCAATCATTTCCTTGATTTTTTCCATTGTGGTATCCATTAAACTGCCGATAGGATGTTCCATAGCCATTCTCCTTTTTCAACAATATTTATATCAATCATTTTTAACTTCTGCAAGAAGTTTAATCCCCTTGATTCCGTGCTTAACGGCAAGACCGATAAGTCGGAATGCGAAAATTCTTGCGGCAAAGTCAAAGTTAATTTCTGTTTCTGCTTTTTCCGAAAAATTCGGATTTATGTCAACTCCGTAGCCTTTGCATTTTACAACACGGACAATTGTGCCTACTGCCGGATAAACAACGGCACAGTATTTGCCGTATTTTATAGCCGTGTCAGCCGCATCGTCACCTGCAACGCTGATACTCAGCGACAATTTTTTAACCAGTATGTGGCTGAAAAAGTCCTGCAATGCAGATACTGCAAGCTCTGCAACTTTTTTTATTAGGTTCAAAAGCCACTCAATACCGTATTTTTTTATAAGGCTCGTTTCTGTCGCTTTTTTAGGCTGTTCGGTTTTCTGAGTTTGTTTTTTTGCTTTTTTCTTCTTCTTTTCCTTTTTGGGTTTTGCCGGCACAAGTTGAAGCTTTACAAATCCGATATACACGGCGCACCAAAACTCCTCTTTATATGATGCACGCAAAGTAATCGGAATAAACATCACAAGCGCAATAAACAGCACAATTCCGAGTAGGATATATAGCCAAAGCAAAGGGAATTCCCCCTAAATTTTACTGCCTGTCAACAGGCTGATCGGCAAGCAAATCAATCTGCTCATTGCCGTTTTCAGTCTTTTCCTGTTCTTCACCGTTTTCTTCGGACTCCTTGTCCTCATCACCCTCGGGGAGCGGAGGAAGTTCGTCAAGACTTGAAATGTTAAAGCAACGCAAAAAGTTTTCGGTCGTGCCGTAAAGCAACGGTCTGCCGGGAAGCTCAAGTCTGCCCTTTTCTTCAACAAGTCCCTTTGTTGTCAAACTGCCGATTACACCACTGCAGTCAACACCACGCACCTGCTCGACAAAAGCCTTTGTAACAGGCTGATTGTACGCAACAACTGCAAGAACCTCAAGAGCCGCCTGTGAAAGCGGAGTGTTTCTTCTCAAATCCATAACGGTACGAATCTGCGGAGCAAATTCCTTTTTTGAAACCATCTGACAGGAATTGTCAAGCAATATTATAGTTATGCCCCGTCCTGACGCCTCATAATCATCAATCAGTGCAGAAATATGCTCTTTAACCTTTTTTTCGGAAATTTCAAGTGCCTGCGCTATTCGGGAAAATTCAACCGACGCACCGTTTGCGAACAAAATCGCCTCAATCGCACCACGAATATTTTCAACAGCCATTACTGCACCTCCTCATTTTCATTGTTTTCGTCCTCGTCAACCTGTGGCAAAGGCATTGCGTTTTTATCCTCAATCATATGAACAACGGCATTTTCACCGCTGCCCTCAATTCTGATACGCTTGCCCTTTACCAGCTCCAGTGTTGCAAGAAATGTTGCCACAAGGTCGCTTTTGCCCGCGCATACCTCAAAAATTTCGTGATATTCAAGCCTTTTGCCGTGCCAGAGCCTTCTCATAAGATGGATAATCTTACTGTTTACCGACACGATTTTATGCGACACAATGCCCGAAAATGCGTCTTTTGACGGCGGAAGCTTACGCTTGCCCCGTCCGACTGCACTGACATATGCCTTTGCGATATCCTCACTCGGATGAATTCGGTTATATGTCAAGTCAAATTCAACAGGAGAAGCCTCTCTGTAAAAGCTGTCAAAGTCATAAATATCGCCGAGTTTTGCCGCCATTTCACGGCAAACGGCATATTCAAGAAGCTGTCCCGAAAGTTCTTTCTTGAGTTCTTCAGCCTCTTCCTCATATTTTGGCAGGAGCATTACAGACTTGATATATACAAGCCTTGATGCCATTGTCAGAAATTCCGATGCGATATCCATCTGATTTTCCTGCATCATATTAATCTGCTCCATGTACTGGTCGAGCAATTCGGAAATGCTGATGTCGTAAATATCTATTTTGTTTTTAGAAATCAGCGTCAGCAAAAGGTCAAGAGGACCTTCAAATGCCGACAGCTTATATTGAAGTTGTTGTGTTTCCATAAATAAGTTTCAGTTATGATTTGATGTTACGAATGATTTTGAAATCAACCGACAAACGGCATATACGGCAGGCTTGCAAGCCAGCTGATAAAGTTAAGAATCTGATTGCTGAGCCAGTTAATCGGCGTGTTGAGAATTCCCACATACAAGAGAACAAAAAGACCGATAAAAAAGTACATCTGATATCTGTAAAAAAACTCAACAGCCTTGTCGGGTAAAAATACGAACAGAACCTTTGAACCGTCAAGAGGCGGAATCGGGATAAGGTTGAACACAGCAAGTCCGACATTGCACGAAATATAGAAACTTAAAAACTGAATAATGTAATCGCCGATTGTTGAAAGCGGAAAAGCACCCGTAAAAAGGATAATCGGATAGTAAATGAGAAGTCCGACAAAAGCCGCAACGATATTTGCAATCGGACCCATAATTGCGGTGATTGCCATACCGACCTTTGGATTTTTAAAATTCCTCGGATCAATCGGAACAGGCTTTGCCCAACCGAATCCGAACAAAAGCATACACAAAGCACCGATAGGGTCAATGTGGCTGAGCGGATTAATTGAAAGTCTGCCTCTGCCCTTTACCGCCTTATCACCGAGAAGTGACGCAGTAAAAGCGTGCGCCCATTCATGGAACGGGAGAATTAAAAATATAATAACGAGTACAGCCAATATTTCGGCAATTACCGAGCCGAAATCAAGGTTGCCGTTTCTGATGCCGTTAAGTAATAATGAGAGCATAAGAGCCTCCTGAAATCTGAATTTTTAGGTAACAATCGTGTAACTATATTTATTTCTAATTATATAATATATCGTCAAAAATTACAAGAGCAAAAAACAAGTTAAGAAATTTTCAAAAAACACTTGCATTTTCTCTCATTTTCTGTTATTATAACAAAGTTAGAAATAGAATTAGTTTTCTTTAAGGAGGTGCAGACGCATGGCAAAATGTGAATTCTGCGGTAAGGATGTAAAGTTCGGTATTAAGGTATCTCACTCACACAGAAGATCAAACAGAACATGGAAGCCCAACGTACAGCGTGTTAAGGCTATTGTTGACGGTTCACCAAAGCGTGTATATGCTTGCACCCGTTGTTTGCGTTCAGGTAAGGTTACCAGAGCTAACTGATTTTACAGATTACGAAACAGCTCCACTATTTACGGTGGAGCTGTTTTTTTGTATTTTTATCAGAATTTTAAACCTCAATCACAGCACAGAAAGAGGGCTGACCTTTGTTTGGTCAGCCCTCTTAATTATTAGTCTTTATCAGCCGTTAAAGAATTTCTTCCTTCTTACGAAGAACGAACATTACACAAGTTGAGCCGATGAGAAGTGTAAGAATTACAACAGCCAGAGGAGCTTCACCTGTCTGGACAACGCCGTCATTGCCGCCGCTGTTATCAGATGTATCCGGAGTGTCGGATGTTGAGCTGATTTTCTTTGTTACAGGCTGTGTTACAGATGTTGCTTCCTCGGTAGAAGGCTCTGCGGTTGAAGGCTCGGCAGTCGTGTCTAATGTTGTAGATTCCTCGGTTGTAGGCTCGGCTGTTGTCGGTTCTGCATAGGTTGAAGGAGTAAGCTCAGTTGAAAGACCATTTTTTGCTGCCACAGCAACAGGATCTTTCTTAACTACTTCTTTATCAACAAGAATAACTTCTTTTGAACCGTCAGTCATTTCTGTGTCCGGATTTACTTCCGAAACACGAAGCACCTCAACAACAAGGTCAACCGTCGTCGAAACCGGTGCAACCTTTGAAATGTCTTTAACATCAAAAACAACTGTTGCAAAAAGCGTCTTTTCGCTAAAGTCATAAAGACCGAGATTACTTGCACCGAATCTTACATAACCAACGCCTTCCGACTTATTCTTGAAGTTTACATATACACCTCTGCCGTCCATTGTCGGGCAAACCGACTTAGCAGTATTCACATCAGCAACCGAAAGGATTGAAGGGTCATAAGAAATGTGCCACTGCGTATCAAGCACATTCTTTGGAGACTGCATAATATATGTAACCGTTACCTGATTTGTAACTGCATTATACTTTGCGCTTGCCATTGGGAAGTAATTTGATGTTGCATTTACTGTAAGAGCAAGCGAAGATTCAGCAGATGATGTTGTACCCTCTGTTGCAACGGGGGCATCAGTTGCAGACTCGGTTGTTTCCGATTCTGTTACAACCTCTGTTGTTGATTCGGCTGTTGTTTCCTCACCCGATGGATCGTACTCTGTCGGGAACACACCGTCTTTGCCGTAATAATCGCCGGCCTTGAGGTCTGCCTTTTTAGGAGCATTGCCGTATTCACCGTTACCGTAGTAGTAGAACCACTCACCGGCAAAAATCAATTCATCCTTATCGTTCTCGGAAGTAAATTCAGGATTGATAATATAAATCATATTGTCAAAGCTTTCAACACCGTTGGGATAATAATCAGACTCGCCTTTATCATAACCCTTAAAATTAATATCGGTTGTTCGATAAGCAAGTTTATATTCAGGATTTGTCGGATCGTCTGTACCCTTAAGAGCGTTGTTCCAGATTACTTTATCAACATCGGTCGGTACATCAGAACAGTAAACATTTTTGACATCAGCATTGCGAGCTGAATAACCCGGCCACGCTGAAGGAGTATCCGAACCGTTTTCCCAATAAACACCTGCATCAGATGTATATTTGTTTTCCCAGTCATCAGGCTTGCAGAAATATATATGGTAGGTTTCAGTGCCCTCAGAAGGCACATAGCTGCCTTCATCGTCCGTATCGGCAGAAACGCTTATTGCAGCAACCACTATCATTGCCGCTGTGAGCATAACAGCCAATAAAAGACTGATAACTTTTTTGGACATTTGTATTTCCTCCTTATGAATTTCCGACACCATACTTGCATCTGTATGCTTATTATAGTATAAAACGCAGTAAAAATCAAGTGTTACAGGGAATTTTGAGCCTTAATCTCAATGTAATAACAACCAAATTTTTGTGTTAAATTCCACCAAGTTTGCATTTTACGGAATTTTGGCATATTTTCAACCGTAATTTCCGCTTATTCAGTCATACATAAGAGAACAAATAATAAACAGTAATGCAAAAATGCCCTCCAAAGCGGAGGGCATCAAATAATTATGTATAATTATTTAAGATTATTCAAATCTCTTGCGTGTGTAAAGAACTGCACCGCCTGCAACGAGGAGAACTGCGAGAACTGCAGCTGCTGTTGTAGCACCTGTCTGAACTGCGCTGTTGTCTGTGCTATTTGCTGTGTCAGCAGTTGAAACTGCGTTTGCAGAAGATGTTGGGTTCTGACCTGCAGTAGGAACTGTGTTCTTTGTAGGATCTGTGTTGTTGTTATTTGACGGAGTTGTTGTTGTAGGCTGATCAGGTGTAGCAGGTTTTGCATTCTTGTCTACTGTCTGAACAAGACCTGCTTCCTTAGCCATATCATAGTTAGGAAGTGAACCGTACTCGTACTTGCCTGTTTCTTCGTTAAGACCATAGTAGAAGTAGAACTCACCGGCATATGTTTCCTTACCTGTGACACTTACAGAAGTGTTGCTAGGGTCTATAACATAAATCATGTTGGTGAGGTACATTGAGATACCCCAGTCAGGATCCTCAAAGAAGTTGTCAGCAAATTTACCGAGGAATGTCTTGTCATCACCGTCAAATGCTTCCTGAGCCTTAGCCCAGAATTCGCCGTCAAGCAAATTGTCATAATATTCATTGTCGCCTTCCGAATAGTACTGACAAGAAACATCGGCAGTCTGCTTAGCAGCCTTAAACTGATCCTCACTAAACTCGTAAGTTACTTCACCTGTTGCGGCATCTTCTGTCCTTTGACCGCCGTTAAGGTAGTTGTTGAAATCAAGATTAGGAACATCTGTAGGAAGGTCAAGATAGAAGATGTTATTTTCAGCATTTTCAACCTGCATCTTATAACCCGGCCAAGCAACACCTACTGACGTACCGTCAAGAGAGCTACCTGCGTCTGAACCGTTCCACCAGTATGCACCTGCATCATGAGCATTGTACTTTTCACTCTTCCATGACTCAGGCATAAGGAAGTAAACTTTGTGTGTTTCTTTTACGCCCTCACTTGGGACATAACGACCGTCTGTATCAAGAGCTGCGGAAACGCCGATTACACCTACAAGAGCAAGTGAAAGAACGAGAGCGCATGACACTATGATACTAATAAGTTTTTTTGACATTTGAATCTCCTCCAAAAAAATTTCCGATTTTTATCGGTATGAAATCATTATATAACAAAATTTTCAAAATTGCAATCTTTTTCAAAAAGCTTAAAACAAAAAAATACACAAAATTGCAATCGCAATTTTGTGTATTTAGCTTGTATTATAAAAAATTTTCCTATAAAAGATATTTATCTGTTTTATTTATCCGCATCTGCGTCGTCCGACATTCCGTTATTGTCCGCCGCTTTGTTCTTTTTTTCGTCCTTTTTCTTTACGAAAATAATTGCACCTGCGGCAATCAAAACAACAACAATTGCAATTATAATAATCAATGTCGTGTTTGAACCCGAACCGTTTGCAGAGCTCTCAACAACCTTTGTAACATCTACAACCTGACTATTCTGCTGAGTTGAGATGTACTTTTTCTCAACAACTACCGACTTATGGTCGTCTTTGTTAGGTGAGTTTTCCTCTCCCATTCCGTCAATGTAGTTTACAAAATCGCCCTGAATTTTTTCGGAATTTGCCGTATCATTATTTACTATCGGAACGGCACTATCCTCTACCTCTTTACCGTTCACCCAAAGCTTGCAGGTGATTTTATACGATTTGAGATATGTCATATCATCGCCGTACATATCCGAGATGAAATATGAAAGATCGGTTTTGCCTCCCTTGAGTACCTTGAATTCAGCAGAAACAAGTGCCTTGTCACCGTTAAGCTTTACGGGATTCTGAACATCTGTCCATGTAAAGGTGTAAAAATTCTTAAGTTTAGGGTTGCCAATCGCATTTTTAAAGCTTTCACAGTTTATTGAATCGGCATTCAACTTCAAATATTCATCGTTGTAAAAGAAACTCATTGCAGCTCCGATTACTTCTTCTTTTGTATCGGTCATATAAATAGCATACTTTACCGTATCGCCGACTTTAGCTGTTACGGAATCCTTTTCATCTGTTGAAATGCTGATTGTAAGGTCATCCTCGGCAGCACTTGCAGGAATACAGAATGCTGACACGGTAAGTACAGCCACGAAGAGAATTGAAAGCATATTTTTGATTTTTTTAGACATTTTTTTCATTCCTTTAGTTTGATATCCCTATTATATATCATTAAGACTAAAATTTCAATCAATAATTTAACAATTCTCGGTGAAATTTATGTGAAAAGTAAATTAATTGCAGATTCACCTTTAAAGAAATGATATTTTAGAAATTATAATTCAAACTGATTTTCACAACATTACGATATAAAAAAACGCCCCTCGGAAAACCGAGAGGCGAAAAATTATTTTTTTAATCTGTCAACGCCGTTAACAGTCTTACAATAGGAAATTCAATTACTTATTGAATCTCTTTCTTGTGAAGTAAACAACACCTGTTGCAGAAACAAGAGCTAAGAGGATAACTACTGCCATAGAAGCATTACCTGTCTGTACTGCGTTGCTGCTTGTGCCGTTAGCCGGTGTGTCAGAAGTAGCTGTGTCAGCTGTTGACTGACCCTTTGTTGCAGCCTGTGTAGCAGATGTAGCATCAGGTGTAGTAGGAGCTACTGTAGCAGGCTCTGTTGTAGTAGGCTCTGTTGAAGGAGCGTCTGTAGGCTCTGTAGCAGGCTCTGTTGTAGCAGGCTCTACTGTTGTAGGCTCTGTAGCAGGCTCTGTTGTTGTAGGCTCAACATATGCCTCAACCTTAGCGTCTGAGTTAATGTGATCAAAGAGATCATTAGCCATGTCGCCGTTAACTACTGCTTCATATTCTGAATCAGCATCAACTGTGCCTGTTGCAGGATTGAGCTTACCAAGTGTAAGATCAACTACATTGAGGTCAACATTTGTTGTACCTGTACCGTTAACTGTGAATACAGCCTCAACAAGCTTCTTGCCGCCAGCAAAATCATAAAGTGCAAGGTTTGAAGCATTGCCTGAAACATCATCCATATTTACCATGCCGTCAGCGATTTCAGGCATTGTAAGTGAATCAAGTGTAAGGAGGTTCTTATCATATGTAAGAGCCCACTGTACTTCTTCAAGCTGTGCGTCCTTAGTGTCAAGGAGATAGTAAACTGATACCTTGTCACCTACATTAAATGTGCCTGAACCGTTAGCCTGGCAAATATTAGATGTAGCGTTGATTGTTAAATTATCAACTGCAGGAGTTGAAGGCTCAACCTTAACAGTAGCCTTAGCGCCTGAACGTGTTGAATAATCAAAGTTTGTAATGTCGAGTGTGATTGTTACATCAACGAGTGAATCTTCTTCAAAACCTGCAGAAACTGTGTTAAGAAGCATATTCTGACCATTGAATGTAAGGTCAAATTCTTCGCCTATAGGAGTTGCGCTCTGCTCGGGAAGACCCCAGCTAGCTGCCCAATCATCGTTTGCAGCAAACTTGAACTGATAAGCATCGTCTGCAGATTCAATATTTTCATACTTAATCTGATATACCTTGTCAGAAACCTGAGTCATGTGGTTAACTTCAGCGTCAACACCCCATGCTACACCGTTGAGCCAGTTGTCTTCACCGTTACCAACAACTGTAATGCTGTTAACTTCAAGGTCTGTTACCATTTTAACGCCGTCACCTGTTACAGTAATCTTGTTTGTAGCAGGATCGAATGTTACAGTAACATCACAAGCTGTTTCTACATCGAAAGTTACATTGTTATCTGTACCGTCAAGACCGATCCACTTCTGCTCGTCGCCTGTGTTTGCAACAACCTTGAGCTGATAGTTTTTACCGGCAGGAACAGCAGAGAATGTCTTTGTGAATACGTTGCCGTCAGCTGTCATAACATTTTCAGGAGCTGCAGCAGGTGTACCAACCCATTCATAACCTGTAAGATTTGTTGTACCGGCAACTACATATGTAGTATCGGCAGCAGGAGCTGTTGAAGGCTCTTCTGTTGTAGGCTCTTCTGAACCGTCGGGATCTGTTACAGTATTATTAGCTACAACATACTTATCAAATACTTCCTGGTCAACGATTGACTTGTCAGCAACTGAAACTTCTTCATCGCCGATTTCCATGTCTGTTGCAGGATCAACCTTTGAAAGACGAAGTACCTGTACATCAAGATTAACAGTAGTTGCTGTAGCCTCAGGATCAATTACTTCAAACTCAGCAGAAGCAAATACGATTTCCTTTGATGTTGTGTCATAAAGGCTGAGTGTATTACCGTTAGCTTTAATTACACCCGGAAGAGAATTCCAAACATAACTACCAATCTTTGGATATTCAAATGATTTAGCTCTGGTTGTGTTAGCTGTTGGCTTGAGTACATTTGCATCGTAGTTCATATCCCACTGGAAGTCCAACATGTCCTTATCCTTAGACTGGAACATGTATGTAACCTTTACAGTCTTCTTATCTGCGCTGAGAGTAACCTGCTTCTCAGGGAAGAGGTTTGAAGTAGCTGTAACTGTGAGACCCTTTGCAGGAGCTGCAGTTGTAGGCTCTACTGTTGTGGGCTCTGCTACTGTTGTAGGCTCTGCTGTTGTGGGCTCTGCTGTTGTAGGCTCTACTGTTGTAGGCTCTGCTACTGTTGTAGGCTCTGCATCAGTAACGATGTCAACCTTACCCTTTGCACCCTGCTTTGTAGCATAGTTAAAGTTTGAAAGGTCAAGTGTAAGAACGATGTCATAACCGTCTTCGTAACCAGCTGCATCTGTATCAATGATCATGTTCTGACCGTTGTATGTAAGGTCAAACCACTCATTGAGAGGAGCTGTGCCCTGCTCAGGAAGGCCCCAGTTATCTGCCCATGAACCGTTGGCAGCAAACTTGAACTGATAGTTCTCATAAGCGTCAAGGCTCTCAAACTTAATCTGGTAAACCTTTGAACCCTCAGATGTTTCTGTCATGTAGTTAGCTTCAGCATCTACCTTCCAGTCCTTACCGTTGAGCCATGCATCTTCACCGTTACCAACGACTGTAATGTGGTCAACAACAAGTTCTTTCGGAATTACAACACCTTCACCTGTTGCAGTGATTTCATTTGTTGTAGGGTTGTAAGTTACTGTTACATCACATTCCTTTGTTACATTGAATGTGAAGTTGTCATTGCCGGTATCGCCTACACCAATCCACTCTTTATCGTTTTTAACGATCTTGAACTGGTAGCCGTTGCCGACTGCTACGTTGGTAAATACTTTTTCGTAGTTACCATCGCCGTTTTCTGTCATTACATTATCTCCGCAAGTTGCTTCAGTCTCAGCCCACTTGTAACCTGTGAGTTCTTCAGAACCGGATACGAAATATGAATCGCCGGCAGCAGAAACGCTCACTACAGTTGCAACGAGTGATGTCACAACAAGCATCATAGACAGTAAAAGGCTAAGTGCTTTTTTGAACATTTTCTTTTCCTCCTTATGTGATAATGCTTCTATAAGCAGTTTAATTATACAACAATCAACCACCAAAAGTCAATGCTAAAAACTCTTGCTGACTGATTATTTGACAAAATATTGTTTTTTTGTAGGAATGCACAAATAAAATATCATTTATTTGTTATTTGTAACCATTCACATTGTGAGATTGCCAGTTCCAGCTGTCACGGCACATATCCTCAAGACTTTTCTCGGCAATCCATCCAAGTATTTTTTTGGCTTTTGTTGCGTCGGCAAAGCATTCTGCAATGTCGCCTGCTCGGCGTGGCTTTATAACATAAGGAATTTCAATCGAATTTGCCTTTTCAAAAGCCTTTACAATATCAAGAACGCTGTAGCCCACACCTGTTCCGAGATTAAAAATCTCGGTTCCCTTGTGCTCTGCGGAATATTCAATAGCCTTTACATGACCTTTTGCAAGGTCAACAACATGGATATAGTCACGCACACCCGTGCCGTCATGCGTAGGATAATCGTTGCCGAAAACACCGAGACACTTGAGTCTGCCGGCGGCAACCTGTGTTATGTACGGCATAAGGTTGTTCGGGATTCCGTTAGGGTCTTCACCGATTCTGCCGCTTTCGTGAGCGCCAATCGGGTTAAAGTAACGAAGAAGAACAACAGACATATCGGGATTTGCGTTTGCGGTGTCTGTAAGAATTTGTTCCATCATAAACTTTGTCCAACCATACGGATTTGTAGGAGAACCCTTTGGCATTGTTTCAACAAGCGGAACAGTTTCCGGAGTACCGTAAACCGTGGCACTTGAGCTGAAAATAAAGTTATTCACACCGTGTTTTTTCATCACTTCAAGCAATGTGAGCGTTGAATCAATGTTGTTACGGTAATATTCAACAGGCTTCTCACAGCTTTCACCTACTGCTTTAAGACCTGCAAAGTGAATTACCGCATCAATCTTATTCTCCGAAAAAATCTTTTCAACGGCATCTCTGTCACATACATCGGCCTCATAGAGCGGAATTTTTCTGCCTGTCAGCTCTTCAACTCTTTCAACCGCTACGGGACAGCTGTTTGAAAAATTATCTGCAATTACAACATCGTGACCTGCGTTGATGAGTTCAACACAAGTGTGCGAGCCGATATATCCGGCGCCGCCTGCAAGCAAAACATTCATTTTAAAATTCCTTTCTTAACAATCAGCATTTTTCAGGCTCGGGATAGTCAACACCAAAGGTTTCTGCTGTAACCTTTGCCATAACCTGCGGGTCAAGCGGCTTGTCGGAATAGTCTGTGTCACACTCTGCGATTTCATTGACAACATCCATACCCTCAATCACCTTGCCGAATGCGGCATACTGACCGTCAAGGTGCGGAGCGTTTTTGTGCATAATGAAGAACTGCGATCCTGCTGAGTCGGGCATCATTGAACGAGCCATTGAGAGAACACCCTCTGTATGCTTGAGATCGTTTTCAAAGCCGTTCACGGCAAATTCGCCCTTGATTGAATATCCGGGACCACCCATACCCGTGCCTTCGGGGCAACCGCCCTGAATCATGAAACCGTAGATTACACGGTGAAATGTGAGGCCGTCATAGTAACCCTTGTTTACAAGGCTGAGAAAATTATTTACAGTATTCGGAGCAATTTCGGGATAAAGCTCCGCTTTGATTGTTTTTCCGTTTTCCATTTCAAAAGTAACAATAGGATTGCTCATTTTAAATCGTCCTTTCGGTTTATTAACACTATTTTAGTATATTCTTGATAAAATAGCAAGTGTTTTAGTGACTATTTGCGAATAAATCAGCCTTTTTCAATGCTCATTGTAGCAAAAGCATTGAGGTCTGTTCCTGCAATATTTCCGCTGAGAAACTCGTAATATCCCTGTGAACCGACCATGGCGGCATTGTCACCGCAAAGAGATTTTTCGGGCATATACATTTCCCAATCACGCTTTTTACACTCTTCTGCAAGGGTTCTTCTGAGAAGTGAATTTGCCGAAACACCGCCTGCGATTACAAGCTTTTTCTGTCCCAAGTCTTCAGCCGCCTTAATAAAGTTTGTAACAAGGCAATCGACAACGGCATAGCGGAATGATGCACAGACATCGGCTTTGTTAAGCTCAACACCCTTTTGTGCCGAATTGTGAATGAGGTTGATTACGGCTGTTTTAAGTCCCGAAAAGCTGAAATCATACGGCGCATCGTGAACTGCGGGACGAGGAAGCTTGAATGCAAACGGATTGCCGTTTTCCGCAACTCTGTCCATTTCAATTCCGCCCGGATACGGCATTCCCATTGTCCTTGCGGCTTTGTCAAAAGCCTCGCCTGCGGCATCATCACGGGTTTTGCCGATAATCTTCATCTTTGTGTAGTCCTCAACCATAACAATATGGCTGTGACCGCCTGACACAACAAGACAGAGAAACGGCGGTTTTAATTCTTTATTTGAAATATAATTTGATGCAATGTGTGAACGCAGATGGTGAACAGGCACAAGCGGAATTCCTGTTGCAAGTGAAAGTCCTTTTGCAAAATTCACTCCCACAAGCAACGCTCCGATAAGTCCGGGGGCATATGTAACGCCGATTGCGTCAATGTCGGAAAGCCTGCAGTCTGCATCTTCAAGAGCCTGTCTTACAACAGGAACAATTGCCTCTGCGTGACGGCGTGATGCGATTTCGGGAACAACTCCGCCGTAAAGCTTGTGTTCCTCAACCTGAGAAGCAACCACCGAGGATATTATGTTTCTGCCGTCCTCAACAACCGCTGCCGCAGTTTCGTCACAGGACGATTCTATTGCGAGTATCTTCATAATTTTCCTTTCACTACGAAACATTTATGATGAAGTTCCGTAATATCGTTAATATAATGTTTTATTACATATATATATGTCAAAAACAGCGTGTCATTAAAACAGCGTTTTCGGTTGGAGAGGAGTAGTAATTTTTCCTCTCTCCCACCTTGATAAATCCGAATTTTTCATAGAGAGAACGGGCGTTCCCGTTACTTTCACGAACCTCAAGAGTGAGAAAGCAAAGGTTATTTTTCTTGGCATAGGTCACAAGCGTTTCAACAAGCGCCGAACCTATTCCCCGATTTCTGTGTGTACCGTCAACGGCAACATTGAAAATGTAACCCTCGTCAACAACAACACTCATTCCTATATATCCGACAACGGCATTACCTTCCGTTGCGGTAAAAAACAGCGAGGTTTCGTTGTTCAGTTCTTCTTCAAGGCTGTTAAACGACCACGGATGCGAAAAACACCTTTGTTCAAGCTGTGCAACCGCCTCAAGCTGATTTTCGGTCATTCTGTCAATTTTCATACGCTTTTAATATTTCCTTTACAGAATTAACAATTTCATCACGGCAATGTCTGTACACCTCAATGTCGCCGCCGTAGGGATCGCTTATACCGAGCACGGCGATTTTTTCGGGCTGTACAAGAAAAAACTGCATCAACATTTTTGCGTGACTTTGCGACATACAGTAAAATTTTTCGTATTTTTCAATGCCGGCATCAGCCACGGCTGTTGAAGCTTTGCCCGAAAGGTCAATTCCGATTTCCTTACAGGCAATCACGGAATTTTCCGACACGGGAAGTCCCGTTGAGGTCGCAATGCCAAAGCTTTCCGCCCTGACGCAAACACCGTTTTTCTCTGCCATATCATTAAAAATTGCCTCTGCCATGGGACTGCGACAGGTGTTGCCCGTGCATACAAAGGCAATCGTTCTGTTATCCTTTTGCATCATACCAAGTCCTTCCGATTGCCGCATCGGCTGTGAGCGGAACGCTCATTTTAACTGCGTTTTCCATTTCTTCCTGAACGATGAGTGCAACTCTCATGCTCTCATCCTGCGGAGCTTCGACAATAAGTTCGTCGTGGACCTGCAGCACAAGCCTTGCACGGAGATTTTCGGCTTTCATTCGCTCGTCAACCTTAATCATTGCAATTTTGATAATGTCTGCGGCTGTGCCCTGAATAGGCATATTTCTTGCAACTCTTTCACCGAATGCACGGATCATATGCTTGCTCGAGGTGAGTTCGGGAAGATTTCTTCTTCTGCCGAACATCGTTTCAACATAGCCGTCAGCGTTCGCCTTTTCAACAACATTTTTCATATAGCTGTCAACACCGCTGTAATGGGCAAGATAGCTTTCAATGTAGTGCTTTGCCTCTTTATTTGAAACACCGATATCCTTTGCAAGTGAAAATGCGCCGATTCCGTAAACAATACCGAAGTTAACCGCCTTTGCACGGCTTCTCATAATCGGAGTTACCATATCAAGCGGCATATTGAACACCTGTGACGCTGTGATTGCGTGGATATCTTCGTTATCCTTGAACGCTTTAATCATATTTTTGTCACCCGAAATATGGGCAAGCACACGGAGTTCAATCTGCGAATAGTCGGCGTCAACAAGCGCCCAGCCATCTCTTGCACAGAAGAACTTTCTCATCTCTCTGCCAAGCTCGGTTCTTACGGGGATATTCTGGAGATTCGGCTCTGTTGAGCTGATTCTGCCTGTTCTTGTTTCGGTCTGATTGAAATTTGAATGGATTCTGCCGTCATCTGCAATGACCTTTAAAAGTCCCTCGCAGTAGGTTGAATTCAGCTTTGAGAGCGTTCTGTATCTCAGCACCATTTCAACAACGGGATGTTCATACCTCAGGCTTTCAAGCACCTCTGCATTTGTGCTGTAGCCGCTCTTCGTTTTCTTTTTGCAAGGGAGTCCGAGGTTTTCAAATAAAACTACGCCAAGCTGTTTTGGAGAATTGATGTTAAACTCACAGCCCGCACTTTCGTAAATTGCGGTTTCAAGCTCCTTAATCTGTGCAGAAAGCATTTCGCCGTAGCTTTCAATGCCCTGTCGGTCAACACAGACACCGATATTTTCCATTCTTGCAAGCACCTTTGCAAGCGGAATTTCAATTTCACTCAACAACTTTTCCTGACCGTGAGCCTTGATTTTATCTCCGAGTTTTTCGCACAATTCTGCGTAACATGCAAATGCCTCGTATTTTTCATTCTGCTCATCAGTGCAGACGGGCAGAGCGATTTCGTAAGAGGCACAAAGATTTTTGTCCGAATAATCCTTTGACGACGGTTCAATCAGATATGCCGCAAGCTCAATATCAAACACAATATTTTCAACATCAATATTTTTCTCATCGGCATAAGCGTAGAGCGTTTTGATGTTTCTTGTGTACTTTTCAAGTTCACTGTCGGCAATAAACTTAACAAAAAGTTCTTCGTCCGTGCTTATATACACCTTTCCGTCAAAAAGTACGGCAAAGGATTTTAATTCTTTATTCTCTGTTTCAAAGTTGAGATAGAGCTTTTTCTCTGACTTAACATTTTTTAAAAGTTCATTTTCGTCAAAATCAGACACAACCTCAAGCGAATTTTTCTCAACCTTTTCGGGCTTTGCATTTTTGTCAACCTTGATGCCGTATTTTTCTATTAAAGAAAACAGTTCAAGTTTTGCCATAAATCCGGCACATTCATCGGCATCTTTCATATCTACAACATAATTTTCGACATTTGTGTCAACAGGAGCGTTGCAGTTTATTTCACCGAGCATACGGCTGAGAATTGCATTTTCCTTTGACGCAGTCAGCTTTTTACGCACACCGTCCTTGATTTCAAGTTCATCAAGATGGTCATAGATATACTCAACCGTGTGATATCTCTGAATGAGGTCGCCGGCACCCTTTGGTCCTATTCCCGCAACTCCGGGAATATTATCCGAAGTATCGCCCTGAATCGCCTTGATTTCTATAAGCTCCTTTGGAGTTACACCGTAAGTTTCAAGAATCTTTTCGGGGGTATAGAGTATATCCTGTTTGTTTGAGCAAAGATGAACGCTTGTTTTGTCCGACACAAGCTGAAGGCTGTCACGATCACCTGTTGCAATAACGCACTCGTTTCCGTTTTCTTCACAAGCCTTGGCGAGCGTACCAAGAATATCGTCAGCCTCAAAGCCTTCACAGGTAACAAGCCTGTAGCCTAAAAGGGTAAGAAGCTTTTTCAGCGGTTCCATTTGTGATGCAAGCTCCTCCGGCATACCTTTTCGTGTTGCCTTGTAGCCTGCATAGGCCTTGTGCCTGAAGGTCGGTGTTTTCAGGTCAAAGGCAATCGCCACGGCATCGGGATTTTCTTCATTTTTAATTTTGTACAGCATTGTAAGAAATCCGTAAATTGCGTTTGTAAACTGACCGTCCTTTGTAGTAAGCGGTCTTATTCCGTAAAACGCACGGTTTACAATACTGTTTCCGTCAACAGCAAGTAATCTCATAATTTATACATCACATTCTCAATTTTTCCGTCTTTAATGTAAATTCTCGGAACACGCTTTCCGACAAGGCAGACGGTTTCGTAGTTTATAGTTCCTGTATTTTCGGCAAGTGAATCTGCAGTAGGCTCACCGTTTTCACCTGTACCGAATACGACAACCTCGTCACCTGTCTTGACATCTTCAATATCGGTAACATCAAGCATTGTCTGATCCATACATATTCTGCCCACAATTTTCGCTTTTTTTCCGTTTACCATCATATAGCCGTCTTTTGCATTCTGTCTGATGAATCCGTCAGCGTATCCGATAGGAACGGTTGCAATTTTCATCTTTCTGTCGGCTGTAAAAGTTCTGCCGTAGGAAATTGTTGCACCCTTTTGAACCTCTTTTACAAAAGCAACCACTGTTTTAAGAGTCATTGCAGGGACAAGGTCAAGTCTGTCGGCAAGCTTTGATGACGGAGCAAGTCCGTAGAGGATAATGCCTGCTCTTACCATATCGCAACAGGTTTCGGGGTAATCTTCAATTGCGCCGCTGTTTGAGCAATGAACAACGCTGATATCAACGCCTCGCTTTTTAAGGCTGTCACGCACATGAATAAAGTTTTCATACTGCTTGTTTGTGAACTCTCTGCCCTCGGCATCTTCATCAGACACACAAAAATGAGTAAAAAGCCCCTCAACCTCAAGATTCGGAAGGCAACAAGCCTCGCAAATTTCTTCAATAGAATATTCATCCCGTGGAAATTCCTGACACATAAAGCCGATTCTTGACATTCCCGAGTCAACCTTGATGTGCATTTTGCAGATACAATCCTCTTCAACACATTTTTCGGAAAGCTCCTTTGCATACTCAAGTGAAAAAACAGCCTGAGAAATATCATATTCAGCAAGATTTTCAGCCTCTGAAACGGGAGTGTAGCCAAGAATCACAATAGGGAGTTTTGAACCGCTTTTTCTGATTTCTATACCCTCGTCAATATTTGAAACAGCAAAAAAATCCGCTCCGAGTTTTTCATAAATCTGTGAAAGCTCAACTGCACCGTGGCCGTAGCCGTCAGCCTTTATAACACAACAGACCTTTGTATCGTCTGCAACCTTATTTCTTATTACATTATAGTTATGCTCAATTGCATTAAGTGAAATTTCAGCCCAAGTTCTTTTTACCATATTCATTTCCATCTCTCCACATACCTTTTACAGTCAATTTGCAATCAATGTAATTATAATACTTTTGATTCTTCAAATCAACACAAAATCCCCCTTTAAATGCATATAAAAGTTATTTTATTCGTAATTATGTGCAAAATGTTACTCCTGAATTTTTGCAAATGCACAAATTATCTGCATAAAAGTCCTAAATACTGCAATTCACTTGATTTATTTATTCATTTTTGGTAGAATTAAAAGGTATTTGATTTATAAATTTAATTTCAGGAGGGGCATAATGACAACAAACAACATAATAGTTCTTTGTGCGTTTATAGCTTATATGATTATTATGATCGTAATAGGCTTTGTTTGTTCAAAGGGCAACAAGAACAATGAGGACTACTTTCTCGGCGGCAGAAACCTCGGCAGTT
>ERZ779649.471-NODE-471-length-30237-cov-3.832748_pt1 | contig 30237 bp, 26 predicted proteins | sample MGYA00511882_ERZ779649 | MGnify/ENA primary metagenome ERZ779649 (study PRJEB29588, sample SAMEA2157793) | human gut metagenome | biome: human gut; feature: human-associated habitat; material: faeces | place: Denmark | collected 2008/2010 ... | reverse complement strand
GTTGAAAATACTGATAAGGATGTAGACAAATGTGAAGATAAGATATCAGAACATAATAGATGGAAAGATGTATTGCTTCATAAAGAAGAACTTAGTATAACATTAAAAGAGTTATCTGATAAGATAAGTAGTTATGATGAAGCTTATAATAAACTAAAGAATGATATTATATTAAATGAAGATATATGTATCAGGCATAGTCAATTATGTACCAAGGAATTATATGAATTGGAGTATAAAAAGAGAAGCTATATAGATCTGACTTCTCAACTAAAACAACAGACTGATCTTTATGATAAGATTAATATTATAAAAAAAGCTACATCTACAAAAGAAGGTATTCCTATGTATATGCTAATGGCATATCTTCAAAAAATTAAGAATAAAGTAAATGAATTATTATCAAATGGATATTCTGAATTAAAGATAGCTGATTTCATTTTATCAGCAGACGAATTTAATATTCCGTATATAGTAAGAGATGAATATTTAGTAGATGATGTAAATTTTGCATCACAAGGAGAACAGACTTTTTTAGGAACTGCTTTAGCTATTGCTATATCATCTATGAGATATACATTGAAGAAGCATGATAATAATGGATATAATGTCTATTATTTGGATGAAGTAGATGGTCCTCTCGATATTGAAAAATCTAGTAAATGGATAGAATTTTTAAAGAGTGTATTCCAGACTGCTAATGTAGAACAAGCTTTTGTTATTACACACAAAAATATGTTTTCTTCTTACTTAGTAGATTTAATTGTAACAGATGAAAGTTTCTTTTCTGATGGTGATATAGATGAGATGTATCCACTATCAAATAGAATAGATATCATCAAAGAGAATGAATAATTACTAATAGCACATTATTTATACCTTCCATATGATACCCTCCAAAAACAACCATATAAAGCAATTTTAGTGGAAAGGAGGATAGTATCATATGGAAGATAGAGCATTCGGACTTATTCAAAAACTGGATGTTGTTGGTCTTGGTACTGCTATTATTTTTATCATTGTAATGGGATTTATTGTGATTACGTTATATAAATGGCAACAAAAGATGACTAAAGAACATGATGAAAGAATTCTGAAAGAATACAGACATGGTAAAGAATATGAAGCTATGATCAAGAATACCAATGATCTTCAATCTAAATTAACAGGTGTTTGTGACAATATATCTTCAATGGTTAAAACGATTGAAGATAATAATAAACGAACGATGGAACGGATTGATGAGCTTGAATCCCAATTAAATGACCTGAAAATATCAATTAAAAAGGTTTCAGATACGAGTGAAATCTTAATTGGGTCTGATATGGAGCAGAATAGACATACCATTGTAGCAGCATATAATGAGTATGTCGTGCCCGGAAAACCTATTGACATTTATACTTTACAGACAGTAAGAGATGCCTATAAATGGTATTCCGCTGAGCATGGTAATAGCCATATCAGTGACCTAATGCTTGATTTTGAACGATTAAAACGAAATGATTTAAATGCGACATATGATGATTATGCCGCTGGTAAAATAAAAGTATTGCATGGATATCTTGAAGATAAGGTAGTCGACATTGATGAAAATCATTTAGTGCAATAAGAGATAGCTAAGAATTTTCTATGAACCGAAAGGTATGGAAATTCTTAGCTATCTTTTACCCCCGTTTTTTTAAGAAGTAATGCGAATATATTATTATAGTGATATGAAATCGATATCATATCATGTAATACTAAAAATAAAATGGCACCACAAATACAGGTGCAAGCGCAACAGGCGCAGAAAGGAGATCTCTATGAAGATCATGAGTAAAAAAGCACAGAAACAGCAGGCACAGCAGCAGCAGGAGCAGATCCTTAAAGCTGCAGCAAACGGTTATACCCGTGGATATGCCAATGGTTGTAACAACACAATGACTACTGTAGGTCTTACATTGGGAGCAGCGGTAATTACTAATTTTGCTACTGCTACCATTGTATCGGAAGCATACAGACGCAAAATGCTGAAGTATGCAGACAACGATTTCAACTTGGACAAAACGTTTGCCAAGTTGTCAAATCAGCTATATAGCATGGTCCAGAAAGACCCTGCTAAGGGTTATAAAGAATTTTGTAAGTTTCTTTTCAAATACAGTAGAAAGGGATTCGAGTTTTATAACCCAGATGCCTGTGAGCTTATAATGATCGCAGGATTTGACCATTTCAGAGAGCATGTATCTGAAATGGGTAATCTGGTATCATCACTCAAAGGTGATGGTGTCAAGACCATTAAAGAGGCTTACGATAAGTGGCTCAAGAACGGAGTCAACGTATTTCCATTCGGCCCATCAGCTGGATGGAAAGGTCTTCTTAGCGAAGACTATAAAATCGCGGCTGATCTTGATAAATTCAACGCAGTCGTGAATAAATACCTCTGTGGTGCTATGACCAAAACTGATGTAATCGAAGGTAATCAAATTATTACCAGATTACAGACAGAATATGGTGCAAATGCAACAACGATGAATTCGCAGACAACGATGTATTGTGCAGAATATTGCAATGCACACCATTTTGCTCATATGATAGCTGAGCATATGGTTAATATTTGCAATAAAGCAAATATTAACATCATATACAATAAGACTGCTCTCGTTGTAGATCAGTTCACCGATGCAAATATCGGTGGATCACCGATCGTCATCACCAAGAAGGAAAACGTATTTGAACGTACGTTCAATAAGTTTTTCCATAAGGACGGTCAGCGAACAATGGTTCCTCCGCAGAATTCTACTGCGGCACAGCCAACAACACCAACACAGCCAGAACAGCCAACAACACCACAGCAGCCAGAACAGCCAACAACACCACAGCAGCAGTATAATGCTGCGGAGGAAGACGCGAGTGAGGCAGAATTAATTAAGCTCTCACGCGCTGTAACCGGTGCAAAGTCAAAAGCCGCACGTTCTGCCGCAAAAGCAAAACTTAGTGCAGCTATTGACGCGCATTGTAATAAATTCGGTTATAAGAGAACCGAATTTATCAGCCAGACTCCAGAGTTAAAGGGGGTGTGCTGATATGGAACTGCCAATCGATGAGATATTAGATCTATTATCAGCAGGATTAGATGAAGTCGTCGGCATAACTATCGACGTCTTCCAATCATTGCTAAAATAAATAATAATGGATAGGGAAAGAAATTTCCCTATCCATTATTATATAAGATCTCGTCGATTGTTTTTTTTGTTAAAAATACCCCCTTAAAACAGGTATCTAATAGGTTATGCTTATTACAAAGCATGACTGATTTTATTTTGTAGAAAGGAGCAAATGTCATGTTTAATGTAGACGTGAATGATGTAATACATGGTAATCCGTTTAAAGAGCTGGACATAATGTATTCCAACGTGGTAGCTAAAAATGACGACGAGTCTGCAAGTAAGTTCCACGAGTATTATTCTACGCTTCCACTATCAGTAATCTTACAAGCTTCTGAATTAATTTTCAAAGAAAGTAGATATGGTATCGGATTCTTTATGAGAATTATTGATACTGAATTTATTCCATATTGCTTATATGAAATACAGTATAACAAATTAAGAGATTTTGTAAATTCTGTAACAGATTTCTCTGATGAAGAAAAAGCAGATTATAGTAAAGCTTTAGATATGCTTACAGCTAAGATCGATAGTTCTTGTAAAGTAATGATTCCATTTAGTGCTGAACTTAGTGGATCTTTATTCTATGGAAATAAATCTTATGTAATAGATTTAATGGATGCATTATATAAAAATAAGTACGAATATGGTGATGAGGTACCTGAAGATGTTTCATCTGCTATTAATGCTATAATTTCTACAAGAGTAGGATTTATTTTGTATGGTCCGGATATCTTTAGTAGAGTTCCTATGGATTCTGTAGCTATGGAAAAACTTCATGAGTATTTTGTTTCTAGTTGTGATGGATATGGAGATTTTACAAATAGTACTTTTAGTGTAATTCTACTAAGACTTATGATGCAAGATGAATTGTATCGAAATCTTATAAACGATGTAAGAAATAAGAGATTTCGTGATGTTATTAGTAAATGGGTAGATACAGATCCTAAGCATCTTCTTGATGGAGTTTTATGTGAGCCATCTCAAAAAGAAATTGCAAAGGTAGATAATATTATTAGTGAAACTGATAATGTTATTGAAGCAGTTATCAATGCTGTTAATATGGTTGATACTATGGAGAATGATAATCCTATACTTAAAGATAGATTATCAGCTAAGCTATGTATTTATGAATACTACGAAGAATGTCTTTCAACTATTCTGATTCATGGTCAAGATTTCCCTATTAATGGTACTACTATATTTGGTGAAAATAGAACTGTTTCCGATGATATCGCTGCTTGTGAGTTATATGCAGAAAGATGCTATGACGAATTAGGAGAAGAAGCATCCGGTATATTCAGCGAAGACTATTTCAAGTCTATCATTTCTGATGTAGAAGATTATTTTGAAAGCACTGACGACGAAGATGATGATAATGATGATGAAGATTCATCAGATGACGTAGAAGATAATCCTAATAAAAAGGCAGATATAAAAACTAAGCTTACGAATAAAGCTTTAGATGCTGATAAAAAAGCTAGAGAAGTAGAAGCTAAAATGAATAAAAATGCATCTGCTACAAAGAGACTTATCAAAGCTGGTACTGCTATTCCTAGGCATATTGCGAAAAATATTGATGATGCAGTAGAAGAAATTCGAAATGCTAAGAAAGAAAGATTAAAGAAAAGGCTTCTTGATGATGGCTATAGGTCAGCATTCTGGAACAAACTTAAAATTGCAACAAAGTATAAAATGCTAGGTGCAGTCAATATTATGCTAGTACCTTTATACTGGCTTCTTAGAAGATCTAATAAAATGAAAAATATTAGATTAAAGGAAGATATAATTAGAGATTTTAATCTTGAGCTTGATATCTTAAAAGACAAATATCAAGATGCAGCAAATGCCGGTAATGCTGAAGCAAAGGAAGATCTAAGACGTAAAATAGATAAAATGGAAAGAGAACTAAAGAGAGCTAGATACAATTCAAGAGCTTTAAAATAATAGGGGGTAGTATATATGTATATTAAAACCTTACGATCTTACTCTGATAATTGTATGAGATATTTAAACTATATTAACGGCGGTTCTTTTTTTGAATCTGTAAGTGATCCTGTTGCTGGTAAATTCTCAATTTATTACGAAGCAGATGATGATCCAGATCCAGATGTATCAAAGGCTGAAGATGATGAAAATCCAGAAGTTTCCGATTCAAATGATGATGAAAATCCAGAAGTATCATCTTCCGATGGCGATACATCAAATGATAGTAATACTAGTGATAATGATTCTACTTCAAATAATGATGATAGTACTAATGATGAAGATGATAATAACGATGATAATAACACATCTGATAACGATTCAAATAGTGATGATGATAATACAGAAGATGGATCAAATGATATGGATTCTGATCCACATTCAGTATCTGGTGATGATGAAAATCCAGATGCAAGTTCATCGGATGATAAATCTTCAGATAATGATGGAAAAGATGATGACAAAAAAGAAGATAAACCTGGTACCGATTTTGAAAATATGAGACGGTACAATCTTTATAAGAAATTCATGACATTGAATGATTCTATTAATGGTTATACTGATACTCTTGATGCTCTTGTGTATGATGATGATACTCTTAATGCAGTTACTAAAACAGCATCTCAGAAATTAAAACAACTATCAGAAATCATGTATGATTATATGACATTGAAATTTGAAAATGATAGTTATACACAAGCGCTTTTATTCTATCATGAAGTAAATGCAGGAGTTAGAATGTGTTTTGATCTACTAGAATCGGGTAATATGAATATTCGTAAACGACAGTAAATAACAATAGAATAAATCATTACATAATTTTCATGTACTCACACGAGTATGTAATAATAATGAAAGGAGAAAGCTACATATTCACTTAATGCCTGTTTAGGGCATGACTGAATACAGTTTATAAGCTGTAAAAGGTAGCAGTGTAAAAAATGGCATTTAATTCTCGCTCTATTCGAGATTTTGAAGAGACTAATACCATCGGTGGTTTTAAGCTTGGCGAAAACGTAAATAGTTTTGATGGTATCTATCAGGAATCATATGATCAAATGATGGCGAAGGGATTCGATATCATGAGAGGTGTAAACAACCTTATCTCTGATCCTAGAGCTATGTCTGTTTATAAGGAGTCCATGCTTAGTGAACTTGAGACATTCTGTGAAGAGACTGCAAATGCAAACGTTGCCGGTGTTAATGGTGGTGTAATTGCATCTCTGTATGATCAGGTATCTCAGCTGTGGGATAATACAGCAGATGAGTTAGTACAGGAGTCTACAAGAGTAGGCCAGTTACTTCCAATTAAGGCTGTTGATTTCCCTGTTCTGGTTCGTCAGCATGTAGCTCTTGCTGGTAACGTTATTATGCAGACAGAAGTTACAACTTCTCCTGTTATTAAGAAGCATATTGAGCAGAGATGGGTTTACTCTGCACAGGATCCTACCAAGAGATGGGAGTGGCCACAGTGCTTATTTAATAAGGAAGCAATTGAGGAACTCTATGATGAAGGTAAGGGATTAAAGATCAAGGATACTCCAGTTGTTTTACCTCTGTACGATTGGTCAATCGTTGAAGAGCTTATGCAGATTGAAGATCCTACATATTCTCAGTCTATTGGTTTAAATCTGACTGTACAGAAGGCTGTACTTGAGGATGGTACTGAGATTGTTCTTCCAAACATGCATGTCAACATGGTTGATAATTCTTGGCAGGGTGGAAAGATCGACTTTACGACTAAAGACGGAGACGTAGTACAGGATTGCCTGCTTGGTAATGTTGACTTTAGAACAAACAAGATTACATTAGTAGCAGCTGCCGGTAAGGTTAAGAAGGTAGTATTTGGCGGTTACTTATCAAATGAAAGAAATGAGCGTCATGTTCGTTGGGAATATGATCGTATTGAAAGAGAGTGGCAGATTGAAGATGGCTGCTCTACAGATATGCCATATAGCCTTGAGCAGCTTGAGGATACTAAGGCTCTTATGAATATTGATCTGTATAAGAAGACTTATGCAGATATGTCAGAGTTCTTAACTCAGATGGAGGATAGCAAGATTCTTGCATTCCTTGATAAGGCATATGATGATTATAAGGGTGTAACCGTTGATCCGATGGGATATAACCCAATGGTACATGATACCAGATTTGATTGTGATAATACTCAGCAGACAGTAGCACTGTTACCAGAGTACATCGACAAGGTATTAAAGTGGCACATCGACCGCTTCCTTGAGAAGATCGCTGATGACTCCAAGCTGGATAACATCACATTCGTAGCTTATGGTAACCCAAGATATATTTCCCTGTTAGGAAATAATGTAAGCTGGGTAACTAGAGCAGGTTCCTCTTCCGCAGGTGGAGTTAAGTTAGACTATTCCTACGGTATCATGAACTGCTGCAACGTAACTGTACAGGTTGTAGCTGCTAAGAAGATTGATGCTAAGAAGATGCAGGGAATCCGTTTTGTAGCATTCCCTCTGTCCAAGGAGCAGTATACATTCAAGCATTATAAGTATACAACTCATATCGTAACTGCACAGAATAGTGCATATAGAGCTCCAGAATTACCTGGTGGTTCCATGACTTACGTAATGGGTAAGAGTAGATATGTTGATACTATGATCCAGGGTATTCAGGGTCAGGTTGAATTTGATAATGCTAACCTGGTTGGTTTTGAGTAATTATTAAAAATATAAATACCTAGAGTGTATTAATACACTCTAGGTATTTTTCTATTCCAATTACATGCAATTAAATTCTATAAGGAGGCTATAAATGATAAATCCTAATTATAAGAAAAGATCTCCAGATTCACCAGAGAAAGTCAATCCATTACAAAGATTATTTCGCTCTGGTGATAAGATATATGATCTAGGTACACCAAATAAGTCATTTTTAAAAGTAGCATTGTCTTTAAAAAAACTAGGTGTAAAAAAATGGTATTTTATGCTAGAGCTTAGAGATCCTAATCTTGTTAACATAGATCCATACGCTAGTGATGAATATGGTAATACTAAGCTTAGTGAAAGTGATATTACTAGAATTACCATGGAGATAGCAAGAAACCCTTGGTACTATTTAAGAGAAGTAGTAAGAATACCAACCCCTGGTGGAAGTCCATCTCCATATAAAGCTAATAGAGGAAATATAGCTCAAGCTTGGTGTGCATTGCATGGAATTGATAGTTGGTTAAACCTTCCTCGACAGCAAGGTAAAACTATGTCAGCTTTAGCACTACAGCAATGGGTATTGGATTTTGGTACTAGAAACTCGGATATTATTTTCCTTAATAAAAAACGTGAAGATGCTATTAAGAATCTTAGTAGATTAAGTAATATCAAAGAAAAACTTCCTGAATATTTAAAGATTAATTCTTACACAGATAAAGATGGCAAAGTTGTAAAAGGAATTAGTAATGCTACTCTTATTAAAAATCCTATTACTCAGAATTCTATTTCAGTATTAGGAAAAGCTAATTCTAAAGAAGCTGCTCTTAATCTAGCAAGAGGTCTAACCACTCCTGGACAACATAGCGATGAGACTGAGTTCACAAGTTATATTGACGTAATCATAGAAAACTCAGTTCCTACATATTCAAAAGCAGCAGAATTAGCAGCAGCTAATCATGCATATCATGCTAGAATTTTTACATCTACTCCAGGTGACTTGGATACTAAACCAGGTATTGCTGCATCAGTTTTATTATCAAAGACACAAACTTGGTCTGAGAAACTATATGATTTTACTGATAAAGAATTACATGATTTCGTACATGCTCCAGGTATGAATGGAATTGTTTATATCGAATACAGTTGGAAGCAACTAGGTCTTACAAAAGAATGGCTTAGACAACAAGCAGATCAAATTGGTAATCCTGTGACTGTACGAAGAGAGCTATTACTTCAAAGAATTCACGGTTCTTCTGATTCTCCATATTCTCAAGAAGACCTTCAGTATATTATGGAATGTGGACATAAACCTATTGATGGTGGTGAAATGATCCTTTTAGGATTATTCCTATTTAAAGTATATGAGAAGATTGATAAGAGAATTCCTTATATCATATCATGTGACTGTGCAACAGGTACATTGGGTGATAATGATGCAATAACTGTTATAAATCCATACAGTGATCCAGTACCTATGCCAGTAGCAGAATTTGAATGTGGCTATATATCAGAAGTACAGTATGCAGCACTAATAAAAGAGCTTGTAATGAATTATATACCTAGAGGATGTGTAGTTATAGAGCGTAACCATGTAGGTTCTGCTATTATCAATATACTTATGCAAACAGAGATTGCCAGAAATATATATTTTGATAAGGCTAAGGATCTTATGGAAGAAGAGATGAAGAAAGTAGAAGGTGTAGAAAACATGCTTAAAAAGCAAGCTGCTCTTAAGAAATACTATGGAGTATACACAGAAGGAAAATCGAGAGAGCAAATGTTTGCTATACTAGATAGGCATGTATGCGAATATAAAAAGTATTTTGTAGGCGAAAACATCATTAGAGATCTAGGTAAGCTTGTAAAATTACCTAGTGGTAAAGTAGCAGCTGTTGAACCAAATCATGATGATAGTATTATGTCATACCTAATTGGTATGTATGTATGGTATCATGGTAATAATCTTCATGCATTTGGTATTGAAAAAGGATCTATGGAAATTGCTAATCAGAATGATGGTATGTATATACCAGATATTTCTGTGCTTAGTGATATACTTGGTGAAGAAGACTTAAATAAGATTCTTAATCAGAAACACCCAGAAGAAGACTATAGGGAAGTCGCAAGACGTGCACTTCTTAAATCTCAAATGGAAACAGAATCTTTAGTTAAAGCCGGTATGATAAAATCAGATATAACACGAGTAGATGAAACTAAACTTGATCCAAATGTACTATTTAAATTACAGCAAAATGTTACTTTTGAAAGTTTAAAACCTGATTTTGATTTAGATATGTTTGATGATTTTAACAATTTTTGATATTTGTAGCTACATTAATTAAAATATATTTTTAAGGAGGTTATCTCAAAATGGAGATACAGAGAGTTCAAATCGACCCAAACGGAAAGAAGGAGAAAAGTAAGTATGAATCACTTAAAGAGATGAAGACTACTCTTGAGGGCTATATTGATCAAGCTAAAGGTGCATTTTATGTAGGCTGTGAAGAAACAGGTCTTCAGAAAAGTGAAACTGAAAGAGCACTTAGAAATACTACTAGAGCTAATATTGAAAATGCTTCAGATGAAGTTACTAAAGAATTTTATAATGCTGTAAGAAATCCTATTAGTAAAGCAGCAGATTTCTATGAAGGTAATGAAGGTCTTTCCAATTTTAAAGAAATGCTTTTAAACTTAAAAGATCTAATGGATCAAGTTATTGAATGTGAGAATCAGTTACATACAATAAATGAAACTCTTAGAGATTTTGAAATTAGTATTACATCTGAGATATTCTCAGAAAGATTTATAAATACAAGACTTGCCGAAGTAGATGAGCTAGAAAACACTATTAAGCGTAAGCTTGCTAATAATGAATATCCTACAGTAGAAGCTACTGTTGCTGCTAGAAAAGATCTTGCTCAATGTGATCATCTTCGTAAAACATATGATCTTACATTCATTTTAGACGATATTGATTATGATAAGTTAATAGATACTTTTATGAGGCGTATGTCCAATGACTATTGCTTCAAGAAAGCTGTTAATGTGTTAGATAAAATGAAATTATCTATGGCATCATTAAACAGCTTTGCAAACTTAGAAGAAACTTATTTTGATAAGAAATATAAGATATTTAATAACTTCTTCCTTTTCCATATTATTAGAATTATATCTCATATGGATCCAAGCAATAAGTTAGATTGCCTTAGAGCTAAAACTTTGATTCATGGATTAGTAGGTTATGTATCTGCTCCAGACAAGTGTACATATATTGAGAGCTTAATTGATAGATTCTATGAGCCTGTAATTAAAAGACTCAAAGAAGATGATCCAAATGTTAAGAGATTAGCTGAAGTTAATCCGTATACAACTGATAAATCTACAGATACTGATAAAGAGATATTAGATAAGGTTATTGATAACGATAAAGAAAAAGCTATTTCATATATTAAGCATATGATGCTTCGTAGTGAGAAAGCAGTATCCAATGAAGCAACTATAGATAACTGGATTAATAATGCTACGGATGAAGCCATTTATGAAATGAGAGAAAAAATATCAATGCTTGTAGCACTTGGTGAGTTTGATCCAGAAAGCTTCAGTATTCTAGTAATGTCTGCGATCGACTACAACGGAGTGAAAGAAAAGTATGATAAGATGAATAAAGCTTATGATGAAACAATTAAAAAGTAATATCATCCACATCAAAATAAGAGATTATATAAATTAGGAGGACAAATAAAATGCCTACAAAGAAGACAACTACTAATAAGACAATTGAGGCGCCGGAGAAGACACCTGAATTTGTAAAGGTTACAATCCCACTGATAGATCCAGCGGCTGGTAAAAAACTCGATAACAGGGTATATGTATCGAAGACAGCTTTTGAAAAGGGTATGGAAGAGTATCTTGCTCGTAATGATGCATATGCATATATCTATGTATCTGAACAAGAGTATGTATCAATCTTTGGATCTGATCCAAATGATAATGATATTAAAGCTGACTTTTTACATTATGCAGTCGATGGAAGACGTAGAATTGCTGAGGTTTGTGGTGCTACTAATGATAGTATTATTCTTAAAGTACCTGGTAATGACCCAGCTATGGTTGAATTCATTAGTAAGTCAGTTGCAGCTCTTAGATTTTACTATGATAGCAAGTCAAAGAATAATAGGATGGAATTGAAGAAAGGTACATGGATTCATATTATTGAGGTATCTGTAATTGGACCTATTCAATCAGAAGAAATAGCTAAACCAGAAGAATCTGATACTACGGTACCATTTGCTGATGATAGCAATCCAGTTGTAGAGGATGCAAACGGTAATGCGATTACTGAGTAATCTATCATAAATACTAATGAGATCAGATCAATATTGATCTGATCTCATTTTTTAAAGGAGAGAGTATATATGAATAATGCATCTGATTTGAAACGCTTGAATAAGCTTAAAAAAGAATATGCTAGAAAGAGTATCTACTCCGTAATAGATATGGCAAAAAGCATACTTGCTTTAATAGTCATTATATTATTTGAAAAGTTTAGTACACATCATGTATTTGTTAGTTTTTGTTGTGCTATAATTGGTATATGGGAGATACTCTCTATTATGTATTTTGTAAAAGAACTCAGTGGACATTTAATAGAATATAGATATTGTAGTACTGAAATACGTAAGCTTGAAAAAGAAATCAATAGAAAGGATAACATACCATGAAAAAATATATTGACAATTATACGCTATTATCACCAATCTTTGATTCTGTATTTGGAGATGAATATAAATTATCTAAAAAAGAAGCATTGAATAATGATAATGTCGTAGATACAGTAGAGAATTTAAATTGTGAAATTTTAGATATAAAAAGAAAGAATGAGCATTATAAAGCTATTCTTCTAGTTATAATTAGCATTGCATTGATATGTTTAATTTTCAAATAAGGAGATTAATATGGCAAAAAAGAGAAATTCTCAACATAAAAGAAATACTGAAGAAGTTACAATGTCTACAAAAACTGAAATAGAATCTAATACAGATAAAGAAACCCCAGTGGAAAATAACGGTATTACGATAATAAATATGAAACCAAGAAGTAGTAGAGATAAGCATAATAATACACAAGAAGTATCTGTAGTAGATGAAAATAACGAACCAGAGAAAGATGATACAATTGATATCAATAGTAGCATAGTTGTTGATGCTATAGATGATTATTCGAGCTATCATATAGCTGGGGCATTTGATAAGCAAAATGAATCTATATCGGCATTGACCAATCATTACGATGAGTTACAGAAAAACATTGATACACTAAATGCCAACCACGATAATCTAGCTAATCAATATAATAATACAGTTACTGCTATAACGGCTACGCAGAATTATATAGCGGATACTAAAACGGAATTTGATAATATGATATCTGCGTTGTGTACAATGTTAGAGAATAAAATAACGAAGACATCAAACGATATTGATTCTAAGATAATGACAGAATCTAATGAACGAGTGAATGGTGATCAGTTACTTCAATCATCAATAGAATCAATATCTAATCAAATACTATCTATAACTGAAGGACTTGATGATTATAAATCACGTCGTGAATTATTGGATAGAGAAGTATCTTCTCATTTTGATAATATTGATGGAAAGTTAGATAAAATTGATATAGATCATTTAACAACTAAGGTTAATAATAATCAAGAAATATCAATGCCTATTCAGCATCATTCAATATTAACTATGGATTTTTTAATTAGAACTAGTAGAATGATGGTAATTAGCTTTGTATCTTTAATATTTACTATGATTGCAATGTTAATAGTGATTATGACTCCATCATTAGGTTTAAAAATTGCATCTGGAATATTTGGTATCATTTGTGCAGCATTTGTAGTATATGAAGCAAAGTATATTATCAATAGTATCAAGAAAGCTAAATTATCTTTAGATGATTTAATAAAAGATTCATATGAATAAATTTAAGAGACGTGAGGATAATTAAATCTTCACGTCTCTTCACTGTTTGGAAAACAATGGTTTAAAAATCCAGAAAGGAGTATATGATGGATGCTTTTCGTAGTGATGGAAACCGTATATATGTAGATGCGGAATATTTAGAGTTACTTATTCCAACCGATTGGTTTGATGAATCTAAAAAGTTCGCAGTTGATATGGGTAACTCCATCAATTTATTGGGTGTTTGCTATGTAGCACTCTATGAAAAGGAAGGCGGTGAGCCTACTATTAAAACCATGAACGTTCCCACATGGATTCATGTCAACGTTTATGAAACTACAGTAAGACGAATGCTCTTACCAGGTTCTGATGATATGGAGCAAGTAAGAGTATTAAAATACTATAAAGGTAATGATCTTACAGCAGCTCGTATCATCGCAGATGTTTCAAACGCTGAAAAATATTTAAAGATGATAATGGCAGGAAAACTTCCAGGTTCTATTTCTTATAACGATTCTTTGAATTTATGGTTAAGAAATCAGCATATGAATGATATGGTATTTGATGTACCATCGGTAATTCTGGAAATGCTACTTGCTACATCATATAGAGATCCGAAAGATCTCAGTAAAAAATTTGCTACAGTTTACGGTCAATCAGCAGATGCTTCTCCGTTTGCATACCGAATGATCAATAACCGTCAGATTTCTCAGTATGCATCTACTTTTACAGCTATGACATTTGAGGATTTTGATGCTATGGTTACTGCATCAGTCAATCGAACTATGCAGCATAAAGAGGAGACAATTTCTCCATTGGAGAAAATTATCAAGATGTAAACTGTGGGTACAAAAACAAATATGTAATCTAATCTTATAAATAAAAGGAGGATAGAAATGGCACAGGACACTCAGATTGTACCAAAGTGGAATTTTCCTCATGTACAGTCATATTTTAATGACTATACTGAAATTAGTACAAGTGAAAATAATGTAACACCAACTAATACCAGTCCGCATTTCATCGCCGTATTTACATCAGGTGAAGGTATTGATAATACTTTCTTCGAAGTAAATACAGCTAATAGATTGAGAAATATATGTGGTCCAAGAGATTTTGATAAGTATGGACAGCCATATTCTCAGGCATTGGCGACTATTGAGCCTGCAAAGGGCAATGCAGTACTACATGCAATGCGTGTAATGCCAGAAGATGCTACATATGCTAATAGTTATTTAGTAGCTCATTACAAAGAGGATGTAGCAAATAAGAAGTTTAAGATCTATTGGGATATTGTTAATTATACTGGTGAAAATGCCCCTAACTCAGATAGTACATATAAAGAGAAAATGCTTACAGCAATCGAGGAAAAAGATAGCTATAAGGGTTTAATCGTTGCAGCAGTTAGATCTAGTGGTAGAGGTAAGTATGGTAATAATTATCGTTGGAGAATGACTTCCGATGCTAATTATGAGAAAGAATATGGAATTAAAATGTACAGAATCCAGATTCTTAAGGCTAAGAATGGACTTACATCTGTATTCACAACAACTGGATCTGCTTGCTATACTGACATTACCGGAAGTACAACGTATATTAACGATATTATCCGTGACAATGTTAATACTGGAGAAATTCCAGCTATTTTTGAAATGGTTGAGGATAACTTTAATAAACTCTATGATGCATATGTAGAGTTCCTAGGAAAGGTTCAAACGGCTAATACTAACGAGACTATAAGAGTTGACGACATTGGTTTATTTGATCCATTCTTTGGAAAGTATCCAAATCCTGGAGTAGCAAATCCATATATTCAAATATTACCAACAGCTTTAACAGAAGATGAAAAGAATAACTTGGATAGTCCAGATAGTTATAAAGCTGAAGATTATGCACCAGCAGGTGTAACAACTATAGCATTTGATGCTATTCAGGGTAATAACCTTATCGGTGGATCAGACGGTGCATTTGAAGATACTGATTCAGATAGGCGCTCTAAGGCTATTGATCAGTGCTACATCAATGCATTCTCTGGAGTATATGATAAGCGAATCCTTTCCGCACTTCGTATTCCAGCAGTAGCATTATTTGATGCTAATTATAGTTTCGAAGTAAAGAAGTATCTTGCAGAGCTTGCTGTCATGAGAAATGATGCTATGTTATATCTTGATACTGGAATTTTACCATCATTCTCTGATACTGTAGTAAAAAATCTTATTGAAGATTATAGTATCTTTGATACTACAACTATCATGAATGGTGCTATTAATGTACCATGTATTTCTAAGAATTTGCATCATTATGTTATCCGTGATGCTGAAACTAAGAGAAAGCATACTGTAACATTTGTATATTATATTGCATCTATTTTCTATAATCATATTATGTCTGATGGTCTTCATGTACCGTTAGCAAATACAAGATGTCAATTAGCTAATCATGTAAAAGATTCACTAGCTCCAACTGTAGAGCTATTTGAGGATGAGTTACGTGAGAAATTTACAACTGCTAGATTTAATTGGTGCGAGGCTGCTGGTCCAAATATCTTTAGACGTGTATGCCAGTTAACAGCACAGACACCTACATCTGATATTATAGAAGAAAATAATGTACATACGTTATTTGAGCTTAAGAGAGATGTTGAAAATGAATGTAGAGAAAGACTTTATTCCTTCACTGATGCTGAGATGAGAGCTGGTTTAGCAGAGTATATTCAGGCACAGCATAGATCTTGGATTGGAAGTAAATTGGAATCTCTTAAAATAGTATTTAAGCAGAATCAATGGGAAGGTGAAAGATCTATTATTCATGGATATATAGAAGTAGTATTCCGTGGACTTGTAAAGAGAATCACACTTGAATTTGATATCAATAAAAGAGATTACTCAAATCAGTAAAGGAGGTTATATAAATGGCTGATAGATTAACGCTTCAGAGTAATATCATGCATACTAAGGCTAATAGCGATTTTCGTAAATATGCTTTGTTTGCAGGTGGACTTGATGTTACTAGACCATGCCTTGAGCAATACGATCCGTTCAAGGGTGGATTTTATCGTTTATTCATGATTAGAAAGCCTCTGTTCATGGATACTCTTTTCCATGATAAGTTTGCTAATTTTAAGCATGTACTTGAATATGGTAACACTGGTGTTAGCGGTATTGGTGACATTGATGTACAGACTACCAATATGACTGGTGGTTATGTAGGAAGATCTGTAGATATTCCTACTATTGCAACTGATAATATGAATTCATTTACAGTTACTACATATGAATTTAATGGTCTTCCAATGCGTGAAATGCTTTGGGCATGGATCAATGGTGTAATGGATACACAGACTGGTCTTACTCACTATTTTGGATTAATTGAAGAAAATATCGCAAAATCCCAGAACGGCACAACGGCTGGACTTTCGAAGTCACTTGCATATGAGACTGCTGAATTTATTTACGTTGTAACAGATCAGACTGGTTGGAATATCAACTATGCTTGTCATTTAGCTAACTGCTTCCCAAAGAATCTTCCGGGTGATATGTTCAATAGTACAACAGCTGGTCAGCATGAGCTTGGACAGCTTCAGATTCAGTTTAGCTGTACAAAGTATGAATCTCCTCAGATTAATGAGGTTGCAAAGGCTCTTCTTAATAAGTATAGAAACTTAATGAATGTAATGGACTTCAATTGTAAATATACTACAAATGATGTGTATTATGATCTTGATCCTAGCAATAAGGCTGTTGAGTACAATAGTGAAACTGGTGAGCTTAAGCAGACTGATGGTGATGGTACGTTAGCTACTGATGTGGCAAACTATAGTAATTATTACAGAAGTAATCAGAGTAGTAACATTCCTACCTATGTTAATAATAAAGTAAATGCTATCACAACCCCAGTTAATACTGGTAAAGATACAAGTAAAGTACTTCAGGACATAGTTTAAAATAAATATCCCTTGGGAGATTGATCTCCCAAGGGATATTATTATTCTAATTTAGTATTATATCTATATACTCTATTACCACTATTAAATGCTTCGGAATATACCGTAGCTATTAATGTACTTCCATCTAATTCTGATTTAATTCTTAGTATAGCTGCTGCATTTGTACTAATCTTATACCAAGTTTTATCTATAGCTTCTTCTATTCTTTCTGTTGAATTTACATTTGATGAAGTAGTAGCAGTAGATTCAACTATCGTATCTCCTAAAAATTCACTAGAATCTACATTACATCCATTTCTAAAACAAGCTTGCTCAAATTCTGCATAATCTATAGCTTTAATAAGAATATTCTCATAATCATTAAGATATTTTGGTAATCTTACATAACATACCATATCACATAAAGCTTTTTCTGCTGCTTGTAGCTGTTTATTTAATTGAAGATCTTCTGTGCAATAAGTATTCATTTTGATTACTCTCATATTTGTAGTAGCTAATACATTATTATCTCTAAGACCTTGAATTATATAAGTAGTATCAGTTTGAGTATTCTTTTTATTTGATATCATTTATACACCTCCATTATAATTAAAAACAGGTTAAAATAATATTTATCCTAATATCAAGCCATAAAACATTACTATAAATTTTATACCCTATTTTATTATTATTAGAAATGGAGGTTCCAGATGTTATATTTTGAAGAATTTGATGATTCTGATGATTTAGAAGAAATTCCAACAGAATCTGAACCTATCGAGGATGATTTTGATGATTTCGATGGGGATGATGATGATGAATTCAAAGTAGATATGGATGATCTTAATACAACGCTTAGTCAGCTTGGGGATGATGATTTAGATTTCGACGATGAGGATGACTTCGATGATGAAGATGATGATTTCGACGCCGATGTAATGGATGCTATCAGTGATGATGATAATAAGTCCATGGAAGATAGAGTTGATACAACTCCTGAAGAAGAACTTACACCAGAGGAAAAGAAGCAAGCAGCTGATGATATTGCAGCAGCAGTTCCAGCTATGTTAATTAAGACTGAGATGGATGCTACAGAATCTGTAAATTTCTTTAGTGGTAATGAATCTAATATTGCATTAGATGAAGGATTACTTACAGAAGAAGCTTTAGATTATTTCATGGACGAAGTAAGAAATTACGATCCTGAAATTTTAGCTACAGAGGCTACTTATGGTAATAAGACTATTGTAAGATTTTCTAAGCAGGCTTTACTTGCTAGAATCAGAGGTATCTGTGTTGTTAAGTGTGCTAGAGCACATAGAGATCCAGATATGCCTAAGTATGCAAAGGCTTGTAAGCAAAGAAGATTCTTTAAGGCTCGTATGAAGAAGAAGTATGGACACGAAGCTGATAAGCAGGCACGTTTAATTATTCGTCGTATGCAGCAGTCCAAGTCTCCGGCTATTAAGAAGCTTTCCGACAAAGTATCTGCACCAGCAGATAATCATAAGTAATAAATACAGCGTGTGACCCTTTGGTATACACGCTGTATTTTTTTAATGAGGTATCAAGATGGCTACTTTTCAAGAAAAAAGAAAAAAGATGGAAACCTTAATTCATGATTATTTTTCTGCTTTTGATAAGAGTGGTAAAAATGCTAAGAATTATGATGCTTTCTTTTCTAGTATGACAGATCAGCAATTTAAAAATTACTTTGATGCATTTTTTAAATCTTCTTTTGACGACGTATTAGTCCTTGATACAGAAGATTATGTAAACGATATCTTTATGGAAGATATTGAAGATGCAGCTAAAGTCTTAGGAATACCATTATTTGAGACTGTATTTGATCCACACCTTACAATGGATAAGAATAGAGTTATTGCAACCAAACAACCAGTACCTGTAGGTTATCTTCATATTAAGAGACCTCAACAGACCATTGCTAAAAAGAATGGTATTTCTACTAATATTGACAAGAGATCTGCTTTAACCGGTCAGGTTACAGGTAAAGATAAGAATGGACGAGATAGTGATATGGAGTCCTCGATGTTAGTTGCAGTAGGTATGAATAATGTATTAAAAGAGTTGAATGGTTTTAGAGCTGATGATATGACGGCTAAACAAGAAGCTCTACAAGCTATTTATGCAAAAGGATATCTTACATTAAATGAGCTATCTGATGATGTTACTAATAAGACAACTCTTAATACTGTAAATACTTTTTTACTAGGTATGGGATTACAATCGGACCTAGTAACAAAGGGAAATTTGTTAAAGACAAATATCAAATAATTAATACCAGAGAGATATTTAAATATCTCTCTGGTATTAATTTTATCTTCTAAAATCGCCACGTTTCTTATTCTTCTTATCGCGACTAATATCAAATCCTTCTACAGCAGAAGGTTCTTTAACATCTACAGGTTCAGACTCTACTTCTACTACTGGTTCTTCAACTACCGGTTCTGAATGAACTGGGATGACTGAAGGATCTTCTTCTTGTACAATAGCAGAAGCTTTTTCAATCTCTTCTTTAGCAGCTCTTTCAGCTTCCTCTTGTGCTTTAATTGCTGCTAACCTTGCTTCTTCTTGTTTCTTAGCATCTTCCATTAACTTTGGTACAATATCAGATCTATCCTCAATACCAAAATTATCCTTATTGTAATTAGTCTTGTTAAGCAATACTGTCTGTTGTCTATTCTTAGGATTTACTTCAAATATCTTTTTTCCACCAGAAAGCATATTGTAGATAGTATTGATGCTAATTTCAGTTGGAGTAAGGATAGGTCCCCAGATACCACCAGCAAGTTCATTAATAGGACCAGCGGTATTAATAGTTACCAATTTCTTTTTCATAGAATTACTTCCTTTCTTTGCTCTTTTATGATTATAGCATTGTTTTTTAGCTGTATTATTAGTTACCTATAAATACCCCTCCAAAAACATTAGGATAATTACACATCATATAAGTAATAGAAAGGAGCTTGACAAAAAATGAAAGTCACAATCAAGCAGCGAACATGGACTCCATTCACTTATATATCTGAAGAGACTATGATTCGTGAGGGTAATGAAATAAGTAATATGTTGGATGATATTAATGTGGATTTTAATACCCTTGAATTTGCAATAGATGGTATTGCAGAAGGATATTCTGTATATACTGAAGCTACTGAAGGTGTTATTACTAAATTAGGTAGAAAGATCGCTGGTTTGTTTAGAAAGATTATTAATTGGCTTAATAATATCAAGGGAACCAGTAATATGGAAGATATGAATAATATCGAAAAACTTGAGACTATTACAAAGAAATATCCTCTTATTAAGGATCGTGTAATGGTATTAGCAAATGAGGGATTACTCGATATTACTGCTATTAAAGATATGAATGATTTTGTAGATCAGTACGCAAAACTTGATAAGTGGGCAAATCCAAAAGAACTTTCAAATCTTGATAAGCATATTTTAAAATTTAAGAAATTTATAAATACCTTTGATGAATATGCATCAGCAGGTTCAAAGGTATTAAAAACATCTTCTGAATTTATGGAAAATGGTACAAGATTTAAGGATAGTGCAGATAAACTTGTAAATACTTTGACTAAAGCTAAGCCTGAAGATGTTGAAGCTGGTCTTAATCATATGGATGAGATGCTTCATAGAGACAATGCCGCTGGATATGCAGATAATGCTAGACCAGGTAAAGATACAACTACTACGACTACTGGTACAACCGGTAGTACAACTACTACAGAAGCTACTAATAGCAATTATAATAGAAATAATGGTGGTAAGAATAACGGACCTTTACGAGAAGTAGGACTTACTGATATAGAGATAGTTAAAATGCTTAAAGCTATTTATAATATGCTTGTTAAGTGCTTTACTATTATATCTAAATGGGTAGTTAGTGCAATCAATAAGGTTAAAAAGAGTAGACAAAGAGTAGCATCTGTAGAAGTAGGTATTGGAAGACTTCTTGATAAATATGGATCATTTGAGAATATCGTTGCTGCTAATAAGCAAGGCAAATTAAAATTACCGGATTATGTTACCATCAAAGGTGACAAATTTATCGTTGATGTCTCTAATATTGAGTAAATCATGTAACGGAGGTTAATGATGATTGATAAGAATGAATTAAATTATGCGATTGAATCTGCAAAGATTTATCATGAATTCACCATGGATTCTATTCTAAATCGCTTAGTCAATTCTACAAATACATACATTAATCGAGTTGATAACTTACAACTTGATTATCATTTAAAAATGGTAGGTAGTGCTTATAATAGTTTTCGTAGTCTCGAATTAAATAAAGCTATGGTCGATAAAGCATCTCAAGCCATTTCTACATACAGCGATTCTACATTCAATATGATTACTAGAATCCCTGATGAAAATGAAATAACAGAAATTCGCCCAAAAGCGATCATTGGATATATTAATATGATTGAAAAGGGTTTAAGTGATATTACAAAGGGCAAAGTGGATAATAAGAAAGAAAAGAAGCTTACATCCTTTGATAATATTATGGAAGATTTAGGTCCAGATCTATTTGACGGAGATATTAGTTTTTTTAGAGATAGATGTAGGTATAACGTTGCAGCTATTGCTCGTACTGATACTTCTAGGTCAAAGTCAATTAATGTAGATACTATCAATTTCTATATAATCCCGTGGATTTATAATTTTGGAGATACTTCTAAAAAAATTGGAGATCTTGTAAAAGACTATAGATTTACAATAGATTACATCAGAACTACTGTACCTAGAATTTTAAATATGGCTGCTGACCTTAGAGAAAAGGGAGTAGCTATTAATATGAATAATAATAGATATGGGCAATTCTCAATTAAAGCAACTTCAAATTTGCTTAATATCATATCTTTCTTGACAGTGATAGTTATGAGAAAAATCAATTCTACAACTGAATTGATGAATAAGTATACAGAGATTTGTAGATGCTTCCTTGAATATACTAATAAAGAAACTGTGATAACTAAAGAAGATGCATCATTAGGAGATGAATATATACCAGCTGCATCTTGGTATAAGTGTATCAATGGTGATCTTACAGATATAATTAAATCATGTGAGGATATTATTGATTATTATTCACAGTATAATGATTTGAGTAAAAATGAATTACTTCTTTTAAATGATTTAAATAAAAGCGATGCTGTAGTAAATCCATATAATCTTGATAAGTCTTTGAATTATGCTACTTATGATACAGAGCCATATAATATCAAAGATGTATTCTATGCAATTGAAGCAGGATTAACAAACTTTGAGCAGAATATGACAGATGAGTTTAAGTTTGCTAATAAGATTATTTCTGAAAGTGGTTTAACACTTGACATGGTTACTCAATATAGAGAAAAGATTGAGCCTATTACATCTATGACAAGATACTCTACTACAGAAGCTACTTATAGTAGAAGTATTCCTTTTATGATCTGTAAAGAGCTTATGAGTATGCCAGATAATCTTAAGATTATTATGGATCTTGCAAATAAATGCTATGTTCATGCTACTCAATTGAATGTAAGAATTGTAGATAATCCTAATAAAGAAATTAAAGATGCATTCGTATATGAATCTTTAAGAACCTTTATAGGTAATTTTATAGAATCATTTAAGACATTAGCTGGTACTATATATGATGCATTTGTTGATAGAATTAATTCTCTTAATAGACATCTTAATGCATTACATCTTCCTAATAGAGTAGATGAGACTGCATACTTTGGAGTAGAAGAAGGATATGATTTAAATAGTGATTTGAATTTAATATCCTTTGATGATACTATTGAAATGCAAATGGAAAGCTTCAAATTAGCAGAGACAGAGGCAGCTAAGAGTGCTATTAGACAGTATATGTCTAAGGTAAGAGGTGATGTATTTATTGAAGGAAGTACCGATACCAGTGATCCATCTTCAGATACAAGTAGTACGTCATCGTCTGAAAAAAATACTGCACCTGATAGCACTAATGGAGAACCTAAAAATGGAGAAAATCAAGACCAACCTAAGTCCAGTACAGATACAAAGGATGATAATAAAAACAAGACCGATCCTAATGAACAAACCAAGCAGGACGATCAAAAAGGAGATGACAACAAAGAAGGCTTCTTTAAACAACTTATGGAACGTATAAAAAGAGCACTTCTTAATTATCTCAATAAGATGAGAGATAAGCTTGATGCTGAATTTAAATCTAAAGATTTTATGGCTAAGTATAACGCTGTAATGAATGATGAAGCAATTAAGCATCTTGAAGAAATGTCAGAAGGTAAGTATAATCAAAGAATTTTAAAGACTGCTGTTCAAGGTTATACTGGTCCTATGTATGGTCCAAATAGAAGATCTGTTAATGGTAAGAGTCATAAAGAATTACAGGCTGCTGTAAAGAACTTCGATGTAAATTTCAAGAATATTGATGCATCTGTAATAATGAATGCTACAGAAGAAAATTATCGTAAGGTAATTCTTGAGCAATTCTTCCATAAGACACTTGCTATGTCAAATGTAACAGTTCCAGAAAGCATTAGATCAGATGTACCTATGAGTGAAGTTACAGATTTCATTAAAGAAGAAATCTATCGTACATGGTCTTATGGTGGACTTAATGAAGAAGAAGGTGGTAGCAAGAATGAAATTGGAAGAGGCCCTGAGACAGGTACTCCTAAGAAGAAATTTGTTACCAATGAAGTAATTAACTTCCTTAAGTATTGTGGTGCTAATAAAGGAGATACACCAGCTGGATGGCTTCCAGATGAAACAACTCTTGAGAATACTTTAAATAAGTTAGAGAACTCCTTTAAGAATGCATATGGCAATTCTGGCAATAATGAAACATCCGATAATAAGGAAGATAATAACAATAACGAGAATAAAGATAACCAGAAGTCTGACGAAGAAAAGAAGAGAGATGATCTCATCAAGAAGAAGTTAGAGTTCTGTGGTACTTGCTTTAATACTGCAGCTAAAGCTTTTAAAGATTGTATTATTGCTAGAGCTAGAGATTATATCAACGTATTAAATAGATTAGTACCAGATGATATTAGAACTAGACATGGTGGTGAAGCCGAAGGTGTGAATGATAAAGACGATCAAGAACAGGAAAACCAGAATAATGGCAATAATGATCAGTCTAGTGAAGGTAATAACAATAACGGAAATAATGAAAATCAAAATTCCGAGAATGAATAATATGAAGAGTAGTGTGAAATTAATCACACTACTCTTCATTTCTTTTTACCGTTAGATTCGACATAATTTATCATATATTATTATCATGTACATAAGTCATATAATGTACAATCAGAATAGAAGCGTGCCGACGCTAAGAAAATAATACGGGGTTATGACCGTGGAGCTGTCATAACTAGGGTGGAAGCGGAAACCCGGAAAGGAAAGATTTATGGATTATACCATGATGATTTCAAAAATTTATGCTGAAGAAGTTCCAGTAAATGTAGTGGCAAGTATGATCAACATTGGTTATACTTACCATGTAAAGTTCACTACAGAAGTGAGTGGATTCACTATGTTGGAACTTGATGTAAACGGAGTGGGTGCTGTCAGAGTAGTATTTCGCTACAAGCAAAACTGTATCTGGGAAGCTGTATACAGCCTTAGATCACAGTCACTCAAAGTATCTAAGTATGCCAAAAATGTCACTACAGTAAAAACTGAAATCGGCAACTATATTTTCAGTGCGGTAATCTTAGCACTGTCAACCCGTAGATTCTTTGATCACAACAAGCCGTATGTAACATGCAATAATTTCAAAGATTATATGATACCGGCTAGATTGGTAACAACGATGCTCGATTGTATTATGAGTAACACTGACATTGAATTAGTAAAGCCGAATAACGGTGATACTAATATCATGTCACTAGCAAAGTCAGTCAAATGCGATGACTACTATATTTTCATCGAAGATAGACTGGCTAAACACATGACGAATGTCTACACCTACTCTGTAGGTAAGTTCGTCACTTCAAACCGCTATGATGACAATGTGCCTGAACAGTGGATACATGTCGAAGCAGTTAAGCAGATGCTTCAGGAATATAAGCAAATGCTTATTAATTCCAAGGAATCATCAAAGAGTGTTACAGTCAATATCAATGTAGCACTCGACTAATTCAGTAAAACCTTACGGGTTTTAAGAGCTCCTTCGGGAGCTCTTTTTTGCTATAGTGTTATAATGTAAACTGTCTAAAAAAAAGAGATGGGAATCGTAAATGATTCCCATCTCTTTTTTTATTATTGTGAAATATAATTTAAAAGAAACTTAAAAGAAATTCTCTTTCTTCTTTAGTAATTTCATAGCCACTTGCGACCTTTTTAAACAATTCATCGAATCGTGATCTAAGTGCTTTTTCTGTAATACTTTCTTCAATAGCATCCATTATTTTTTTATTCTCCGGTTGACTACTTACTATGTTTCGCATATCACTAACTTCTTTTCTAGTAACTATATTCTTTTTTACTAGAAGCTGTAATATAACTTGTGTATCTATTAAAGCTTTTACAGCAGTCATATTACATAATAGATTAAGATCCTTCTCACTTAAAACGTTATCTTCCATTATTTCATCCTCCTATAGAAAAAAAAAGATTTGTAGGTGACTATTTTAATCACCTACAAATCTGTAAATCTTATTATTTTATTTGATTATTCTAAATCCATATTGTAAAATCTTCTTATTTCCAGATACCCATAAGACAAATAGTATACCATAAATACCTAGGTTTACACATTCATCATCTCTATAAGAAGTTCTTATAAATGGATTACTCTTAATAAAGCAATCAAACATCGGATTTAATTCTTCTGCATTATTTTTGATAGCTTCTCCTAATCTACTTAACATCTCATCAATCAAAACTTTATTATTTATATTCAAACCTTCAATTGATTTAATCTCAAATTTCTTAGGACTTCCATCTCCTACTAATACTGCATATGCTAATTTAAATACTGTATATAGTAAAAGATAATCAGCAGTCTTATCTGTACCAGAACTTAATCCATTCTTAATAATAAGAAACTGCTCATGCATTACTTTATTTAATCTTTCTCTTTTCTTTAAACTAATATCTCTACTTAATTCCATTGTAAAGAATGCATCCATTAATGTACTAGTATTACCTTTACCATATTCATATACAAATAATTCTGTAGATTGAGATATTAATATTAAAGAATCTAATAGATTATCCCATTGAGTAAATATATCATGTTTTAAATCTGCATGATTAGTACATATTTGTACTACATGAGTATTTATATGATATAAATATTCTTTAAGAAATCTAACTCTGTAAAAATGCCCATCAATTACCATTGGTTCACTATTAGTTGGTTTTTGGGTATAATTATAAACAGAGTCTAAATTCATAGGATCTATTCTACATACATCTGGATTTATACCTTCTAATCTAGCATAGATTCTTGATATTCTCACTCTCCAATCATAGAGTGTACTATTGACTTCTTCTTTTGTATGCGTATCGTCAACAATATTTTCTCCGATGGAATCAGATAATGACCAATGTCTTAAATTATTTTTTCTTTTTTTCTTTATTGCATTATCCATTTCTTCCATAGATTTATTATCGACTTTACCATCTCTGATACTAGGTGGTATTACAGAATCTTCGATTCTGTCAATATCAATCTCATCAAGTATTTTCTTTAAATTGCTGATATCACTCATTATGATGATCTCCTTTCTTATTTATAATATAATGATATATTAGCGAATGTTGAACCTATGAAAAAGTATAAACAACTTGATAATCGGAGTAATCCGAAAATAAAAATAAATCGTGAAAGGAAGATGTAAATACTATGGCTGAAATTAAGTATTTATCTTTAGCTGGATTAACTTCCCTTTGGGGTAAGATTAAGAACCTTGTACAAACTGGCGATACCACAGTTAAGACTGAGGTAATGGCAGAAGTTGCTAAGAAGGTTGATAAGGTAGATGGTAAGTCCCTGATTGATGATACTCTTATCACCAAGCTTGAGGGCATTGAGACTGGTGCTCAGGTTAACAAGATTGAGGTTGTTAAGCTTGACGGCGTTGCTCTTAATATTAGTCCAGATGATAAGTCTGTTGACGTAGCTATCGCAGGTACATATGCAAAGAAGGCTGATTTTGAGACCCTGAAGGGATCTATTTCCGCTGCATACGTATTCAAGGGATCTAAGAAGACCAAGCAGGAGCTTGACGGCATTGCAACAGAAGGTCTGCGTGTTGGTGATGTATACAACGTTGAAGCAGATGGTATGAACTATGCTTGGACTGGTACAGCATGGGATGCTCTTGGTGGTATCACAGATCTGTCTGAGTATATGAAGACTGCTGATCTGGTAGCTATCACCGATGAAGAGATCAATAATATCTGCGTTTAATATTACTATATAATACCGGTTATAGTAAATAACTAAATTATTTAATCTTCGTTACATTTTTATTGCATTTCAATAAATAAATAATCCCTATGAGGTTTAACCTCATAGGGATTATTTATATCACATCATTAATCATATCTTGTTTTAACATAAGTTCAACACCCATAACCATACTATTACCAGATTTAATAAGTTCAGAAGTTTTAGTTGATAATATGAAATTACCAGTATATTTCTTACTTAAAGCAGTATCTTCAAATATCATCCGATACTTATGATTTGGTAATAAAACTGAATCATCACAATAACCAGAAACTGCATTTATTGTCAAATCCATGGATGATGATATATTCGTATAGATATTTCCAGTATATTCATTATAAGTAGTATTTAATATATTTCTTTTCTTATTAGAAATTTTATGTTTTGCTTTAGTAGCATAATCCTTTATTGAATTATTATACGGATTAATTACTCTAGCATCTAATCCTTCCATAATAGCAGTAGTATCAGCTTTATTTCTAATAGTTATTGTATCGACATCTACTATTGTATATGGATGAATTTTATCATCGGATCGTAGTAAATGACCAGATGATGATGCGCTTATAGAAGATCCTTTAGCTGGGCAATATATGTAATTTTCTACTATTTCATCTTTTTCATATACATGAGATCTTCCACTATATGGCATAATATAATTTCTATTAAGATCAAAATAAAACATAGTGCCATATCTATATATACCATAAAAATAATCTAACCAATATAGTGCGTCTACTACACTAAGAGGTGGTATTATAATTTGATCATATAAATTAGTATTGGTTACTGGAGCTAGTAATGTGTTACTAATTCCACTTTTATGAAGAATATAAGTAATAGCATCTGTAATAGTACAATCTTTAAGTATTACATTAACCATAGATCTTATATTCTTTACAATGTCAAGCTTATATAAAAAAAGTTCGACATCTCTATCGTTATTGTGTTGAATAGCTTCTAACTCACTTCTTTTTTTGGTAGTAGTCTTTTGATCAGTCAATACACGATACATATTTTCATCGTTATCATTTAATATAATAGAAAAAGTATCATTTATATAATCTGACTTAAGAGACTCTTTACCATCTATAGAGCGTGTATAATATTTTTGTATTCTTAATCTTATTTTTACCTTATCTTTTTGAGCTATCAATTTAAAATATGCTTCCCTGCTCATTGTAGCATTTATCTGGGTGATAGGTAATACATTTTGCTCATAATCATTAAAGATTGCAAGATGTGTTAATGCTTCAGGAAGTAGTTCTATCTCCTCAGTTGGGAAGAGGAGATAGAACTCTGTAACTTTATAAAGATAGCTTATAGTATTTCCTATTGCCATTTTTCTACCTTTCGTTACAATAGAAGAGGTTCTACATTAATAGGACCTACATCTGAAAATAGTTGATTATTTAATCGTATAAGACCATTATTATCAAATCTATCTAAAATTTGATGTTTTAACATAGTCTTATCAGATTCTTTAAGATCTCTAAATGAATGATTTACATCTAATGCTTTAAAATTATTAATGAAATCTTCTCTATTACAACATGGAAAAACATTAGCTATCAATTCTGGTGTTTTTGTATTAGCTACTATAAGTCCATCTTTAAATCCACTCATTAAGAATTTTAAAAATGATTTGTAACCTATTCCATATAGGTTATCTATTGATCTAGTTTTACTACCAGTAACAGATGCAATCATTGATAAATAAAGAGATCTATTATTTAAAAGAGGGTTTCCTTGTACCTTAATATAGTCTTCATTCTTAGTAAGTTCTTTAATATAATCTTCTATTTTATATACTAAAACTCTACTAGGATTTCTCTTTACATATATACTATAGAAATTGCGATAAAATCTATATTGTGTATCTACTGGATCAGCCGAAATAATTATATTCTTCCTAATAGGATCTATTTCACTAATCATCATAGGTATAACAGAACTATCTATATCTTTTCCCTCTATTAAATAACAATTGTTAATATACTCTAAAATTGTCCTAAGTGATGGATATATAAAATTTCGCATCCTATCCATCCAATAA
>ERZ779649.466-NODE-466-length-30654-cov-28.024968_pt1 | contig 30654 bp, 30 predicted proteins | sample MGYA00511882_ERZ779649 | MGnify/ENA primary metagenome ERZ779649 (study PRJEB29588, sample SAMEA2157793) | human gut metagenome | biome: human gut; feature: human-associated habitat; material: faeces | place: Denmark | collected 2008/2010 ... | reverse complement strand
AACTGTCTGTCTATCAATTTATCCGTGATATTGAAAAGGGCGATATAGAGAGTTTCATGAATCGTCTCACGGCATTTTTTGCAGGAAACAGTTACATGATTCAGGGCGACCTGGAACTGTACTTCCAGAACGTGATGTCGATAATGCTGAAAATGATGGGGCTTTACGTAAAGACTGAATACCAGACTTCCAACGGAAGGATAGACATTGTCTTCGATACTGACAAATATGTCTATATCATTGAATTGAAACGCGACGAATCTGCCGAGGTTGCCCTGAAACAAATCGAGGAAAAGGGTTACGACAAACCGTTCCTCGCAAGCGGCAAGCAGATAATCAAGCTCGGTATCAATTTTTCTTCTGAGACCAAGACGATTAACGGCTGGGCAGAGGCGTGACACACTCTACCGGATCAATCGTATCCGACATGCTATACAATTCGGACGTGGGATTCTTTCAGTAAGGTGATCAGTTTCTCAAATGGAATTCCTTCCACATCATCCTGCCCATGTTGATATTGGTCAACTGCTGCCGCCAGCGCTCTTGCCCTATCTATAAAGTTGCCGGTCCTCACATGTTGCCGGCCTGCCCCGCAATGGCAACATTGATAACTGACGGACGTAGTCCCGGTCATCGGATTTCCTGCAAATGAATATACGCAGGCATCTTCCCCGCACTCGTCACACTTGACACATAGCCATCCGTTACCTTGCTCCCATAACTTCAGCAGGGTGCCGACAGCTATCGGCCCCTTTATGCCATATACCGAAACCGGCGCCGGCGACAAGAACAGCTCCCGATGGCTGTATATATACTCCCGGCTTCCGACAATGAGCTGCAGGTTGTCGGACAACATTTCACTTTCCATCGGTTCCGCAGAGCCGATTATCTCATCTGTCTCAGACATATTATTATAGCATTATTATAGCATTTCTATAGCTCAATTATATATACAGCAAATCAGCATCATTCTTACGTGTTTTCCATATCCGACTTAAATACGTGATTAAATACCAGGTCATCTTGGAGGCGTTGCGCTAGATTGTGGCGAGACAACAGCAACCAAATAGTCGCATTGTCAGATTATTAGATTTGGAAAAATCAACCACAAAAAAATGACCATTATGCGAAGAATTATTTTCACTATCTGTTTTATATTCATTACAGCCATTTCGCTGACTCAGAGGACATAAGCGATTTGCTCACAATAATCTGTGAGGCATTTGAAGTTTATGCCACAAAAGGAATTCCTGCATCATGAAATAGCTCTGAGACTAGTAAGAAATAAGATGTAAGAACTTCGGAAAGCATCAGTATAGTATAATGATAGAATGTAATTGAACCCTGTCCGGGCTTCTGCTTCCGGACGGGTTTGTAAATCAAAATAAAGGCTAAAATGAGAACTTTAATCAAACACGTTTGGGATGAGTTTGTCAATTCCAAAAACACCTTGTCAACCCACCTTGTCAATGACAGCATCCCTATCATTTGGTTCGGTGACCTCAACAAATATTCTGAATCAGACAAGAAGATAGTGACTGTCAGTCTGAATCCGTCAAATATTGAGTTCGAGGACAAAAAAGGAAATAAGATCAATCGGTTTCCAAATGCATCTGCTATCAAGGGATTAAATTCCCTATCTCCCAAGGACATTTCCACTTACGAGACCGCAATGAACAATTACTTCAATGTGAGACCTTACACCAACTGGTTCAAAAATTCAGAATACGCCCTACGCGCCTTGGATGCAAGTTATGGAGGCAAGATGACAAACACACAAGAGGCTTATCATAATACAGCCATCCATATTGACATCAAATGTCCCCTTGCAACCGACCCGACATGGAGCAAGTTACCAAAGGAGATTGCTAGTTATTTGGACAAGCAGTTTAAAGGGATTGGGTATTTTGATAAGTTATTGAACATCTTAGAACCGGATATCATTTTGGTTTCTATAAATCGCGCCTACATCGCAGACAATTTCAGAAACGCCGCTGGAGATCCGTGTTCTTCGAAGAACGGCACAACAATTAAAATCGACCACACATGCCGCAATGGTAAAGTGCGCCAGAGAGGATTCTGCGGATGGAAGCTTCCAAAGGGAGTCCTGATTGCAGTCCCTGCCAGTCCTCAGCCATGGTGGAATCCTGGACAATGTAAAGAAGTTGCATTCTTCACAAAAGGATTCAACATGCTAAGGAACAGCGGACTGACATTCTAACAGGTTGGCCTAAAAAAAGAAGTTCTTTCTTCCTGAGCACAGCAAAAAAGAACTGATTTCCGACAAATAAGCTGTAAGAACTTCGGGGAGCATCAGTATAATAGTATAATGATAAAATAATATTGAACCCTGTCCGGACGTCCGCTTCCGGACGGGGTTGCAAAACAAAAAGTCATATGAAATTCGACAGCAATACACTGCTCAGAATAGCGATGAAGGGCATCTGCAATGTAGTGAACCGATACATCCAGTCCGGGAGCATCATTGACAAAGATCGCCTCCAGGAACTGGAGCAAGACAACATCATCAGGTGGTATCGTATCGAGATTGCTAAGGCCACAGGTCATTACCCCAAAAGCATTCCGAAAGAGTTAAAGGATATGTGCGAGGAGTTGATTCCAAACTTGAAGGACAAGACGAACAAGTTTATCTTTACCCAGCAAAAGAAAAGCAAGGCCCGTCAGATCCATGAAATCATGGCGGATGCTATGCTCACGTCATTTCTCGACAATGCCGGAATCCAGAATTATCAAATCAAAAAGCAGCGCTACAGGGCAAAACTCATTATCCTCATGGGCTCAAAGAGGCTTGTGCTGCCCCTGAGATACAGCGCTTTCCCTGAAATTTTGGATGAGATACCGCCACCCCTCAAGGTTGTGAAAAAAATCAATGAAAAGTTCGGAAAAGATGTTAAGATTATATAACAAAAGTCTTTGCAAGATGATAAATTACAAGTATATTTACACTCGGTCGGCGGGAAATGTGGCTGGCCAGCATGGCGGAATCAGGAGATTCATCGGCGGATATAACCATCATCGCCATTATATGGAATGAAGATTATGCTAAAGACATCTTTTACCCGGAGATAGTCTACCATTTCAAAGACAATGACGGAAACAATTGGATTATTCTTCTTACATGGAATGAGTTTTACTATGGTGAGGGGCCCTGGCGTGCTGGGCTGTGGCGATGCGACGAAAATTGGAAAAGAATCGACGGCAGTCCCGACAATATTTTCGACCTGCTAGAAGAAAAGGAACACACGCCGGGAATCGTCAAAGACTATTTCTATTTTGAGGAATACAAATTCCTGGAGGAGCGCGTCCTCGAGATTGTCCGTGAATTGAAACCTGAGCTGAAAGACCAATTATAGAGTCAGTCCCTTTGATTGTTCGTCAGCATTTTTTAACCTGTCGAGAAACCATTCAACCATACTTCCGTCCATAAGTTTCTTAATGGTTTCTCCATTATTCCAATATCGAAATTGATTAGGATATCCCCAGAACCAATATTTATTCTTCTTATCTGAGTAGCCAAGCCTCTGAGCGAGTTCATTAGCGTCACTTACATTTCGAATATCTTCGCAATCCTCTTTTTTTAAAAGTCCGATAGCCATATTTGAGAGATTCTTTCCTTCAAATTGAACTGCAAACGTAATTGTCTTCCAGTCCTGATGCACGAACTGAAGTTGCACCGAAGGACAATTCCACCAGTCCTTCCTCTGATCCTCTTCAGTTATACATTTGAATGGCAAATCATTAAGTTTCTTTTTTAACTCAACTAAAAAAGAATTCATTGCTTCGTTTATGTAAGCATTAAGATTCTCACTAATTACAAAGGCTGCACAAATATTATCTGGTTGTCCAATAAGTTTAATTATATCATCATTTGTTGTCATATAGCTATTGGTAAGTTGTTTTAATATATTGATATACTGATTAATAGTTTCTCTTACATATGGAAGGGTAGAAGCTAGCTGAACACATCTTTCCAACCAAGGGATTATATCGTCTCGATACGACAAGATAGTAACATCATCCAGACTTAAAGATCCCAACGATTCTTCATCCGGCTTATCACCATACAATGTCAAATAGACCAATTTGCCATCAGGTTTAAAATTATGATACCTGAGCAACTGATTATGCTGGTCACGTGCATATATTTTATTTTCAATGATAAGACTATTAGATTCATCAGTTATGAAAATATCTATCCTCCCACCAGTACTATCAGTACACTGGCCAATATACTTTTCAACTTCTACACTTGTTTTCGATATGTCAAGAAAACCATCCTTCAAATTCAGTGTCGGGATGCGAAGGAATTCTTTCAAAAAACTACTTTTGGCTCCATGCCTATCTGACTGTAGCAATGATGCGATAATGGAAGAATGAAGTCGGACTTCTGAAGTCGACAGTTTTAGAACATCGAAAATATTATAGCGAATACCGCTATTCTCATAGATTTTTTCAATTTCCGACCTCTTAGCCTCGTAAGAATCAACTATTTTTAACAGTCGCACTACTTCTTTTAAATCAATATCCATATGCTGTATTATCTTACTTATTAACATTGTCAAACTCAAGAGGGTATTTTGAAATTACACTCTAAATCTTACATATCATCCAGCAATACTTCAAAAAAATCATTTAGGCTTTCATCCTGGAAACTCAAAGTTAATTGTTATAATTCAATTTGACAAATATTGAACAACTAAATGATAATCAAATCCTTACTGCCACACTTTTGCAGTGACGCGTTTTAACTTTGTCTGCAAGAAAAGGACATGACGTATGGGAAAGACATTGCACATCATACCTTCGGGAAACATCTGGCCACGCATCGTCGGGAAATGGATTGGCGAGGGGCCTGACAAATCAGACCACGAGGTGACCCAATACCCCGTTCCGACCAACATTCATTATCTGCCGGAAGACCTGACTGATGTCGAGATGATGAAAACGGCCATATCATGGCACAAACCCAATTCGTATCCGGCGGACGACCTGTATCGGGACTTGATGAACTTCATTGAAACTGTCAATGAGGGCCCTGAGTACGATGATGTATTCGTCTGGCACGCCGAGGATGCCGACTCCAGGCTTTTTCTCTACTTGATCGCGTACGCATATAAGCACAGGTTCTATGCCGTCAATGTCACTCCGAAAGACCGTCGGTTTAAAGGGAAGGTCAATGAGGATGCCGACAGTCAATTCGAGGATGTCAAAGGCTATACAGACCGTAATGTCGATATAGACTCGATCACACGCGATTCTTTCGAAGTGGGAACAGCCAATAAAATAATGCCAAGTTTCGGCTGCGAAACAATCTTTCTTTGCAACCATGAAACGAGAAATTATAAAAATGCGTGATATGAAGTTCGATCCGGAGCTATTCCGCAATTATATGAGCGGAACGGTTCTGGATGAACTGTTATGCAGTTACAAAGGACTTCCCAAGGGTGTCAATTACATGATCATCGGAGACCCTGGCGTGGGTAAGACCACCATCATCCTTGACCTTCTTTCGAATATCCGCAAATGCAACACCGGCGTGCGCGTACTTTTTATAAGCGCAGAGATGAACGAGATTGACCTGGCCATATACGTCCAGCGTTTTCCAAAGTTCCAGGACTTGGACATTCTCTTCATCGAAGCCAATTTTGATGAAGAAGATGATTCCCACAATCTTGAAACCCTCAAGAGCACATTGGAACAGGGCTGGGATATCGTTGCCATTGACTCTTTCTATGAGTTACAGGGCATCATCAAAGACGAAGAAAACTACACGCTCAAGAAAGCTGAAAGCGTGTTGCTTTCGCTTATCAAGCAGCAAAACAAAGCCGCCAATGCTCGTAGTGTCAACACCACGTTCCTGACCATCCAACAGGTGACGAAAACAGGCCACTTCATCGGTTCCAACAGACTCAAACACGCCATCACAGCGATGCTTGAACTTCGACTCGAAAATCCTCAAAACATCTACTCGGACCGTTACGCAGTCTTCAGCAAACATCGTCGCGGTGATGTGGGAGTACGTCTGTATTACGATTTGTCCGTGACCGGCGACGTCTATTACAATGCTGACAAATTTGAACAAGATCGCAAACTGCGCAAACTGCAATCCACAGCATCCGGCAGTCTCCGCAAATTTGCCGATCAGTTCGACAAGATATTTAACAACCAAAACAAAACTGGAGCATGAGTGAAATCAATCTGGCAGAACTGCGACAGAAAGTTGACAGTTCTGCAAATCCGTACAAAGTCGTCCGTCGAGACGCAATCGAATATATCGGACGCCTTGATGACGGTTCGAATGTTACTGCCCCATACGAAGGCTACGGCAAGAACGTATATCGGGTGGATGGAACAGAACTTCTAGTGAACGACTTGGTGTCTAAACAGTTGGACAAGATCATAGGACTTACACCCATGCAGGCAAAAGTTGTCAAGAATGCATCAGGAGAAGCCGGAGTCAGGGATTTTCGCAATTACTTGGCTACGGCAGGTTCCATGATGAAACCAGTCTCGGTTGCGCTGATAGCCAATCCTTCAAGCCGCACCGTAAGTGGACTGGTTCCCGTCAGTGAAGACCCAATCACATCCGACGCCTTTTTCGACTTTCTGGAACTCTTCCTGGAAAAGAACAGTCTTTATCCTGTCGACTATCAAATGGCGTATGACATCTCTGCCGGATTCACCTTGTTTCTAAACAGCAATAACCCAGACGTGCGGCAGATAGCCTCCAATGAGGACTTTCTGGTCAATTCTTACTACTTGAAATGGAATCTCGGTCAAATCGAGTTGGGACGATATTACGAACGTCTTATCTGTTCAAATGGCCAAACTGAAACCATAAAACATAAGGAAGCACGAATCACTACCGTCAGGGAAAACAAAATCAGCGGAATACTGGACCTCCCGCAGAACTCCGGATTATTGACCGATTCCTTCGATAAGTTCCGAAGCAAGGCCCTTGAGTCGATGGAAGTCAATGCATCAATCGCCGAGCTGAAAACAATTTCAGACAAACTCGACAATTACATGATTGACAACAAAAGTGCTAAGGCAATCGCTCCTTACAATGAGGAACTTCAGATGTACCTTGACGCCGGATATGACGGCACAACGGTCCAATTGAAACAGATGAAAGCCAGCATGACAGTATGGGAACTTTACAATGCCGTAACCGATTACGCATCAAACAATACGTTGTGGGACAAGGATGACAACCGACGTGGAATGCTTCAGGGAGAAGCTCTCAAATTCCTGATGCGCGAAAGGGACGTCAAGAATTATTCCGACATATTCTCACAAATTCACAGTTATTAGTATGATACAGTACATCGCAGACGAAGCGCACTTCCAGGAAGTCATAGCCCGCGTTGCAAATGTGAAAGAACACCTTTGGATCGGGACTGCCGACATAAAGGACTTGTATGTCGGCGAGCGTCCTCTCCTGGGTGTACTTGCCGACCTGATCAGCAAAGGGCGTGAAATCCGTCTCATCCATGCCAAGGAACCAGGCCCGAAATTCAGGGAGGATTTCGACCATTATCCAGTGCTGTTTTCCGGACTGGAGCGGGTTCTGTGCCCCAGAGTACACTTCAAACTGATTATCTTTGACTTCAAGCTTGCCTACATCGGCTCGGCAAACCTCACCGGCGCAGGCCTGGGAATGAAAAGTCCACGCAACCGCAACTTCGAGGCAGGCATTCTGACAGATGACCCAGCTCTGGTAGAAGCCGCAATGAACCAATTCGATACCATCTGGGCCGGCTTCAAATGCAAAGACTGCGGCCGCAAGCAATACTGCTCTGATCCCGTCGATTGCCGCACTTTGGCAGTTTCAAGCAATATCTTTACGGCATGAAAAGAAACATTGACAAACCTGACTATCGTTCGATGGACGAGGTCCAGCTCAAACATGAACTCGCTGGACTCGAGCAGCGGATTCTCGGAATCACCGGCGATTCCCTCGACTACCAGCACTACCGCCGGTTCCTTGATTGGAGCCGGAACGAGGTGAAGGTCAATGAGATTGAGGAGCTGATGTCGGACCGCTGCCTCATCCTGAATCTCCTCTTCGGCTGCCATTGCACCCCTGGGGAGGTCGAGAGGTTGGAAAAGGTCAATGACCTACTTCTGGAAATGACCAACCGGGTATATCATCGCACGGCAGACCTCGTACGGGCGCTGCTGGTGATGAAGAAAGACGATATGGATGACGACTACATGATTGAAAGCAGACTGGTCCCGATATTCGACATTCCGTACTCAGTGCTACGTCTGGAGGATGACGAATACTATGGTTCGGATTTCATCCGTATGGCAGCCATCCTACAGGAGACGGAGAAGAACAAACCCGGCATGGCCGATGTATTCTGCAATTGGTCGCTACTGAAAGACAACTCCCCGTCAGCGACAGACGCTGAACTGGAGTGTTCAAACGATATGGATGACGGAAGCACCTGGGCTGAAGGGCCTTTGCGCAATCCCAAACTGGAGCATATCATTGTCTGTCATGCTCTCCATGCGTTATGCACACACATGAGTTGGTCCATTCCGGATGTGCTGCGTATCAATGACCTCTCCATAGAGGTCAAACTCACCATCCAGCAGTTCTCAGACCAGGAAAGGAACAGGCTCGACTGGTGCAGCAATTATGATTTACAACGCTTCAAGGAAGTCCTTCTGAAGGAAGCTACGGATCGTCCTGAAGGAGTATCGCTGGAGAATGCGCTGCTGCAGCGGTGCAGGGACCACTTCGAGGACATTGCAGATGAAATTCTTGACAGAGTCGGGATCTCGGACATTGACCTTTACCTGGAAACCCTCAAAAATAGAATCGACAAATCCTGAACAGACTTGCGGATACGGTTAGTCTACAGCAGACAAGTACAAAAACGAATCCCGACTGCTGGATTTTTTCAGCAAGTCTTCATACATTTGCATTGACAAAAACAAAACTTTATGGCAGTGAATTTCTTAAAGCGGTACATCTGGCTGATTGACCTCATCAACCGCAGGGGCTACATCTCTTTCAGGGAAATCAGTGAAGCATGGAGCAGGAGTCCGCTCAACGACAGCGGGTCCGCATTGAGCGAAAGGACTTTCTTCAATCACAAGACCGCCATCGAGGAGATGCTCGGCATTGAAATAAAGAACGACAGGACAATGGGATACTATATCCGAGGTGAAGAGGTCGGGGACAATGCTACCATGAACTGGATGCTGCACTCACTTTGCATGAACAACCTTTTCCAGGAGAATTCTGACATGAAAGACCGCATACTTGTGGAGAACGTGCCTTCCAGCGAGAAGTTCCTCTCAGACATCATCAGCGCGATGCGTTCCGGGAGAGTGATCCAGATTTCATACAAAAGTTTCTACCGTCCGGAAGCCACTTTCTTTTCCATCGAGCCGTATTGCGTAAAACTCTTCAAGCAAAGATGGTACGTTCTGGGAAAATCGGAACTCGGACTGAGGATATACGCATTGGACCGTATCGAGGATATGGAGGAACTCGACGAGCCGTTCACCTTACCGAAAAAGTTCGACCCTGAAGAGTATTTCAAGAACTTCTTCGGAGTCATCGTGGGGGACGATCAGCCGACGCAGGATGTGCTCATACGTGTCGTTAACGACCAGACGAAATATCTCGACACCCTGCCTCTCCACAGCTCCCAGCAAAAAATCGAGGAGAAATCGGACGACACCCACACCGTCTACAGATACCGACTGGTCCCGACCTTCGACTTCAAGCAGGAACTGCTGAGACTCGGGCCCTCTGTAGAAGTGCTGGAGCCGGAAGAACTGCGCAACGAAATGATTGATGACATCAGGAGGATGGCAGAGAACTATAAGATTTGGACAGAGTTATAATTTCGAAAACAATGCGTAATAAGTATGCTATTGAAGAGCTTCAACCAACATACTTATTGCGTCTTCTTTTTCCACAAATGGTTTGAATACTTCCTCCCATAAATCGTCCGCCAACCCTTTCGCATCTTGTTTAGCCCTGAACAGGCATTCTTCCTCAAGACTACAAGAATCACTGCTGTCATCTTGGAAAAACACCTTTGCTGGTATTGTCTTCATAAACGGATACCACGCATTTTCCCTACTCTCATGAAAGCCATTGGCCGTCAGAAAGCCTTTCAAATCGGCATTGGCATTAACATTCCCAATAAAATCTTCAGGAGCAATTTTAGAAGGATCAATCCATATCCCCGCTCCTCGTTTATACCATGACCAGTGTCTCCACTCTATACAAATACTCAGTGCATGATGTCCCTGTAAAACAATTGATATATAATCATCCTTAGCATCATACTCCCAACAGGCTCCGGACAAATTGGATTCAGCAATTATCCGCATCTCCGTTAATAGACGTCTCTTCAGTTCGCGGATCATCATGTCCTTCATGTTGGAGAGTTCCACAAACGAGTTCCAGTCTTCTGCAGATTTAAAAAGACTCAAAACATTCTCTATCTCATTCATTTCCTTATAACTGTTTACAATATTCAATATATTGGGCAATCAGATTTCGAAGCGGAGTATTCTCTGCCAGCAGTCCTTTCATGCATTCTCCTAACCACTTAGGAATATCTTCGTGAAAAGTCATCACTTTTAGTTCCATAGGAAGTGTTTCCGGCAAGTCCTCCGGATAGTCATCTGGACACGTAATCGAATTGACACTAATATGTTTGATTTCATCCGGCACCAAATAAACTATTTTGTACTCCTGGTGTTCCTTATAATAAGATTCTTTGCAATCCTCATTGTCCTTGTGAATATTCTCATACCAATACCGGTACAATTGGTTTGGTTGATCTTCTGCCCAATTGGATTTATTCTCAATTATGACAGCGCCTAACGGATTCAGTCTTCTTAACAGAACATCCACACGCCCTTCTTCAGCCGTTATTATCCACTCCTCATTGCCTTCGTCCTTCTCAAAGCCAATATACTCCAAAAACGCAGACAAGAATAATTTGCCTTGTCCATGCATCGGATTATCCGAAAGGAAAAAATGCAGGATTCGGCTATGGATGGGTTCACTTATGCCGGAAAATTCATTCCAAAGGGAAAACACATTGACGTACTTGCCCATCTTCGTATTGGACATCCTCTCCGCCTTGATTTCTTTCATGATTGAACTGCACAGAACAATCGTCTTCTGATATTTTTCCAAGTTTTCTTCCATAATCTACAGATTTATCAAATGCGGTTCAAGCAGCGTACCGTAATGCTCGTCCATCATGGCAGCATTGGAAAAGACTGTTCCGCCTCTTTCCTCCAGGCCATTGGCCTTATGGATGTGGCCGAAAAGATGTATCCGGGAACGGACTGCAGTCACACGCGATAGCAGTTCATAGGAGCCGTAATGGATGCTTCCGTCCTGGTCGAGGATTCCGTATGGCGGGGCATGGGTAATCAGCACATCCACGCCGTCAGGAATCATTTCATAGAACTCCTTCTGGCGTCCGGAACTACAGTCCTCCATAAACATGGGAACCCCATTGAATGTCACGCCGTCTATCTCCACCGAACTGTTGCACAGATAATGGCAATTGGAGTCAAGTCCGTCAATAACGGCACCATATAGGCATGCGTCGTGGTTCCCCGCCACGAAAATCTTATGCGCATAGGGAAGTGCGCTGAACCACCTCATAAAGTCCAGTGCCTCCAAGGATGAGCCGTTCATGGCAATGTCTCCCGAGTGGACAATCACGTCCGCCTCAGGAAGCCTGCCAAGGCTGCGATGCGACCCATGGGTATCCGAGAGATGAAGAATGTTCATTATTCATTGGCCTTAAAATCATCGGCAATCGCCTTACATTCATCAGTGGAGAGGAACGTGCCCTGCACCCTTTCCACATCAGGCCCGCAAAGCAGAAGCATGTCGCCATTTCCGTCAAGCCGCTCCGCTCCGGTCCTATCCAAAACGACTATGGAATCTCGCTTGTCAAACATGCGGAATCCCATCCTTACAGGAAAATTCTCCTTTATCTCTTTGGTTATCACTTTCTCGGAAACGCGATTCGTCGAAATGACCATGTGAATCCCCACTGCATTTCCTGCTTTGGACAAGCCTACGATATTCTTGAACGCGGCAGTCTTCTTGGAGCCGTAATCCATAAGGTCCGCATACTCATCTACGAACACCACTATCTTCGGATACTTTCTCCGAGAATCTTCTGCCAATCCTGAAAGACGGCTGTCAAGTTCGACCGTCAGACTGTCCAGTTCAGCATTGGCCTCGGACTCTCCACCCGCATATCGGCTGCCGGCAGTTCCCGCCCAGACCGCAAGTTCCGCCAGTTTAGGGTCAATGAATATGAACTTCACTTCTTCCTGTCCTTCAAGCAGCATGAGCGAAGCAATCATCGCATTCATTGCCACGGACTTTCCCTGTTTCGTGCATCCCGCCAAAAGGATATTGGGAGCCGCGGCAAGGTCCAGCCACAGAGGCCTGCCGTTCTTGTCCCTGCCAATGGCCAGCGGCAACGTCATCTCTCCATTTTCCGCATTTCTGCAAAACGACATTTCATCCATATCATATAGTTTTTAGTTTGCCATCGACAAAGTCCCGAAAATCATCCGAGAACGTCTCATAGCGGAAATCACTGTACGTAAGATACTTGGCGTCTCGATAGACCAGCAGTTCGATGCCACTGTCCCTAAAACAGAGTCTGTATTCCAGGCCCTTCTCCTCCAGAACGGTCTGAATCAGAGATTCGGCACTGTTCTCCAGAATGTTACGGATTTTTTCCCTCTTGAGAAGATCCATTTCCACATGTTCCATCTTCTCTTTCCATACTGCAAGGCCGCCGGGAAGGATATTGTTGATAAAATGTACCAGGTAGTTTTCAATCTCTTCCTCATACCTTATCAGTATCAGTTTCCCTCCGATCCAGAATTGTCCCATACAAAAACTGATGCCGAGACCCATCTGTGTCTCCACCACAATCTCATATCCCCGGAGTGCGAGCATTGTCCCTTCCGGCATGTAAGCAGACGCCCAGACCGTGCTGATGACCTCCATAAGGGTATAATCCACATTCCGCCCCGTTATATCAGCACCATGATTGTCAATGTAGTCGACCATTTCATGGTACATTTCCAGGGCAATGCCTTCTTCGTATTCACGTATGAGTTCTTCCAGTTCCATCATGCAACAAAAGTACGCCCCGACACCGCCAAAAAGCGGCAGCCGGGGCTATCAATTAATCCTTAACGCATACTAAGTCGCCGATGCAACTCAAAATATGTCAGGCAAGTTTTCGCACAATATATATAAATTCAGCTGAAAGTTTTGAGATCAGATCCCACGAAACTGCATCAGTATTCTTACTGCATGCAAGTCCCCAAATGTCATCATCTGGAAACAGAAGGCTCTTTTTCCCGTACTTCGGATATTTCCATGCAGCGAACCACTCAGAGTCCGTATTCCAATCCGTCAATGCGGACAAGTCCACCGATTTAGGAGCTATGGCAAAATAGATGTTCTCCTCCACCAGCAGGCAAACATGACTGTCATTTTGCAATTTCACGCTTATGCCGAAGTATCGGTTGTCTTCATTCGGTCTGTCGACATATTTACGCACCAAGCCTTCGATGTCCCGGACAATCATTAATTCCTTATTTGCGTCAAAGTGGCAATACTCCGGACACAAGCCATATCCCTCAAGCTTCTTCTTGATTGTCCGCCAAAAAGTCGTGACCGCATCAATTTTGATTTCATCAAGTTGGCCGGAGATTTCTCTCGCCGCCTTGATGTTCTTCTCAGTACTTTCAATGATATTTATTATATCCTTCTTTCTGTCCATGCCCAATACTTTTTTCCGTATGATGTCCCGATATGTCGTCAAATGCTCCTTCAGATGTGGCTTATCTTCCATTTCATTGATACATTTGTCCAGCCACGGCACAATGACATCCTTATATGAAATGCACACATAATCTACGCCGCACTTGCATTGCATTCCATCAGCCTGCGTGCTGTCATCGGAAGGAGAATGCCCGTCAGGAGTAAGATACAGGACTGGAAATTTCACGCCGCCCCTATTCCGCAGCATGCCTCTCAGGAACTCCACATAACGAAGGATCTGATGTTCCTGATCGCCCGCGAAAATCTTGTTTTCAATGACGATCATCTGCCCGCTGCTGTTTTCAATGCAGATGTCGACCCGGCCTCCCGAGTCTTCAGTCTTCTGGCCAATGTACCTTTCACAGGCAGTCCGTGCGCCGGAAGCATCAAATGATTTGAACCGTTCAGGAAGACATCCCAAAAAGAGTTCCAAGAAACGGCATTTCTGGCCATGAGACCCCCGCGTATCCAAAAGAGAAGCGATTACTGATGAGTGCATCATCTCCTCGTTCCCTTTAATAGCCGTCTCAAGAACGCTGTAGTCCTCTCCTGATGCGATTCGCTCGTCAATGCACAGGAAGACCTCATTCAATAATCCGCTGATAATATCGTGGCTGTCCATATAATTATGTTTTCAATTCAAATATAGAAAAAACACAAGAAATGCGAAATAATTATGGAAACGCCATGAAAGATTGGTGAAGAAATACTGTATATAAATATAGACCTCAGCATCACGCGCTGCAGGATTTGGACTAAAACCAGCATGAATGAAATTATTATCGGAAAAAACCGGACGTGATTATGGAAAAGGAGATAATTATCAGCAGACTTAGAGGCAAACTTGATGAGATGCACATTTCATATGGTGACATCGACTGTTATGACGGGCCTACTACTGTTACCGTGAAGGTACAATTCGATGGAGGGGATCCAGTCGGGGACACACTTGCGGGAGTAGAGGAAGAATTTGATACTTTCAAGGATGCTTTTGGAATAGACAAGGTGGCTTTTGGAAAAGATAAGACTCGCAGTTACGCTGACAAAAACCACATATATATCGAAATACCTAAGGAGCGCAAGAATCGTCATTACCCGAAGTTCGTGGAGTCGGAGAACTCATGTGACTGGAAGGAAGAGAAGGAACTGCCAATTTTCCTCGGATACGACACGTTCGGGAAGCCGTTGACCATGGACTTGGCCGAGAGCCCCAACATTCTCGCCGCCGGCGCATATAATCAGGGAGGCGGAGTCCTGCTGAAAAGCATGTTGAACTCCTTGCTTACGGCAAAGAATCCCGGAGAATTGCGGATAATGATAGCTGACTCGGAACTTGTAGCTTTCTCGGAATACGGAAATCTTGACCGCAGCTGGTTCTACGGCAACGGAATCATCACACAGGACAATCCTACCGGGCAGCTCGAGCATTTGTGCCGGGAGATGGACGAGAGGTTTTCGAAACTGCGTGAGGCGGGATGCAACAATATTGTCGCTTACCACCGTACACATGGAGGCTTGCCGTATATTGTTGTGATAGTGAACGAATACCCTAATTATATCAATTATTCGTATTCTACCCTGAATATGGCATTCCTCAATGCGGTCATACGTCTTGCCCAAAGAGGCAGGACTGTGGGCATACACTGCATCATCTCCACTCGCAGGCCGTCAACCGAGAACAACCCGTTCATCAAAAACATTCCAAGTAGCCTCATGACTAATTTCCCAGTCAAGATTGCCACGAAATGCTACTCTGTAACGGACTCGAGAATAATATTGGACGGCCAGCCAGGTGCGGAACGGCTCCTTGGCCTGGGAGACATGCTACTGCTCAAGGAGAACAAGCTGACCAGGTTCCAGGGTCTGTATGTCGGATACGAAGATACTGAGGCTCTGGTGGATAAACTGAACTCCAAACTAAGTGAAGTAAACCCGATCTCGGAAATGGAACGGATCCATTATCCATCTTCTACCGATATTCTTGAGGTAAAACTGGATGACGACACGAAGAATGCGGCCAGGTTCGTAGTAAGTCACGGATTCACATCAACATCAGACTTGCAGCGACACCTTGGAATGGGATACGCAAAGGCCAGCAGGATTATGGATACAATTGAGAGGTTAGGAATTGTGGGGCCGTCCACAGCTTCGGGCAGGACACTTCTAGTACACGACCTCGATGAGCTGGAAAAAATTCTTGACAATCGGGATCAATGATCATAGGATGCAGGTAAAGGAAAACATGTACAAGCATGTGACGGAATAATCATTAAAGGCAGGTCATCGGAATTGATGCCTGCCTTTTTCAGACGCTTGCGGTCATAGATCTTCTTGGATTTCTGAGTTGTCGTACGGAACATTATCTGCTTGCCGTACTTTGCGATTTCCTCCTCTCTCGAGGCCTTCCGGTTGGCAAGGAGGAAGTCTTTCTCCGTAATCCGGAACCTTTTCTTTGCCATTGGTTTATGTATTCGGACACAAATTACGTTCAAATTTGCCGAAAACACAAGGAAAGTGAAAAAAACAGAAAATCCATGTAAGATTGGTGAAGAAGAATTGTATAGTATATAGCAAATGGAAGACTTGCGAACAGTTTACATTTTGAAAACACATTTCAGTCATGGGATATAGAACATTTGATTCAGCTATCGACGAGCGCAAAAAGAGGAACGCCGCCATCTTTCGTCAGACCGCAGACTGCATCCGTCGCGGAGAATATACGACACCATCCGGAAGGACTGTCCAGCTCGATTTCACCGACATGCTCAAAGGAAGCAGATGCTACCAGCAGGAGATCCAGGCGATTTCAGCTCCGGACGTGGCAGGAGGGACCAGAGTGCTTGTCGAGAACAATGATTGTCTCGTAACGGCAGAACGCCTTGTCTCCGAAGGCTATAACCCTCTTCTTCTCAACTTTGCCAGTGGCGGACATCCCGGCGGTGAAGTTGAGAATGGTGCCAGAGCCCAGGAAGAGACCATCTGCCGCAGAAGTACTCTGACCCGTTCTATCTATGCCTTCCATAGAGGCAGCGCGACCAAATATGGATACTTTCTCATTCCCGGAGACAACTACCCTATAACAACGAAATATAGTGCAATATATTCACCTTGTGTCACCGTATTCCGTGAGGGGGCAGACTGCACAATGATGGAGGATCCGTACAATGTTGCCGTGGTATCCTGCGCCGCCCTGAATCTCGACGGAAGATACGCCATAAAGCTTACTGCTGACGGACACATGCCTCAGGTGGCCCTCGACATTACACGATGCAAGATCCGCACAATCTTCCGCATAGGCCTTCTCCATGGTCATGACTCCCTCGTACTCGGCGCCTTCGGATGCGGTGCCTTCCATAACCCTCCTGCAGAAGTTGCCAGACTATTCCATGAAGTGATGGAGGAAGAGGAATTCAAGAACAAGTTCAAGGTCATAACCTTCTCAATCATAGAAGACCACAACTCCGGCAATGCCAACCTGAGGCCATTCCAGGCAGAATTCGGATACTAAGAAAACAGCTGAGAAACGACTTCTGCCGTCAAACACACCTCAACACTTAACAACCATTTTACGTGCTGCCATATTTTGGCAGCACGCATCAACAACTTTGCACCTGTAAAATCATAGACTTATGGCCAAGAGCATAATTCAGCAGATAAAATTTTGCGCCAACAAACTGAAGAACAGCAAGCTTGCCCGCCTGGGAGGCAAAGAAATCAGTGAGGCATTGGACAATCTTACGGCTTGCCTGGGACTTGAGACCCGCGAGGAAGCCATCGTTTTCATTCCGATTTTCGAAAAGGAATGCAGCGGAAGGACATGCGACTTTGACGAAATGTCCACGATGTACGACTGTTCCAACCTGGACATGATGGAGTACATTCCGGCAATCAAGAATCTGCTGGAAAAAGGCCTCATCTACATCAACACCCACGGCATGAAGACCTGCAAGATCGTCGAACAGAGTTTCGGAGTCACGCCGGTCGTTCTCAACAGCATCATTGACAATAAGACTCCCAACTTGGAAGGCGTGGAAGCAAAGACCTCAGACTTCGACCGCTATGCCTTATGCTCTCTGGTCAGCAACGCCGTCCAGGATTCCGACGTGACATTCCGCAGTCTGCTTCAGGTCGCATCAGATGCAGAGAAACTCAATGCGAACATGACGTTCGTCCAGGAAGTCCGCAGACATCTGGAGGAACTCTCTGACAGGATACTTTTCTATGAAATCTGCAATGATTTCTGCGAATGCCCTTCGAGAAGATCGTCAATTGAAAGGACTCTGGAAGATATCTATGACTCTTTCGGAAACCGCATTTCCGCACGCGCCAGACTCCTGGACGGGACAAACGCCCTGATTTCCAATGAATTGGTCTACATAAGCGATGACCGGGAAGAAATGACACTTACCGAGAAGGGAAAGGAGATTCTGCTCGAAAACGACTACGCATCCTTTGGAGACAAGCTGGATTGCCCCGACCGCTACAAGTTTGCCAGGATGGTGACAAAGTTTTTCCATGATGACGAAAAGTATGATTCCGATGCACGCAATGCGCTAATAGTCAGGAGGCGTGAACTTTTAAAAATGGAGAGCCACAACAAGCAGCTGTCTTGCATCAGAAAAGTACGTGAAATAATCCGCTCCGAAGGGGACCGCATACTGTTCTATATAGCCTGCAACTATTGTCCCGGAGGCATCAATCTCATCAATGAGCTGAAATGTTTGTTTTCAGTCAGGGACCGCGCCGAATATTTGAACCTGTTCAAGGAAGAGAAACATAAACTTCAGGAGCTGGACCTCGTGGAGATTACCTCCATAAGTTCATTGTTCGGACCGCAGACCGGCCTTGTGCTTACCGACAAAGGCAAGGAGCTGTTCTTCGAGGAGGACGCCAAACTGTTCATCCAGAAAGTCGACAAGAAGGACCTGGTCAACTGCGAGGACATCAAGCCGAAGCAGCTCTTCTTCTCCGAGAATGAGCAGCGTCAGCTTTCTATGGTCGGCGATTCACTCATGGAGGAGAACTACCGGACATTGACGGAAAGATTGGAGTCCAAAGGCCTTTCCAAAGGTATCGCCGTACTCCTTTACGGTGCACCGGGTACCGGAAAGACGGAATCCGTCATGCAGTGGGCCCGCCAGAGCGGCAGGGACATTGTCCACGTGGACCTCAGCGCCTCCAAGAGCATGTGGTACGGCGAGAGCGAAAAAATCGTCAAGGATATCTTTACCCGCTACCGCCAGCAGTGCAAGCGCTCCAAGATTAAGCCGATCCTTCTGTTCAATGAGGCTGACGGCCTTTTCTCCAAGCGCAAAGACATGAGCAGGGGCTCAAGCGTCGACCAGACGGAGAACACCATCCAGAACATCCTGCTGGAAGAGATGGAGAAGCTCGACGGCATACTGATCGCGACCACCAACCTTGAAGAGAATCTTGACAAGGCTTTCGAACGCCGCTTCCTCTTCAAGATACGCCTGGACAAACCGGGCGTGGAAGCAAAGAAGAACATCTGGCAGGACAAGCTCCCGATCCTTTCCGCAGAGCAGGCTCACAAGCTGGCGTCGGACTTCGACTTCAGCGGCGGAGAGATCGACAACATCGTCCGCAAGACCACCATGCAGGAAGTCCTAGAAGGCGGTGTTCCGACAATGGAGTCCATCGTCAAGCTTTGTTCTCAAGAAAAAGTCTGCACCAGGAACAACAGGATCGGGTTCTAGCCGGTCCTAGTCCTGAACAATAGACAAGCATTGTCGCAAACTCAAATCTGCTATGGACAATGAACAGAAATTGAAGTTCCTTCAAGAAAACTTTGCGTCATTTATGGAATTCAACGAAAAGATATGGCTTCGTGCCGCAATTAAAGGGATCCGTCCGATCATCGAGCATAAGATCAATATTGGAGAAGAAATCGATTTCAAAGGCCTTGTTATCAGGGAAAAACAGAATCTCCGCAAATGGTGGGAAAAGGAGAATCCATTGAAATCCACGCGGCTCAGCCAGGATTACCGGAAGTTTCTCGCCAAATTGGACACATTGGATGATTTGCTGGAGCAATCGACCAGGGCGATTGAAATCGAATGCAGGAAGTCCACAAAAGTAAGAGCAATCTGCGAAACGGGATCATTGGCCATTGTCAGTTCGATTCTGGACAATGCCGGCTATTCAGGATACTGGTTTGTGCGACAGAAATATCGTGTAAAACTGATAGTGCCCATAAAAAACAGGACATTGACTCTCCCACTCAGATACAAGATCCTCAAAGACCAGACCGACAAGATAATCCCTGCAATAAAGGATATGGAGCGCATCCGGGAAGAATTCGGACCAGACGTGAAATTCCAATAAAATTTGCTATTTTCATGCAAGATTTACTGACTTCTGATTTAAGATATAGCAGTTCACAATTTAAAGAAATGGGCATAAAAGAGAAGATAACTGAACTATTGCTCTCGACAGGAAGGGAGAATATCGGCAACGTGCTTGAATACATGGCATCCAACGGCTTCTTCACGGCACCGGCTTCTGTTTCGAATCACAACAACAATGAGGGCGGACTGGCAAAGCATTCCCTGGATGTCTACGAGGAGGCCATGAGATTAAACTCACAGTTGCCGCGTCCTCTTCCGACCACTTCCGTCACCATCTGCTCTCTTCTTCATGACATCTGTAAAAGTGACCAATACTACATGAACGACAAGGGAGTCGCATGCCGCGACAATGAAAAAATCAAGAGAGGACACGGAGTCAGGTCAATGTTCATACTAAAGAGAAGATGCCTGCTCCCGCTGAATTATGACGAGGAGATGGCCATTTGGTGGCACATGCGATGTCCAGATTCCCACAGCAGGCCTTACGAACGCGAACGGCGTGAATCCGAAAACATACCACTTTGCCAACTCATCCAAGAGGCGGACAGGAATGCCGCGAACCAAAGCGTCAAGAAAAAGAACGCCACCACCAGCGAAGTCACCGTCCGCGGGTGATGGAATTCTAAGCGTTTCCGGAGAAATTCTTCCGGACGTATTCCGAAACATATTTTTTCAGTTCATCGCCCTTGATGATGGTTACATGCTCGGCAAGCCCAATGCAGAACCGTCCGGGGGCGGTGCAGTTGTAGATGTCTGTGGACAGACTCCATCTCATGCCAGACTTGTCGACCTGTTTGAGGAGAGGCTCGCTGAGAGGATACTCTTCGACAATGATGTTCTTTGCCGTGAGATCAAGTTCAAGGACAATATTGAACGCCTTTGAACCTCCCCAGTTGAAGATGTCAGTATTCCCTTCCTTGTGCTCCGCTTCATGGGTCCACGGGTCCTGAATGACGTCCACTGCTGCCATCTTGGAGATGCCGAACTGTTTGCAGCACTTGTCCTCAATGTCATAGCACCATACGTATTTGCCGCCCTTGACAATCTTGAACGGCTCCACTTTCCTGTCTTCAATGCTGTCGGAGGATGAGAACCGGCGCAGGATCGCCCTCTTCTTTTCGGCAATGGCCCTTTCCAGATTTTCCGCCTTGCTCTTCACATGAATGTTGGGTGCGACCTTCTCGGACGCTATCCTTGCCCTCTCGTCCTCACGCATCGGCTCAGACTCGGCATAGCGGCGGATATACGGGACGCCCTCCAGACAGACGACGCCGTCATCGAACGGACGCACCTTCACTTCAACCACACGTCCGTCAAACTTCAAATCAAAGTCCAGGAAGTCCAGGATGCTCTTGTCGAAGACCTTTTTCGCCTCGTCCTGAATGAAGCGGATATATGAGTCGCTGTTCGCTTTAAGGTAAGCGAGGTCATTGTCAATGCCCACCACATAACCGGCATCCGACACGCCGAGATAGAGAGTGCCTCCCACCTTGGAATTGAGGAACGCGCAGACGGCCTTGAAAACCACCATGCTCTGCTTTTTCACGTTAGGGGACATCCTGTCCTCCTTGTCGGCCGGATAGACGAATGAAGACTTGAACTCCTTCACCTTGTCCTCCATGCCCAAGTATTCATCGTCCTTCTCATCGAGGGACGCCTGTATCTCGGCATCAAGCGAGAGCCCGCGGATGATCTCCATCTTGAGGTCATTGAGGGAAGACTCCGGCACAATGTCCTTGATGCGGTTATATGACTGAAGTATCCGGGCAGTCCTCTTCGTCAACGGGTCCTCCGAGGAAAGTATGGTATCATCCAACAATTCCGATTCTTCGGATGAATTGATCTGCATCAGGATGTCAACGAGCTTGACGGACCTTTCCACCGACTCGATTCCACCTATGTCCGACGGAGGGACAAGCTGTTTCATCCTGTCATACTGCCCTTTTGCGAACAGGACCAGCTGCTCCAGATAACTTGCCTTGAGCTCAAGGAAATGAAGTTCCTTCTCTTCCGACGTGAGTTCGGACAGCATCTGGCAATAGCAGAGAACCTTGTATATCTCGGACGCCCTGGACAGCGTCTTCTGGTAGTTGTACAGGGACCGCTCGAAGATCCGCACGAAATCGGAACTGAGGATTGTCTGGGCACTGGACTTCGGCTCGACATAGTCCTTTTCCTTGATATGGTTCCGGATAAACCATTCCTTCTCGTCATCAAACGGTTCCTCTTCAATTCCCGACTGGTCGTCGCAGATTACACCCGTAATATATCCGTTGGTATCAACTTTCGTCATTTCAACATAAGCGACGTCGCCTATCCCATAAGGTTCCGGATCATTTACATATACCGGCACTCCCTCATTGGTGAACCATAGAGGCTTGCCGTTATGGTTCATTTTATACTTTGCGGGATAGCTATATCCTTCTTCTACCAACGAGACCATCTCCTTCAAGAAACGGTCATAGACGGAGAAATACCCCCTTTCCTTATCCTTGATGACGGCCTTGAAACAGTCGCCAACTTCAAGCGCCTGGGCAAAATCCACATTGTTGTAGAAGAATATGCCGCGGTCATGGTGCAACGTACCTGAGATCTTCTCATATTCCGGATCCACCGTCTCTACTACAATGTCATGACTGCTTCTGGAAATGACCCGCACCATAGTTTCCTGCTCCAGGGAATACTTCTTCAGGATGGATTGCGGAGGGACTGTCCTCTGCTGCTCTTTCCTGAACTCAGCAGCGAAACGCCCAATGCCGTCGATGTCCGACTCCTCCGTCTTCTTCAGTTTCTCCCCTTTTTCCACATAGACGCACAACCTGCCGTCCGCCAGCCTCATGCAGTCGCTCAACTTGGAATGACACATCGAGTAGTCTTTCCTGTTCATAGGTATGATGCTGACCTCTTCCGGATTGACATGGAGGATTCCTTTCCCGTCGAACCATGACTCCACGTACTTCTTCGAGGGGAGCGTCTTCGCATTGAGAATAATCTTGTGCGAGAGAAGCTCCTTGTTCACGTCGACCAGGTCCTCCCAAGCGAAGCCCGGGGTCTGGATGCCGCCGCTGCACAGCACCCTTAGCGAGAGGGAGAAAAGTTTCTGCGAGAGTTCTTCAGAAACAATGCTGGCCAATATGTTGAACATGGCGAACGCCACTTCCATGCGCTCCTGGGTATCCTCACCGTTGCACAGGAGCCACGCGCCCAGAAGACGTGTCCTGAACAGCCGCACCTCATCACTGACTTCCATCCCGCATGAGAGTTCTGGCATCAGCGAGGACACCCTCACTTTCAGCAGTTCCTGCGCTGCGGAATAGAACGGGTCGTGCCCGTCGGACCTCGCTTTCCTGCAAAGGTATTCCAAAAGGTCGCGGAATTTGTCATCATCTATTTTGAGCCAACTCGGGGCAAAGGACTGTTCTGTCATGACGGTTGCTATTAAAATGTCGGTTTTTGTCCAACAAATATACGATTTTTCTTCCGACATGTGTAAGAAATCACGTGCCGTGCGGTACATATAGAAGAAACATTCAACAACGATATGAAAGGAACTGAATTTGAAAGATACGCCGTACAGAAGTGCGGCATCAGCAGCAATGCAATCAGCGGCTACGCCAACCTCACGGCCGCATACATAAACCCTACCATCATCGAGGAGAGGGCTCTCAACGTGGCATCGATGGACGTGTTCAGCCGCCTCATGATGGACAGGATCCTCGTCCTGGGCACTGAAATCAACAACGATGTCGCCAACATCATCACAGCCCAGCTTCTCTACCTGACATCCCAGAATCCGACCGCGGACATAACCCTTTACCTGAACACTCCGGGAGGCAGCGTCTCCGCTGGTCTCTCCATCATGGACACGATGAACCTCATCTCTCCGGACGTCGCCACCACAGTCACCGGAATGGCCGCGTCCATGGGCAGCATCCTGCTGTGTTCCGGGGCCAAAGGCAAGCGGGCCGCACTCCCCCACGCCCGGGTGCTCATCCACCAGCCGCTCGGAGGAGCCAGCGGACAGGCGTCGGACATCCTCATCGCGGCCAGGCAGATCGAATCCTGCAGGGAGGAGCTATGCAACATCCTTTCCCGGCAGTCGGGCCAGAGCTACGACAAGGTATTCGCCGACATGGACAGGGACTACTGGATGACGTCCGGGGAGGCACTGGAATACGGCATGATAGACAACATCATGGGAGCGGGCAAGTAGGAGTATAACAAGTTAAGAAACAAACTATGGCAAATATTCAGACTGACATCACGGCGCTCAGGTCAATGCTGGACCGCACGCCGTCCACACACAACATCATGCTCGTCGGCAACCACGGAATCGGCAAGTCGGAGTTCCTGACCGGCTACTTCCAGGAAAAGGGACTCAAGGTGGTCGCCCTGTTCCTCGGACAGATGGCCGACCCGGGAGACCTCATCGGACTCCCCCACTTGGATGAAAACACCGGCAGGACAGACTTCATGCCGCCTTACTGGTTCCCTACGGACGGAAAGCCGATAGTCCTCTTCCTCGACGAGCTGAACAGAGCCCGTCCAGAGATCCTGCAGACAGTTATGGACCTCTGTCTCAACAGGAAGCTTGCCGGGCGTCCACTTCCCGAGGGCAGCCGCATCATTGCCGCGGTCAACTACGGCGACAACTACCAGCTTACGGACATGGACCCGGCTCTAGTTTCCAGGTTCAACATCGTGAATTTCCGCCCGTCCGTAGAGGAATGGCTGCTGTGGGCGAGGAAGGCGGGAGTCGACGGCAGGGTCATCAACTTCATCCAGGAGAACCGCATTTGGCTTGACCGCAATCCCGACTCAAAGGAAGGTGAAGACACCGGCATTGACAAGACTCCGGACCGCAGGGCCTGGAAGCGCGTAAGCGACATCATCGCGGGGAGGGACGAGCTGGACGCGCTCGACACGAAGATCATCTCCAGCATCGTGGGGCCGAAAGCCGCATCCGCATTCCTCTCGAACGTGAAGAACTCCAGGCTCGTGTCCGGAAAGGACGTGCTCTACAGTCTCCAGAAGGTGATGAAGACGATGAAGGGATACAAGCCCCACGAGCTGTGCGTCATTAATGACGGCATCTTCAGGCATCTGGAAGTGGAGAACGTGGCCCCAGGTGACCTGGACAAGGTGAAGCAGAATGTCGACGACTATTTCAGCTTCCTCGCCAAGGAGAAAAAGGAGGCGGCTGGGCACTTCGCCAACCTCTATGTGGGAGGAACGTACCCTGAAGCCGTGAAGTTCTTCGCGAAGCAATGCCCGTTCCTCACCATGGGACTCATACAGTACGTAAAAAGCATCAGATAAGGATATGGACTCACTCAGTGACAGGATCACCAACATAATCGAGCACTGGTATCTTTCCGATTCGGCACTCTTCCAGGTGGTCTGCCTGCATGAACTCGTGGAGAACAGCTCGATCGCCTGCCCTGTCAGGTGCGGGCGGCGAAGAATCGAGTACAACCCGGAATTTCTTGAGAACATGACGGACACCGCCCTTGACGAGGCTCTGCGCATGGAGGCCGTGAGGATCATCCTCAAGCATCCCTACGAGCGCAAGCCCGACATGTGCTGCGACGAAGCCGCCGCTGCAGGAAGCAACATCACCATAGGCGACAACTACGACTACGGTGCAATGAAGATAGACAGGCCCTCGGACTATGACCTGAAAGGAGGAATGATGTACGAATGGTACGCCAGACGCATCCAGGAGATGCTGCCACCGGAAGATGGCACTCCCCTGGACTCCGGCGACACCGGCAGCGGCCGAACCCAGGACATCCAGGACATCCAGGAACGCCTGAAAGCCAACTCGAAGGCGAACTCGGACCTCTCCGGGCTGTGGGAGGAGGATGACCTCACGGCTGCCATGATCAACGGGGTCATTGACTCGGTCAAGGACTGGGGCTCCCTTGCCGGTTCTTTCGCAGAGCAGATCAAGGCATCGACCAGGGCAAGAATCAACTGGAGAACCGTCTTCAGCGGTTTCAGGGCCAGCGTACTCTCGTCAAGAAGGAAGCTTACGCGCATGCGCCCCAACCGCAGGAGCGGATTCCAGCAGATGGGTTCCACAAGAGATTTCGAGACGAAGCTCCTGATCGCCGTGGACGTGAGCGGCTCCATCTCCTCGGAGATGCTGACATATTTCTACGGCGTGGTAAACTCCGCCTTCAAGTACGGTTTCGAGGCTGTCGACGTTATCCAGTTCGACTGCGGGATCAGCATAGTGAAAAGCCTGAAGAAGACAATGACGGACGTCACGGTCATAGGACGCGGCGGAACCTCCTTCACGGAGCCCATACGCCACGCCCACGAAAACGGATATGACGGTCTCGTCATCCTTACCGACGGATACGCCCCTCAGCCGGAAATCCCTGACGGCTTCCGCACAAAGATCCTGTGGGTCTGCGAGGACAAGGACTCATACGACACGCACCACCAATGGATGGAACAGTACGGCCGGGTCTGCACGATAGAACTGAAATGACAACATTGCGAAACATTGAATGCGTTCCTCATTTTATAATACTTTCCCAAGAACCCAGCGATAGCCAGGCACGGGACCACTAATTTCTATTTCGTCTCCAGAAGGAGACAGGTTCAACAACTCAAGTTTCGCAAGTTGTCAAACTTGCTGAACGTTAGTGCGAATTTGAGGCTTGTCACTCGTTTGAAGACTGTAAACCCAACGCACTTTTTATGTGCACGTTACCCTCACCCTAAAGAGGCCGACTAAAAAGTCCCGAAGGGACCGCGCCGGGGCGCGAGATACCCCTAATAGGGGTCGCAGACGTTAGTCTGCGGGGGTTAGGAAGTCCGGAGGAGGGGGCACAAAAGACTTTTTGGTCACCCTCCTTGCCGTCGCCCTCGCGGGCTCTATAAGCGGTGTTTCGCACTTGCGAAACTTGAGTTCAACAATATTCAAATTTATGGAAACAATCGAAAGGCGCAATATCCTTGCGCTTCAAGGAAAATATTGCAAAGACTGCATCATTTATACGGAGGACGTGGAGGACGAGGCTGTAGAGACCGTCGGGAATCTCCTCGGGAATCCATTGTTCAGGGACACCAGAATCCGCGTGATGCCGGATGTCCATCAGGGCAAAGGCATAGTCATCGGCTTCGCCTGCCCCGTCACGTCATTCATCAACCCGCAGCACGTCGGCCTCGACATCGGCTGCGGCATTGACCTGGAGCTCTTCGACCGTCCGCTGGACAGTAAGGACTACGCCCTCTTTGAGCACCGGCTCAGGATGGAGATTCCTTCCGGGTTCAACATCAACAGGGAGCGGCAGTTCGAGATGAAGCCCTTCCTGAAGTATCTCCGCCAGGAGCTGAGCAGTGCCAGACAATCCTCCGGCGGACTGGTCAACCATCTGGAATTGACCGGCGAGCGGGAACTGGAAGACTGGATCCGCTCCGTCGGGATGGACAAGGGAATGTTCTACAAGTCCGTCGGCTCCATCGGAGGAGGCAACCATTTCATGGAGTACGATGAAGGCGACGGCCGTTTCGCCTTCACGGTACATACCGGTTCACGCCATCTCGGACTGAAGGTGTTCAACAAATGGGACCGCATTGCCCAGCGCAATCCCAACGCTCCCGGATACCTCGTGGACGAGAACCTCAAAGGCTACCTTACCGATATGGTCATCGCCCAGGCCTATGCCCGCTTCAACAGGGAGGTGGTGCTGGGAAAGGCCGCGAAGATCATGCACAAGATCAACGGGGCACGCGTCGAAGGCTACATCAGGACCACGCACAACTATGTCGACTTCCGTGACATGATCCTCCGGAAAGGTGCCATCCGCTCATACGCCGGAGAGCTGATGGTGATCCCGTTCAACATGCGTGACGGCATCGTCGTGTGCGAAGGCCGGTCCAATCCCGAATGGAATTTCTCGGCCCCTCACGGCTCCGGACGCTGCATGTCGCGGGCAAATGCCAAACGCAACATCTCGATGGTGGAATACCACCGGCAGATGGAGGGCATCTACACGACCAGCGTGACGCCGGAAACCCTGGACGAGGCTCCAGGGGCATACAAGGACACGGACAGCATCCTGGAGTCGCTCGGGCAGACATGCACCGTCCAATACCGCATGTTGCCGAAAATCAACATCAAAAATGCAGAATAGCCATGAACAGCAACTTTATAGACCAGATCAATGTCAGATGACGACGTGATCAATGCTTCTCATAGTGCAAGCGCAGGTCATCTATCCTGCGCTTCATTTCTTCACGAACGGACTCTGGAGAGACAATCTCCAGACAGCAGTAATCTTCTGGAAGACTTCTCTCACAAACGGAGACCGTATCTCCTACGATGCTCCTCTCCTCGGAGCAAAGAAGGTTGTCCATGATGAGATACCTCAATGTTGCATTCTTATTTGTCAGCATAAGCACATCTGTAAATGTTAGGTTTACAAACACAAGCAATATTCCGCCAAAATTAACAAGTTAGCCTCAAAATTATCACAAAGATTTTTTCAAAAAAAGCAATAATCATATATTTGCTACAAGCCGTAGAAGCTCTAAAAACTGATATTAAAACATGATCAACGATTATCAGAAAATCACTCGAAAAGAGTACGAAAATCTCCGCAACTTAGCCGTCCTCACTGTAACGAATACACTTGAATATTACAATGCGAATGATTATTCCTGGATAAACAATGAAGACATAAACGACATCGTAAGCGATGCCGTAATCAAAGCCCTTGAAACCTTCGATGTCTCGAAAGGCTGTTCACTCCGCACGTGGACAAACCTCATTGTCCGCCAGAAGACAATCAACTTCCTTCACTCTCGTCATGAGACATTTGGAATCACCTATCTGACAGAAGATGATGACGAACTCGAGATACCTGAACTTGCGAACAATGTCACGGCAGAGGACGAGGTTATTTCTTGGGAGACCTCAAACAGGATAGATGATATACTGAACACCCTCAAGGAGGATGACCGTGCCGTATTCACAATGGACCGAGACGGTTACACCCGTGCAGAGACTGCAGAGTATCTTGAGACCTCAACCAAAAACATCTATACCAGACTTTGCCGGACAAAGCAGAAGATCTCGAAATTACTTGCTGCATAAATACGCAAAGGCCGCTGCGTCAAAATCAGGAATAAATGAGACAGCAGTGGAACAACCTGCAACTGAACAAACGGCAGAAAGCACTGACGCTTAATGCTTTAGCACGAAAAACTAAAGCCAGGTTGAATAAAAAAATGGGTAACCTGACTTTTAGAAATCTTCACAATCCATTGATAATCAACAATATTAGCAGAAAGCTGACTTGCAGGTTGTTCGAAAACACGAAACTGCGAAGACGCTTACGAAAATCTGACCTGAATATGTGTAACCGGCAACAATGGCTTCGTTGAGTCAGCATGGATGTTTAGTTTTTTTTTGCGGTGCGATGTGTACTGGATGACAGGTTCTCCTTTCTTGTGTGAGTCCGCATCGATAGATAAAGCCACTTCTCTCTGGCGATTGCTAATAGAGGTGGCTGATGGGTGATCTGGGAAGGATAGGTTCGTGTGTTTTCGAACAACCTGCATGTCGGGATTTGCCACATATTGCTGAATGTCAATGAGATAGAATAAATATCCAAATGCAGGTTATGTGAAAAAACGGGTAACCTGGCTTTTGCTTTATTAGCTAAACAGCTATAAATCAACACTTTCGCCGGCTACGTGAATTTCAGGTTGTTCGGTTTTTCCTAATAACAATAGTACAGTCAAGACGTAACCGCGTATACGCTTAAGCAAACTTTTATGGGAGCTAAATGCTATCGGGCGATGCGGCGCACCGAACAGCGGCATAGCCAGCGGCGAATTGCGAAGCCCCCTGAGCTGAGCGTGCTCTTGCCACAGTTCGGGCCGCAGTTCGGGACAATATCAATGAAGGACGACAGGGGCAAAAAGGCCTGATGTGCCCCCGTGACAGTTCAGAAATAGCCTGACGTGTGCAGAAAGGCCGTATTTGTTCACGTGAATCCAATGACGTAGGCAAAAGAGTCGATTTTGCACACCCCGTTGCGGCAGCAAATACGTGGAGGACTTAAAGGTCGCGCACATCGTCGGAGTTTGGGGCAGCAGCGGCACAACAAGGCGAAGAATTCCGACCGAAGTGCTAACAGGGCATCATCAGATGCCGGCCGAAGAACAGCGAAGCGGTGGCAATGCGCTCCGGTGCGCACGGAGGCCTGATGTGCCCCCTTGAAAAGGGGGTTAGGGGGATTGAAGCAGGCCATCAGATGCCGGGCCGGAGTTGGCGGGCAGGGCAGGCCCTGCGGCGATGGAAAGCCCGCAGGCCCTGATCGCCCCCTTGGAAAGGGGGTCGGGGGGATTTAACAAGTCGTCATCAGACGACCGGCCGGGTCCGGG
>ERZ779649.461-NODE-461-length-30845-cov-3.488600_pt1 | contig 30845 bp, 27 predicted proteins | sample MGYA00511882_ERZ779649 | MGnify/ENA primary metagenome ERZ779649 (study PRJEB29588, sample SAMEA2157793) | human gut metagenome | biome: human gut; feature: human-associated habitat; material: faeces | place: Denmark | collected 2008/2010 ... | reverse complement strand
CAGACCGTAACGGTGGTTACACAAGAATCGTAAAGATTGGTCAGCGTAAAGGTGATGGCGCTTTAGAGGTATTACTTGAGTTAGTTTAATCACTATCCAAATATGAGAACGTGAAGAAAGCCAGTCCAGGCTGCAGATGATGCAGACTGGGCTGGCTTTTTGTGTGAGGTATGTGGATTTCGATATCAAATGGTGGTTTTCAGTTTTTTGAGTGGAAAATTGCACTAAGCCGAGGCTGTTTTGTGCCGTTGTATGAAAATAAGAAAATTTGTTTCATACGAAGTTTCTGGTCGAAGTCTGTTCATATGTGTTGAAAGATGTTATGCTAAACATGATATATAGCTGCCGTGCTAAAATGGAGGGATTGAAAATGGCAAGACCGAAAAATAAACAGGAGTTAATAGAGGCTGCAAACACAAATTATGAGAAACTGCTTTCTATGATTGAACGGAGAACAGAAGCGGAGAAAAGTGCACCGTATGATTTTCTGGATGATGAAAAGAAAAAGGAAGCACACTGGAGACGTGATAGAAATTTAAGAGACGTACTGATGCATCTGAATGAGTGGCATCTGCTGCTTTTAGAATGGGTCAAAAACCGTGAAAACGGCAGCAATAAGCCATTCCTGCTGGAAGGATATAACTGGAAAACGTATGGTGATATGAATATGGTATTCTTTCGGCGCTGTCAGAATATTTCCGAAGAAGAGGCACTCGAACGGTTTAAGGATTCACACAAAAGAGTGATGGAGGCATTAGATACGTTTTCACAGGAAGAACTTTTTACCAGGACTTATTATCCATGGGTGGGCGGAAGCTGTATTGGAAATTATTTTATCAGTAATACAAGCAGTCATTATGATTGGGCGATGAAGAAAATGAAAGCACATAAAAAGCGGGTTGGATAAGAAATGTGCCTGCATACCAATTTGAGATTTTCGCTGCCCCGTTGCAATAAATTACTTAGAGGAGACCAGCTATGAAAAAATGGTACAATGAAGAATATGAATTTGAAATAGAAGTTACAGGGTTTTTACGAGGAGATCACACAGAACATTATTGCAGAAATGGGGAAGAGGTTGGGGATCAATATACCTGCACCTATGGATGTCCGGTCAATAAAGATGGTCAGGGAATCTGCTCAAAAACAATGATGATGCTTTATCCACTCATGGAGGCGGTTAGAAGTGGCGGAGATCTTGAGAATCTTGGCGGAAGCAGCAGATATGTGAAAGATATCGTGTGTCCGGACGGATGTGTGATGTTCCGACTGACGGCAACACCGTTAGGGAATGAAAACTTCCATAAGGGTGGATTTTGGAAGGAGCAGTAGGATATGGCATCAAGTAAGGAATATTTACAATTTATTTTAGGATAGTTAGCGGAGTTGGAAGAAATCTCATACCGGGCTATGATGGGCGAATTTATTATTTATTACTGCGGTAAAATCGTTGGTGGTATCTATGATGACAGGCTGTTGGTAAAGCCGGTAAAAGCGGCACTTTCCTATCTGTGGGAAGCCTCCTACGAACTGCCGTATGAGGGAGCAAAAGAAATGCTGCTGGTAGACGAGGTGGATGATAAAGAGTTTTTGCAGGGATTGTTCGTTGCGATGTATGAGGAGCTGCCGGAGGTAAAAGGGAAGAAAAAGAAATAGGAAAGTAACAAAATTGAAAAAGTGAGAAATACCGATTATGTACAGGAAAGCCAGTTTAAACTGCAGATGAAAAGCAGTATGAACTGGCTTTCTTTTGTTAAAGAATCAAACATTTTTATTATTTAATGTTTCTAAAAAAGTAATCAGGGAATCTAACTGTTCCGGTGAAAGTTTATTTGTGGCATTGATCAATTCAACTTGTTTATCAGTAAGAAATACGGGCTGGGCACCACTCTCCATAAAAAACTGGGATAAAGAGATACCAAATGCATCGCAAATTCGCTCCAGAGAGGGGATAGAAGGTGTCATATGTCTGCGATACCAGGATGAAATTGTAGATTGAGTCATTCCGGACTCTTCTGCAAGTTGGTATTCAGACCATCCTTTTGCAGTTCTAAATTCTACAATTCGATCTAATACGTTCATTTTCTGCCTCCTTAATACTTCGTTATATCGTTTATTATAGTGTGCAATATCGTAGTAAAATAATTTTGAAATGCGTATAAAACATGTATTAATGCGTAGTATAAATATTGAAATTTTAAACGCATTATCGTATAATTAGTACGATATATAGTAGTAAATGGGGATAAATATAAATACAAATGAAAAACAATAAATGGGAAAAGAAATTACAGAAATATAAAAATAGAAAAAGAAATTTTTTGATAAAAAATGAAAAATGTAAATTTCTAAAACTGAAAAAAGTATTTCGACCGATTATCAGATCCGGTTTATTTATTCAACGAAAAATAAATGGTTTTAGTGTGGAGATAATGAATGAAAAGTCTGCTTTTCATAATAAACCAATTATTTTCGTGGTAACTCATATAGGAAAATGGGATTTTGAGATTGTAAATGAGCAGATACAGGAACAATTTTATGTAATAGCTGCAGATTATAAAAATTTAAGCAGAGGTTTGAATGGAATTATATTAAAAGCAAATGGAATCGTTTATGTGGATGAAAGAGATAAAGCAGATAAGATGAATACAAAAGAGATAATGATTCGTTTGCTCAGGTGTGGTGCTAATATTATGATTTTTCCGGAAGGGACATGGAATCTTTCGGAAAATTCGATTGTAAATGATATTGCATACGGTGCGGTCTACAGTGCAATTGAAACAGGTGCATCCATTTGCCCAATTGCTATAGAACAATATGATAAGAGATTTGTTATTAACATGGGGAAAACTATTGAAGTAACAGGTAAAAACATAAATAAGAAAAAATTGAATTGTGAATTGCGGGATATGTTAGCAACATTAAAGTGGCAGATTTGGGAACGGGAGGGGCTGAAGAAAAGATCAGATATTTCAGATGATTATTGGAAAAATTTTATAGAACAGAGAAGAAGAGAGTGGAAGGAATATAGTCTGAGAGAGCAGATTATTAATACATATATTCCAGAAGAAAAAAGGCAATATTGGCTTACTCAGATTGAATTAAAAACTAAGAACATTCCTACATGGCTAGAGATATTAAAAAACGAGGAAGGATTGGGATGGATGACAAATGATAATTTATAAGATACTGCATCCGATTTCATTGAAAATATCAAGAAAAATACATGGAAAGACTTTACATATATTAAGTGAAATACCTATGGAGAGAGACGGAGCAATTTATATGGCGAATCATTCATGTAGATGGGATGTGCCAGTTGCGGTAGATCTTTTAAAAAGTCATACCTATGTTTTGGCAGGAAAACAAGGTACAACAAGAAGGAAAGAAGGTCAGGAATTTGGAAATTTTGACAGATCATTTATTGTTCTTGCAAAAAAAACAAACTCAGTAGTATGTCCAATTACAGTTTTATGGACAGGCTGTAAAAGAAATAAAATAGTTGTTAATTTTGGAAAGGCATTTTATGTAGAAGAGATGACAGAAGATGAGGCGATGGAAAAGTTTATGAAGATACAAAGGGAGGGATTGGAAGAAAATAAACGATACATGGAGAAAAGAGATATGAGATAGCATTGATGGAGGAAAAGGTTGTGTCAATAGAAAGCCTGAAAAAAATAGGAATTAACAGAACAGGAAAAATGATAGGTGAAAATGATGTAACACAATTTCATGGGTATTTGTGTTATTCCAAAAACCCAATAGAGATGAATTCGGAAGTAAATCACTTTTTAAGTGGAAATGCATTTGCGCTGGGAGGGTACACTGGCAACCAGCTTACAATAGACATAGAAAACGGTGTGTACGTGTTTTTTGCATCAAATCGTTGTCATAACAGAGTTACAAATATAACAGGAGCAGCAGAGAAGGATTATGTTCGGGATGGATATGCGAAATGGAATAATGGAAAAAACTATAAATATAACAAGAGATATGCATATGACAGGGATGATTATGTGATGAAGCCAGCGGTTGAACTTGTTTTAAAGTATAGGTGTCTGGAATATATTTTGGGAGAAAGTACAATGAAAACGGAAAAAGAATGTATTGTAAGAAAATTATAGGAGCATGGAAGGGAGCAGGCAAATGAATACACAAAAGAAAACTGGCTATCCATCCATAGACAAGCCATGGCTAAAATATTACACGCAGTCAGATATACAAAACAAGGAACCAGCGTGTACGTTGTATCAGAATATTTATAGCAATAATTCAAAATATCTGAAAGATACAGCTATTTCGTATTATGGAAATAAAATTACATATGCGCAGTTGTTTAATAATGTGGATGCATGTGCAAAATCACTTGTGAAATATGGAATAAAGGAAGGGGACTGTGTCACTCTTTGTACTGCAGCCGTACCGGAAGCTATATATCTGATGATTGCCTGCAGTAAGATAGGAGCAATCGCAAATTTTATTAATCCGTTATTTACTACAGAGCAGATGGTACAGCGGATCAATGACACAAAGTCAAAAATTTTGTTTGTTATGGATGAAATGCTTTCTTATATTGTGGATGCTGTACCTCGTATCGGCATAAATAAAACAGTTGTTATGCCTGTTACGGAATCTATGCCGGAGCTGGCAAAATTAGTTGTATGTGCAGGGCAAAAAAACTGGAATAAAAAAAGAACAGATCTTAAAGGATTTTATTCCTGGAAATCGTTTATAAAATATGGGAATGACTATAATGGAGAGACTGAGAGATCTTATGAAAAAAATCGTGGATGTATTATGGTGTATTCATCCGGAACTACAGGCGCTTCAAAAGGGATTTTGTTAACAAATGATGGAATCAATGCAACAATAGCTCATTATGATAACGAAGATTTCAATTATGAAAGAGGCGATACGTTTTATGCAGTTATTCCAATCTGGTTTTCTACGGGAAATGTGCTTGATATTTTAATGCCGCTTCGCATGGGAATGACAGTAATACCGGAACTGCAATTTGAAAAAGAAAGAGTGATTGATGGCATAAGAAAATATAAACCGACGATGACTCTGAATCCGACAAGTATATGGATGGCACTTGCACAATCAAAAAAAGGAAAAAAGATAGACCTGAAAGCAATGAAATATCCAATTACCGGAGGAGAAGCGGTGACACCACAGGAAGAAAAAATAATCACTGATTTTCTACGAAAGAGTGGGTGTAATGCACCATTGATCAAAGGGTATGGAATGTGTGAACTTGGAAGTACAGTTACTTCCACTTCGCCGGAACATAATAAGATGCGATCATCCGGTTATCCGATTAAGGGCGTGACAGTTGCTGCGTTTGATACTGAGACAAACGAGGAATTACCATATGGACAAAGAGGAGAAATCAGAGTCAATTCTCCTGCAAGAATGAAGGAATATTATAAAAATCCGGTAGAAACAAAAAAGTATTTTTACGAAGATCAGAATCATTGCATATGGGGGTGTACCGGAGATATTGGGTATGTGGATGAGGATGGTTACCTTTTTGTAGAAGGAAGAGCGAGTGACAGTTTTTATAGTGAGGATGGGAAACGGATTTATCTGTTTGATATAGAGCATATTGTTTTAGAGGACGAGGCGGTTGCCCAGTGCAAAGCAGTTGCAGTACAGATCAATGGAAAATTTAAACCAATACTTCATGTTGTACTGAAAAAAAATGGAGTTACAGATACCAGAACTGTAATTCCACGGATTCATAAAAAGTTATCAGAACAGCTTTCAGAGAATGCAATTCCGGTGGCATATAAACTGCGTCAGGCACTGCCGGTTCATCCAAATGGAAAAAGAAACGTGGAGGCGTTGAAAGCAGAAGATAGCGGATTTGTTGATTCGAGGGGAAATGCCTGGAAAGTCAGATAACGATTGATGAAAATGTTAAAGGAGACTGCAGAAAATGGATGATAAACAAATGAGAAACACAGGCTATCCATCCATAGACAAGCCGTGGCTAAAATACTACAGCGAGGAAGCACTTCATGGTGAAATCCCGAAATGTACGATGTATGAGTATATATTTGATCACAACAAGTCACATTTAGATGGCATAGCCCTGCGGTATTTTACTAAAAAAATTACATACCAAAAACTTTTTGAAAATATCCGTAAAACAGCAGATGCATTCTGGGCACAGGGAATCCGAAAAGGAGATGCTGTTACGATTATGTCACTGAATACACCGGAAACAATTTACTGCATATATGCGCTGAATTATATAGGTGCGGTTGCGAACATGGTTTATATGACGCTTTCGGAAGAGGAGATTGTAGAGACGGTAAAAAATACAGATTCTAAAATGTTTATTTTTCTGGATGTGGCAGCAGAAAAAGTCAGAAATGTTGTAGAGGATATAGAAAAAATAAGGGTGCTCGCAATTTCACCGACAGATTCTTTGGGCTTTCCGGTACAAAAATTTTCTGCTTTAAAAAGCAAAATTAATACAAAAGAATTTTGGAATTGGAAGGATTTTCTGAAAGCCGGAGAACATCAGAAAGCACAGCAGACATCTTACCATGAGAACGAATTGTCAGTGATTGTGTATACAAGTGGAACAACCGGAACACCCAAGGGCGTAATGTTAAGTAATGACAGCCTTAATGCGGTAGCATGGCAATATGAAAAATCAGGAATGAAATTTACAAGAGGGGAAACGTTTCTTACTTTTATGCCGCCTTTTTTGTCAATTGGGTTAAGTTTAAATGTGCATCTTCCATTGAGTCTTGGATTAGTCTCAGATATGGTGATAGATCCTGAACCACAAAATGTCACGCGTATGTATTTGAAAAAAAAGACAAATCATTTTACTGCGGCACCGATGAACATTGTTCAAGTGTTTGAACAGATAAAGGGAAATATGCAGTTTTGTATTACAATGGCGGGCGGTGGGGAGTCATTAAGGACAGAGCAGGAAGCTGAAATTAACGAAGAATTAAGAAAACGTCATTCGGAGGCAAAATACCTAACGGGATATGGAATGACTGAATTTTCAGCTACAGTAACAACGTCTATGAATCATGTGTATAAAGCAGGCACACTTGGAATTCCGCTTTGTAAGGTAAATATCAAAGTAATCAATCCAGATAATGGAGAAAAGCTGAAATATAACGAAACTGGTGAATTATGCTTTTGCACACCAAGTCATATGCTGGGATATCTGGATAATGAGGAAGAAACAAAGAAGATTTGTGACAGGGATGAAGAGAATAGATTATGGGTTCATACAGGTGATTTAGGATTTGTGGATGAAGATGGATTTGTACATTTTGTGGGAAGAATCAAAAGAATATATATCACACAGGATGCAGATGGAACAGTTTATAAACTGTTCCCACAACGTATAGAAGAAACCATCACTGAATACCCAGAGGTAGATATGTGTGCAGTGGTTGTGGAGCTTGATGCACAAAATATAGCGACTGCTATTGCCTGTGTAAAGCGAACAGCAGAAAGTCAGAATAATAATAACTTTTTGACAGGTTTGCAGCAGTATTGCAAAGAAAAATTACCGGTACATCTTGTACCGAAACAAATTATTGAGCTGGATGAAATACCGCTGACACAGAGTGGGAAGATTGATTATAAAACGTTGGAGAAGATGACAAAGTGATCGGGAAGAAAAATAAGAGAAAAGAAAGCAGCAATGCGGGAAATAAAATCTTGGTTATATGTTCTATAGCAGTTCCGTGTATTATTTGCATAGCTCAGATAGTTATAAACGAATTCAACTTTAAAAATATGTATATATGGGCAAAAGAAAATGAAAATTATATTGGTGCTGAGAATATTTTTAATAACCTGATAGAAGATGATTTTATCAATTCTGGTTTAGCAGTTATAACAATTGCAGTCAGTGTGTGGGTCGGGTTGAATATCTATAACAATTGTAAGGAAAGTTATCTTGAAAAACAGTTAGAGGAATTAAAAAATAAACATTTGGAGGTAGAAAATGAATATCATAAGCAGCTTTTTTTAAAAGAGGTAGAACAGACAGAAAGTATGTATGAATTATCAAAATATTTTTTTGATGCATTTCGTAATAATGACCAAATAGAAAAAGAGGAATATAGGGATTTTTACCAGATAGAGAGGACTTTTGTAAAATGTGTTAAAGCATATGAAAAAGGAGAAAAAGTAGCGGTTGAATTGTATTCAGAAAAGTTAAACAAGATTGTGTTTCAGAAAATAGAAAATGAAATATTTGAGCAATGGTCTTTAGGGGATATATATTTAAAACTTCGTCTTAGTGATGCTATGTATTACCATGCAGATAACAATGAGAAAGAACTGCAGGACAGTGTGAAGATATATGAGGAAGCAATGAATTACATAAAAAGAGAAAATAATGAATTTGTTGGATATATGGAAAATACCATTGGATATACATATCTGAAACTTTATAGAGAATGTGAGTCAAAGCAAAAGAAGGAGAGCTATAGAAAAAAGGCAGAAGAGTATTTAGCACATGCACAAGGTAAGAATCACAAAGGACGATATTTACAAAATATGGGTGCATATTTTGAGAGCCTGAATACTATAGACGGATATGAGAAGGCATTAGAATGGTATAATGAAGCTCTTAATGCAAAGAATATCGATAAGAAAATTTATAATCTGTTAGGGGCAGTAATGTTAAAAATAGTTGAGGCAGAAATGGGAATCAATGTTCGTTTCAAAAATAATATTTTATTGGATTCATTTGACAGGGTAATAGATCCCAAGGTTAAAAATTATATAGCAGATGCGTATATTTGGCTGCATGTAGCTGTAAATATAACTCCCTGGTTAATTAATACGCATTACAATTTGGCAAAAGCAGCATTATATTATGCAATTTTTGTTGTAGAGGAAAAGGAAAGAAATAATTTACTCAAAGAAGCAGAATTAAGGATAAAGATAGCTGAAAAGATGGAGTCGGAAAATATTGGTATGCTTTTTACAAAACGTAATTATTATGAGGCGATAGGAGACTTACAAAATGCCATTTTGGTTAACAACAAAATAAAGAAAAAATTGGAGGGATAAATCAATGAGTGATGTGGATTCAGCACAGAAAGTATATAAAACATATTTAATGGTAGATAATTTCATTGAAATATTGATGGAAAATGAAAAATCAGGGGCAAATGAATACACATTTGGTTTGAAAAGCAAAAAAGATTATGAACAGCTTTTAAAACCAGTTGCAAAAATTTATCTGGAAAATGAAAAAGACATTAAAAAATCTTTTGAAGCAATAATTGAACAGTCAGAAATATGCGACCTTTTGAAGCAATTTATTATAGACAATAAAATGGCACCAGGAGCGGTGATAGCTTTTGGTACGAAAAAACATCAGGAAATATTATATTTGGGAAATCAACAGGAAGTTGCTGATAATGGAGATGATGAAATAATACCTATGGCAGAAGATAGTATTTTTGATTTGTCTTCGGTTACAAAAATTTTTACATGTTTGATGGTATTAAAACTTGTAGAGATGCAAAAGATCAAACTATCAGATAAAATTTATAATCTGGATAATCGCTTCATCAATTTGCGTGAAGTTTCGGTGGAGGATCTGCTCACATTTAAAGTTCCGTTAAAAACAAAGCAAAGGTTAGAAACATTGAATGATCTGAAAGAAATTGAAAAAGAAATTTTTGAAATAATGCCTGGCGAACCGGAAGTAAGATTATATTCTGACATGGGTGCGATGGTTTTAAAATATGTTGTAGAAAATATTATGAATGATAATTTTTACAGACTGGTACAGATATATATTTTGCAGCCATGCCAGATGAACAGTACCTGTATAAATATTCCAGAAGATGCAGCGAAAAGAATTGTTTCAAATAATTTTGAGAGAAGAATAATAAATGGAAGTTATGTTACGCTTGATAAAATATTTAAAGGCGTAGTAAGTGATGGAAAAACAAGAGCAATAAATTCGTTCGGAGTACAGTTGACAGGGCATGCAGGGCTTTTTTCAACAGCAGGAGATATGGCGAAATTGGCAATGGCATTGATGGAGGAAAAGGTTTTGTCAATAGAAAGCCTGAAAAAAATAGGAATTAACAGAACAGGAAAAATGATAGGTGAAAATGATGTAACACAATTTCATGGGTATTTGTGTTATTCCAAAAACCCAATAGAGATGAATTCGGAAGTAAATCACTTTTTAAGTGGAAATGCATTTGCGCTGGGAGGGTACACTGGCAACCAGCTTACAATAGACATAGAAAACGGTGTGTACGTGTTTTTTGCATCAAATCGTTGTCATAACAGAGTTACAAATATAACAGGAGCAGCAGAGAAGGATTATGTTCGGGATGGATATGCGAAATGGAATAATGGAAAAAACTATAAATATAACAAGAGATATGCATATGACAGGGATGATTATGTGATGAAGCCAGCGGTTGAACTTGTTTTAAAGTATAGGTGTCTGGAATATATTTTGGGAGAAAGTACAATGAAAACGGAAAAAGAATGTATTGTAAGAAAATTATAGGAGCATGGAAGGGAGCAGGCAAATGAATACACAAAAGAAAACTGGCTATCCATCCATAGACAAGCCATGGCTAAAATATTACACGCAGTCAGATATACAAAACAAGGAACCAGCGTGTACGTTGTATCAGAATATTTATAGCAATAATTCAAAATATCTGAAAGATACAGCTATTTCGTATTATGGAAATAAAATTACATATGCGCAGTTGTTTAATAATGTGGATGCATGTGCAAAATCACTTGTGAAATATGGAATAAAGGAAGGGGACTGTGTCACTCTTTGTACTGCAGCCGTACCGGAAGCTATATATCTGATGATTGCCTGCAGTAAGATAGGAGCAATCGCAAATTTTATTAATCCGTTATTTACTACAGAGCAGATGGTACAGCGGATCAATGACACAAAGTCAAAAATTTTGTTTGTTATGGATGAAATGCTTTCTTATATTGTGGATGCTGTACCTCGTATCGGCATAAATAAAACAGTTGTTATGCCTGTTACGGAATCTATGCCGGAGCTGGCAAAATTAGTTGTATGTGCAGGGCAAAAAAACTGGAATAAAAAAAGAACAGATCTTAAAGGATTTTATTCCTGGAAATCGTTTATAAAATATGGGAATGACTATAATGGAGAGACTGAGAGATCTTATGAAAAAAATCGTGGATGTATTATGGTGTATTCATCCGGAACTACAGGCGCTTCAAAAGGGATTTTGTTAACAAATGATGGAATCAATGCAACAATAGCTCATTATGATAACGAAGATTTCAATTATGAAAGAGGCGATACGTTTTATGCAGTTATTCCAATCTGGTTTTCTACGGGAAATGTGCTTGATATTTTAATGCCGCTTCGCATGGGAATGACAGTAATACCGGAACTGCAATTTGAAAAAGAAAGAGTGATTGATGGCATAAGAAAATATAAACCGACGATGACTCTGAATCCGACAAGTATATGGATGGCACTTGCACAATCAAAAAAAGGAAAAAAGATAGACCTGAAAGCAATGAAATATCCAATTACCGGAGGAGAAGCGGTGACACCACAGGAAGAAAAAATAATCACTGATTTTCTACGAAAGAGTGGGTGTAATGCACCATTGATCAAAGGGTATGGAATGTGTGAACTTGGAAGTACAGTTACTTCCACTTCGCCGGAACATAATAAGATGCGATCATCCGGTTATCCGATTAAGGGCGTGACAGTTGCTGCGTTTGATACTGAGACAAACGAGGAATTACCATATGGACAAAGAGGAGAAATCAGAGTCAATTCTCCTGCAAGAATGAAGGAATATTATAAAAATCCGGTAGAAACAAAAAAGTATTTTTACGAAGATCAGAATCATTGCATATGGGGGTGTACCGGAGATATTGGGTATGTGGATGAGGATGGTTACCTTTTTGTAGAAGGAAGAGCGAGTGACAGTTTTTATAGTGAGGATGGGAAACGGATTTATCTGTTTGATATAGAGCATATTGTTTTAGAGGACGAGGCGGTTGCCCAGTGCAAAGCAGTTGCAGTACAGATCAATGGAAAATTTAAACCAATACTTCATGTTGTACTGAAAAAAAATGGAGTTACAGATACCAGAACTGTAATTCCACGGATTCATAAAAAGTTATCAGAACAGCTTTCAGAGAATGCAATTCCGGTGGCATATAAACTGCGTCAGGCACTGCCGGTTCATCCAAATGGAAAAAGAAACGTGGAGGCGTTGAAAGCAGAAGATAGCGGATTTGTTGATTCGAGGGGAAATGCCTGGAAAGTCAGATAACGATTGATGAAAATGTTAAAGGAGACTGCAGAAAATGGATGATAAACAAATGAGAAACACAGGCTATCCATCCATAGACAAGCCGTGGCTAAAATACTACAGCGAGGAAGCACTTCATGGTGAAATCCCGAAATGTACGATGTATGAGTATATATTTGATCACAACAAGTCACATTTAGATGGCATAGCCCTGCGGTATTTTACTAAAAAAATTACATACCAAAAACTTTTTGAAAATATCCGTAAAACAGCAGATGCATTCTGGGCACAGGGAATCCGAAAAGGAGATGCTGTTACGATTATGTCACTGAATACACCGGAAACAATTTACTGCATATATGCGCTGAATTATATAGGTGCGGTTGCGAACATGGTTTATATGACGCTTTCGGAAGAGGAGATTGTAGAGACGGTAAAAAATACAGATTCTAAAATGTTTATTTTTCTGGATGTGGCAGCAGAAAAAGTCAGAAATGTTGTAGAGGATATAGAAAAAATAAGGGTGCTCGCAATTTCACCGACAGATTCTTTGGGCTTTCCGGTACAAAAATTTTCTGCTTTAAAAAGCAAAATTAATACAAAAGAATTTTGGAATTGGAAGGATTTTCTGAAAGCCGGAGAACATCAGAAAGCACAGCAGACATCTTACCATGAGAACGAATTGTCAGTGATTGTGTATACAAGTGGAACAACCGGAACACCCAAGGGCGTAATGTTAAGTAATGACAGCCTTAATGCGGTAGCATGGCAATATGAAAAATCAGGAATGAAATTTACAAGAGGGGAAACGTTTCTTACTTTTATGCCGCCTTTTTTGTCAATTGGGTTAAGTTTAAATGTGCATCTTCCATTGAGTCTTGGATTAGTCTCAGATATGGTGATAGATCCTGAACCACAAAATGTCACGCGTATGTATTTGAAAAAAAAGACAAATCATTTTACTGCGGCACCGATGAACATTGTTCAAGTGTTTGAACAGATAAAGGGAAATATGCAGTTTTGTATTACAATGGCGGGCGGTGGGGAGTCATTAAGGACAGAGCAGGAAGCTGAAATTAACGAAGAATTAAGAAAACGTCATTCGGAGGCAAAATACCTAACGGGATATGGAATGACTGAATTTTCAGCTACAGTAACAACGTCTATGAATCATGTGTATAAAGCAGGCACACTTGGAATTCCGCTTTGTAAGGTAAATATCAAAGTAATCAATCCAGATAATGGAGAAAAGCTGAAATATAACGAAACTGGTGAATTATGCTTTTGCACACCAAGTCATATGCTGGGATATCTGGATAATGAGGAAGAAACAAAGAAGATTTGTGACAGGGATGAAGAGAATAGATTATGGGTTCATACAGGTGATTTAGGATTTGTGGATGAAGATGGATTTGTACATTTTGTGGGAAGAATCAAAAGAATATATATCACACAGGATGCAGATGGAACAGTTTATAAACTGTTCCCACAACGTATAGAAGAAACCATCACTGAATACCCAGAGGTAGATATGTGTGCAGTGGTTGTGGAGCTTGATGCACAAAATATAGCGACTGCTATTGCCTGTGTAAAGCGAACAGCAGAAAGTCAGAATAATAATAACTTTTTGACAGGTTTGCAGCAGTATTGCAAAGAAAAATTACCGGTACATCTTGTACCGAAACAAATTATTGAGCTGGATGAAATACCGCTGACACAGAGCGGGAAGATTGATTATAAGACATTGGAGAAGATGACAAGGTAAGCAGCAAAAAAATATAAGAGTAGAAAAAATATCAGAAGTTTAAGAAAAATTATGTGTTGGATAAAAAGCAAGGTCTGAGTGTCTTGCTTTTTGCGTTAGAACTTTTATAATACCAATTATAACTAAAAAACAGCATGCAAATGAGAAAAACCCACATTTAAATGTTGATTTAATGCGAAAAATACATATAATAGAAAAGAAGATGAGGTAGCAATTATGTTGATACAGTTTAGTTTTAAAAATTTTAAATCTTTCAGGGAAGAGGCTGCCCTGGATTTGTCTGCTGCCAGGATGACAGAATTTTCTGATAGGGTTGTGACTGTTGGAAGTGAAAAGATATTGCCGGTTGCTGCTATTTATGGAGCAAATGCAAGTGGTAAGTCAAATATATACAGTGCATTTGAATATATGGCTAAATATGTCGCAGATTCTTTTAAGTATGGAGATGAGGAAGAGAAGTTTGAAGAATATAGACCTACTCCATTTTTATTTGATTCAACATCAGCAGATGCGGAATCCAGCTTTGAGGTATATTTTACATTGCATGGAGATAAGAATGAGAAAACTTATAATTACGGATTTTGCGTTGATAAGGAAGGTGTGACAGAAGAATGGCTGAATTCTAAGGCGAAGACTGCCAGAAAATATAGTATAGTATTTTATCGGGAAAATTCTGATAATGAATTGGATTTGTCAGGGTTACCAAAGAATAGCAGGGATAATATAAAGGTTGCGCTTGAAAAGCAGGTGTTAATTGTTTCTTTAGGAGCTAAGCTGAAAATCAGTAAGTGTAAAGTAATTAGAGATTGGTTTTTAACAAATGAGTTTGCTGATTTTGGAGATCCGTTTACAAATTTCTTTTTGTCACGTAGATTACCAAAGGGATTTACGGAAAATAAAAATGTACAGCAGAAAGTTGTAGAATATTTTGCATCTTTTGATGAACATATTAAAGACTTTAGAGTGGAAAAAGTGCCAAATGATGGAGATTCAAAGGAAGAAAAGTATAAAATTAATGCACTTCATAAGAAAATAGATTCGGATGAAATGGCAGAGATACCTTTAGGTGCAGAATCAGCGGGAACATTGAAGCTGTTTGCATTATATCCGGAACTGCAGGAAGTATTGGAGAAAGGAAGTGTATTTTTTATTGATGAATTAAATGCACGTTTACATCCGCTATTGGTAAGAAATTTTCTGCTCACATTTTTGAATCCGGAGATTAACGTTAATCATGCACAGCTTGTATTTACAACACATGGTACATGGCAGCTTTCGAATCAGTTGCTGCGCCGTGATGAAATATGGTTTGTTGAGAAGGATGACCGGGGTGTTTCCACATTATACTCTCTGGCTGATTTTGTGGATGAGGATGGAGCGCGTATCCGTAAAGATGAAAGTTATGAAAAGAATTATCTGATTGGTAAGTATGGAGCTATTCCAACCTTAAAGAGTATAGATATTTTTAGGGGAGATCAGTGCCTGGGGGATATTGGTTTGGCATCGACCGGAGAGGAACGGAGAGATTGAGTATGGCAAAAGGGGATAGAACAGGAAACAGAAAGACACGAGAGCAGCGAAAATAATTTAAAGTGCCAGAATTGGGTATTATCTGATCGTTACAGATACGGAATAATGCAGGTGATGAGGAAAAAGTGATACGGATAGAACAACAGAAGTTCGAACAGTGTGAACGGGAAGGCAAACAAAGATCATCAGAGATATGCCCGTGTACAACGGTGCATAGGCTGGTGGGGGAGATAAAAGAGAAAGTTGAATTTAACAATCCTGTTATGCAAAAAAAGGAGCATGCCACTAGGCATGCTCCTCCTGCTCTTTTGCCAACGGCAGCGTAAAGATAAACTCCGTACCAACGCCTTCCGTGCTGATACAGTTGATATTTTCTCCATGTGCCTGGATGATTTCTTTTACAATGGAAAGTCCAAGTCCGGTACCCTTCTTGTCTTTTCCGCGGGAGAGGTCTGTCTTGTAGAAACGATCCCAGATCTTTTTGATGCTGTCTTTTGGAATGCCGATTCCGGTGTCTTTGACGGAAACAAAGACTTTCTCATTTTTTTCGGTCGTCTCGATCGTGATTGCGGAGTTTGCGTGGCTGAATTTGAGCGCATTGTCGATCAGGTTATAAAGTACCTGCTGGATCTTGCTGAAATCAGCGGAGACAAACAGGGTTTCGCCGCTTAAGATCAGGTTGAAACTGATATGCTTTTCCATGCAGGTTCCCTCAAAAGTCTGTACCGTCATGCGGATCGTATGATTGATATCAAAGCTTGTGATATCGAGCATGACACCGTGTGAACCGAATTTATTTAATTCCAGAAGGCTCTTCGTTAATTTGTTCAGGCGCTCCGTCTCAAACAGGATGATGTTTAAATATTTATCCTGCATTTCCACCGGGATCGTTCCGTCGAGCATTGCCTCCACATAGCCCTTGATTGAGGTCAGCGGGGAGCGGAAATCGTGTGAGACATTGGATACGAATTTTCGCTGATCCTCCTCGAGCGTGTTCAGTTCGTTTGCCATATAGTTGAGCGAGGCGGCAAGATAACCGATCTCATCGTTGGAATGGACATCGATCTTTGCCTCGAAATTTCCAGAGGCATATTCATTGGCACCCTGCGCAATTTTGCGGATCGGGATATAGACGATCCAGGTAAAAAGCGCTAAAACGACAAAGGCTGCCAAAAATAAAAGTGCAAACGTCTGGTAGGATAGATTTGTCAGCTGGTTGGATAAATTGACGATGGAGCTGACCGGTTTATGTATGATCACATAGCCGCGTACTTTATAATTTACAGTGATTGGCGAAAAAACACTTAAAGTTTCCGTGTCAAAATGACCGTAAAAGTTTCCAGTGCGGTAATATTTACTTCCAAAATCGGTTACGTCAAAATCAGGAATTACTTCCGGCTCTGCATTTTCCACTGGAGAAGTAGCAGAAGCTGTGTTTAAAAGGATCTGTCCCTGCTTATCGATGATCCAGATTTCGCTGGAAAGGTAAGTGCTTAGGGTGGAGAGCTGTGTTTTCATTTCCTCTAAGGTTGTGGAACGCTTAAAATAGTTTTCCGCATAGTTAGAGGAAATCAGCGCAGACTCCCGGTAGAGCGTCGAGGCATCCCGGCGCTCTAAGAAGTTAAACGTAATGTGGTAACCAAAGGTTGAAATAATAATAAAGCAGATCAGTCCATAGATCAGATAGCCGCCGAGCAGTTTGGGGTAGAGTGTCCGTTTCATATATTTTTAACCTCAAATTTATAACCAATGCCCCAGACGGTCGAGAGACTCCAGCTGTCATTGTCCTTTATTTTTTCACGGAGACGTTTTACATGGACATCCACGGTGCGGGTGTCACCAATGTATTCGTAACCCCAGATGTGATCGAGAAGCTGTTCTCTGGTAAATACCTGGTTCGGCGAGGATGCAAGGAAATATAAAAGTTCTAATTCCTTTGGTGGCATATCGATTGGATTATCTTTATAAATAACGGAGTAATTGGATAAGTTGACGATCAGATCCGGGTATTTCACACATTTTAATTCCGGCGCTGGCTCTTCGACTTTGACAGGCTGGTAACGGCGCAAAACGGCTTTGACGCGCGCAACAAGCTCCTTGGAATCGAACGGTTTCATGATATAGTCGTCTGCGCCAAGCTCAAGACCGAGTACTTTATCAAAAATCTCGCCTTTTGCAGAGAGCATGATGATCGGCACGTTTGCTTTTGCACGGACCTCGCGGCACACCTGATAGCCGTCGATGCCCGGAAGCATCAGATCAAGAAGAATCAGGTTCGGGCTGTACTGCTCAAATGCTTTTAAGGCTTCCTCCCCGTCATTTACGATTTTTGTATCAAAACACTCTTTCGTAAGATAAAGAGAGATCAGTTCTGCAATATTATTATCATCATCGACGATCAGTATTTTTTGTTTTGCTGCCATAAAATTACCTCCTGTTAGTTGTTATTCTGTTTGTAAATCAGACGAAATGGTATTGCTTCGGCAGTGCTTTGTGCATGGGATAAAATCTGTCTTACTGAAATTACTTTTTGTCTGAAATCAGTCTTTAAATTCGGCAATCGTTACGCCGGCATCACCTTCGCCATATTCGCCGAGGTGGAATGATTTCACATATTTTAGCCGTTTTAAATGCGCCTGCACGGCATTGCGCAGTGCACCGGTTCCCTTGCCGTGGACGATGCGGACAGACGGAATATGTGCAAGGTAGGCATCATCTAAATATTTATCTAAAAGAGCGATCGCCTCGTCGGTGGTCTTGCCGATCAGGTTGATCTCTGTGGAGACGGATGCGGATTTGCTCATCTTGATCTTGCCGGCACTGGTCTTCTGGAACTTCTTGGTGCCCGGTGCGGCATCCTCTTCCAGAAGGATCAGGTCGTTGATGTTGACAAGGGAGCGCAAAATTCCCATCTGTACATAAAGGTCACCCTTTGCGTTTGGCAGGGAATGCACGGTTCCGTTTAAGTTCATGCTGATGACTTTGACGCGGTCGCCAATGCGAAGTTTCTTTGGAATCTTATGGTTCGGCGCAGCATTCTTTTTCTGGTCAGACATTTTTTTCTGTGCGTTGTTCATCTTATCGCGCAGTTTGGTACGTTCTTTTTCCATTTCGCTGACCGGAGCGTGTGCGGTGCCGTATTTATTGAAATTGCGGATCGTTTCATCAGCAAGATCTTTGGCTTCTTTGATGATATTGTAAGCCTGCTCATTTGCTTCGCGCAGGATCTTGTCACGGCTTGCGTCTAAGCGTTCCTGTTTCTGTTCGAGCTGTTCTTTTAGTTTCTGGATTTCCTCTTTATACTGATTGATCTCAAGCTGTTCTTTTTCAATCGTGATACGGCTCTTTTCAAGGTCAGCTAAAAGATCCTCAAAATTCATGTCATTTTCACTGATCCGTCCCTTAGCGTCCTCGATGATATCTTCACCAAGACCGAGTTTCGTGGAAATCGCAAATGCATTACTCTTTCCAGGAATACCGATTAAAAGACGGTAAGTCGGGCTTAAAGATTCCACGTCAAATTCACAGCAGGCATTTTCTACGCCGGAGGTCTGCAGGGCAAATACTTTCAATTCGCTGTAATGAGTGGTTGCCATGACACGCGCACCGTACAGTTTTAATTTCGATAAAATGGAGATCGCAAGTGCGGCACCCTCCGTCGGGTCAGTTCCGGCACAGAGTTCATCGAAAAGCACGAGGGAGCGGTCGTTGACCTGGCTTAAAATGCGGGTGATGTTTGTCATGTGGGAGGAGAATGTACTTAAAGACTGCTCAATACTCTGCTCATCTCCGATGTCGGCAAACACTTCCTCAAAAATTCCAAGCTCCGAACGCTCGGAAGCCGGGATGTGAAGTCCTGCCTGCCCCATCAATGTCAGAAGGCCGACTGTTTTTAAGGAGACGGTTTTACCACCGGTGTTTGGACCGGTAATGATAAGCAGGGTAAAATCTTCTCCGAGGCGCACGTCGATCGGCACTACTTTTTTTGCGTCGAGCAGTGGATGACGGCCTTTTTTGATATTGATCCGTCCATCTGTGTTGAAGGTCGGGGCAACACCATTGTAAGTCTGTGCGAAGGCTGCTTTTGCAAAAATAAAATCAAGTTCCGTGAGTACGTTATAGTCGGTGTGAAGCTGCATGGAGTATCCTGCCGTTAAGTTGCTTAAGTTTGCGAGGATGACTTCGATCTCTTCTTTTTCTTTGATCAGTAACGCTTTGTATTCGTTGTTTAAGTTTACGACAGCGAGCGGTTCGATAAAGAGCGTGGAACCGGAGGAGGACTGGTCGTGCACCATACCGGGAACCTGCGATTTTGCCTCGGCTTTGACCGGCAGGCAGTAGCGGCCGTCGCGCATCGTGATGACAGCATCCTGTAAATAGCTGCGTGTGGTCGTGTTGTTGATCATTGAGTTCATCTGTGCGCGGATCTTATCGTTCATGCCACGCATGGATTTGCGGATGGAGCGGAGCGTACTGCTGGCATCGTCCGCGATCTCGTCCTCCGATAAAATGCAGCGGCGGATTTCATCGCATAACGGTGTGAGCGGCTCAATCTGATCGAAAAATCCGGTCAGTGAGTCGACCGGAAGTTCGTCTGTCCCGTCTGCTGCGGCAGGACGGTCCGGTCCGGTGTGTCCGATGCTGGTGCGGGAAAATGCTTTTGAACGTTTTGCTGCCTCTAAGAGAGAGCAGACGCGCAGCAGTTCCGTGATGCTTAAGGATGCACCGATCTCTAAACGTTTCAGGGAGTCTCGGATGTCGTGTACACCGGAAAAAGAGATGCGCCCGCCTTTAAAGAGACGGTTTAGGGCATCTTTGGTCTGTAACTGTAAAAGGTTGATTTCGTTTATGTCTGTGCCTGGTGTGAGGGTAAGACAGCGTTTTTTTGCGTCCTCGCTGGAAGCGTGCTCCGCGAGACGTGCGATGATTTTATTGTATTCTAATGTTTTTAAAACTTTTTCATTCATATGATTTGTAATTCCTTGTGGTTGAAAATTTAGTTTGCAGTGGCAGCATGCCGACGGATATGTGTGTTCGACTTTAGTCCGCAGTGCCAGCCCGAAAAATCAGAGATTTTCCGGGCTGACGGGCATTCGCCCTATCAAACATAAAAATAACAAAAAAGTGTCTGCGAGCAGCCATTTTTTGTTATTTCCATGTTCGGCACTGCTCATTGCTAATTCACATTATATCCCATTAATTAGGGGAATGAAAGCCGGAAATGCAAAAAATAGTGTTGCAAGCGTATGTGTTTCAAACTATAATAAACTAGGTGCGGTTTTCATTTTTGTTAAGGAAGGGAAAATCATGCAGGAGAAAGAGAAGGGTGGCTTTTCTTTTATTAATGAACAGATCAAGGAGAAGCCGTTGAATAAAAAACGTCTTGTAAAAAAAGCATTGTTTACGGTAGCGCTTGCCGTTATTTTTGGTGCGGTGGCAGCACTGGTGTTTAGTTTATTGCAGCCGGAGTTTTCAAACTGGTTTTACCCGGAGGAGAAGTCTGTCGTTACGATTCCGAAGGATGATGTGACAGAAACGGAAGAAACCGGACAGGACGATACGCAGGAATCGACAGAGCAAAAGGACACAGAGAATAACGGACAGCAGGGAGAAAACAAAGAGCCGGAAAACGGGCAGCAGGAGACAGAAGAAGCGGGAAACAGTCAGCAGGAGCAGACGGATGAACCGGAAACGGAACATAACACTGGGGATATTTCAAACAATGAAATGCAGGAACTTGAACTTGCCGATTTTCAGAAACTTCAGAATAAATTGTATGCGGTTGGAAAAGAAGCAAACAAGTTTATCGTGACGGTAACCGGTGTGAAGAGCGATACCGACTGGTTTAATAACCCATATGAGAGTAAGGGGCAGGCTTCCGGTATTATTGTAGCGGAAAATGGCAGGGAACTGCTGGTTTTAACAGAACGCAAGGCGATTGCAGATGCACAGGAAATCTATGTCACATTTATTAATGATGCTGTCGTGAAAGCTGAAATGAAAAAATACGATGGTAATACAGGGATAGCTGTGTTAAGCGTAAAGACTTCGGAGCTTACAGAAAGTACAAAGAATGCGATCACGGTTGCAGTTCTTGGCAATTCACTGACCGTTACGCAGGGAACGATTGCGATTGCAATCGGAAGTCCGCTTGGAACAAATTATTCGATACTGACCGGAAATATCACATCTACGACAAATAGTATTTCCACGATAGATCATAATTACAGTGTATTTACGACAGATATTGTCGGAAGCAGCAATGGAAGCGGTGCGCTTGTCAATGTGGATGGTGAGATCATCGGGATCGTGATGCAGGGATACAGTAGTGCAGGCGATGAGAATACGCTGACAGCGATTTCTATTTCTGAATTAAAGGCATTGATTGAGATGTTGTCAAACGGACAGGATATTCCGTACATCGGGCTTGAAGTGACAACGGTTACTGCTGCGATCGAACGTGAATATGAAATACCAAAAGGCGCCTATATCAAAGATGTCTGCATGGATTCACCGGCAATGGCGGCGGGACTTCAGAATGGGGATGTCATTACGGAGATTGACGGGGATGAGATTCTTACGGCAGAAAATTATGAGAAAAAACTGCTTTCGTTAAAGCCGGAAGATACGGTGGAAGTGAAGATTGAGCGGCAGGGACCGGAAGGTTATACGGAAATCACCTGCACGGTAGAAGTCAGTGTACTGCCATAGAGATGTGAACCAGATACAGGCATGTATTTTAGAAGCAGAAATGCGGATGCGGCCATGCATGTCAGAAACAGAAATGTGGACACTGGTATGCGTTTTAGAAGCAGAAATGCGGATACAGGCATAATAATTTTAGAAAATAAAAGCAGGAATAAGGAGTAGTATGAAGTATATTGAGAGCCTCAGAGAGGGCGAGCGAATTAATGAAATCTATCTATGTAAAGTAAAACAGTCTGCACTGACAAAGGCAGGAAAACCTTATGATACATTGATCTTACAGGACAAAACGGGCACACTGGATGCGAAGATCTGGGAGCCTGGTTCTGTTGGAATCGACGAGTTCGATTCACTGGATTACATAGCCGTAATGGGTGATATCACCAGCTTTCAGGGCAATTTACAGCTGAATGTAAAGCGTGTCCGCAAGGTGCAGGAAGGGGAGTATGATCCAAAAGATTATCTTCCGGTCAGCGATAAGGATATCGACCAGATGTATGAGGAGTTAAAAGGCCTGGTTGCGAGCATCAAAGAAGTGCATTTAAAGAAGCTGTTAGAGAGCTTTTTTGTGGAAGATGCAGATTTTGAAAAACGCTTTAAATTCCACTCTGCTGCAAAGACTGTGCACCACGGATTTGTCGGTGGTCTGCTTGAGCACAGCTTAAGTGTGGCAAAGCATTGTGATTATTTTGCAGGCTGTTATCCGATGTTAAACCGCGATCTTTTGATCACGGCAGCTATTTTCCATGATATCGGAAAATTAGAGGAGCTTTCTACATTCCCGGAAAATGATTACACGGATGATGGTCAGCTCTTAGGACATATTATTATCGGAACCGAGATGGTCGGTGACAGGATCCGCACGATCCCGGATTTTCCAAAGGGACTGGCAAGCGAGTTAAAGCACTGTATTTTAGCACATCATGGCGAGTTAGAGTTTGGTTCACCGAAAAAACCGGCGCTGCCGGAGGCATTAGCACTCAGTTTTGCGGATAATATCGATGCAAAGATGGAGACGGTGCGCGAAATCTTTAACAACGTGCCGGAAAATAATCAGGAATGGCAGGGGTACAACCGTCTGCTTGAGAGCAATATCAGACGCTCCGGGAAATTATAATTATGCAGAAAAATGATATCATAGAACTGAAAATCGAAGATATGGGCGTGGACGGCGAAGGAATCGGAAAATACGATGGCATGACCTTTTTCGTTAAAGATGCGGTGCTTGGAGATGAGATCGAAGCCCGCATCACAAAGATGAAGAAAAATTATGGTTATGCGAGAGTGGAGCAGATTTTATCGCCGTCTAAATTTCGTGTGACACCACAGTGTGAACTTCACAGGAGATGCGGCGGATGTCAGATACAGGCGTTGGATTATGAAAAGCAGCTGGAATTTAAGCAGAACAAAGTGCGCGGAAATCTGATTCGTATTGGCGGTTTTGCGCCGGAATTGATCGCCCGAATCATGCTTCCTGTCGTGGGGATGAAAGAACCATACCGCTACCGGAACAAGGCACAGTTTCCGATCGGTGCGGATAAAGATGGGAATCCGGTTGCCGGTTTTTATGCAGCGCGTACCCACAGTATTATCCCGGTCAATGACTGTAAACTGGGTGTGGAGGAAAATCAGATTATTTTAAATGAAGTCCTTTCTTATATGAAAGAATATCATGTGGCATCTTACGATGAAAATACAGGTAAGGGGCTGGTTCGTCATGTTCTGATCCGCTATGGGTTTTCCACAAAAGAGCTTATGGTCTGTGTGATTATCAACGGAAATAGTCTTCCTAAAGTGGAAAAACTGATCGACAGATTGACAGCCATCGAGGGAATGAAGAGCATTTCCATCAATCAGAATACGAAGAAAACAAATGTGATCCTCGGGGATGTGACGAAATGTATCTGGGGCGATCCATACATTACCGATATGATCCATCTACGCGATACGAAGGATTTTTCACTGACTGATACAGCGGTCGCATACCATATTTCACCGCAGTCATTTTATCAGGTCAATCCTGTCCAGACGGAAAAACTCTACAGCCTTGCGCTCGACTATGCGGGACTGACCGGAAAAGAGACCGTGTGGGATGTATATTGCGGCATCGGCACGATTTCACTTTTTCTTGCACAGAAAGCGGGAAAAGTTTATGGGGTGGAGATCGTCCCACAGGCAATCGAGGATGCGAAGAATAATGCGGCGCTCAACGGTATCAATAATGCTGAGTTTTTTGTAGGAAAAGCAGAGGAAGTGCTGCCGGCATTTTATGAAAAAAAGAAAGACACAGATGCAGATATGCTGCACCCGGATGTGATCGTGGTCGATCCGCCGCGAAAGGGGTGCGATGGTGTATGTCTTGAGACGATGCTTAAGATGCAGCCGGAGCGGATCGTGTATGTAAGCTGTGATTCGGCGACGTTAGCGAGGGATCTTAAGGTGCTTTGTGAGGGCGGATATGAGCTTTGCAAGGTAAGGGCGGTGGATCAGTTTGGGAATACTACACATGTGGAAACGGTTGTTCTTTTGTCCCAACTGAAACAAAAGCCGGATGATTACATTAATGTCACGATTGAACTTGATGATGTGGATATAACATCTGCAGAGACTAAGGCAACATATGATGAGATAAAGAAGTATGTGTCTGAACATAATGCCGGCATGAAAGTTTCCAATCTGTATATTTCACAGGTAAAGAGAAAATGTGGAATTGAGGTTGAAAAGAATTATAATTTACCTAAAAATGAAGACAGTAGGCAACCACAGTGTCCGGAAGATAAAGAGAGAGCAATTGTGGAGGCATTGGAGCATTTTAAGATGATTCAGCAGAAATAAAAGGAGTTTGATAAAGGAAAATACTGACTTATGAAAATACATATTATTGGTTGCAGTGGTTCTGGAAAAACCTATTTAGCAAATGCACTTTCAAAAAAGTATAATATTTCCTGTTTCGACTTAGATGATATTCAATGGGATAATAACGCCAAAGAATATGGCAAAAAGAGAACGCTTGATGAACGAAAAGCGTTATTACAAGAAATATTATATAATAATGATGAGTGGATAATTGAGGGGGTATATTATGCCTGGGTACAGCAAAGTTTTGATGAAGCTGATAAAATATATGTTTTAGATATGCCTGGTTATTTATATAAAAGTAGAATTATTATGCGCTCTATAAAAAGAAAATTGGGAATACAAAAAGGAAAAAGAGAAACTTTGAAATCGGTCTATAACCTTTTGAAATGGACTGAAACTTTTCAGAATAAAAATCTGAAAGAAATAAGAAGTATTTTAGATAGATATGATGATAAAGTTATATGGCTATCAAGAAAAAAAGATGTAGAGAAAATAATAAAGGCGGTATGATAACTTCCTGTTTGTACCTATGTTATCATATCGAAAAAGTGTCACCACTGGTGATACAATCTAAATAATCGGAGTTGGTTGCGTTGGCAAAAAAGAAAAATGAAATAAGCATTCGTTCAAGTGCAGCAGAATATCTTACCTACATTGCTTCTGTCGGAGAGCAGGAAGATAGCATTGAAATGCGCTACGAAGATGAAAATATATGGCTGACACAGAAGATGATGGCTACGCTTTATGATGTTGATGTGCGTACAATTAGTGACCATATCAAAAAGGTGTATTCAGATAGCGAGTTGGAAGAAACGGCAACTATCCGAAAATTTCGGATAGTTCAAACCGAGGGCCCTCGCCAGGTTCAGAGAGAAGTGAACCATTATAACCTGCAGATGATTATTGCTGTCGGCTTCAAGGTAAACAATGAACGTGCCGCGCAGTTCCGTAAGTGGGCAAACGGTATCGTAAAGGACTACACCATCAAGGGCTGAGTTATGGATGATGAGCGTCTGAAACGAGGTACTTATCTTACGGACAAGTATTTCGATGAGCAGTTAGAACGCATCCGGGAAATTCGTGCAAGCGAAAGAAAGTTCTATCAGAAAATCACAGATATGTATGCTACTGCGATAGATTATGACAAAACATCGGCAACAACGAAAAGGTTCTATGCAACCGTTCAAAACAAAATGCATTTTGCAGGATGCCGGAAAGGTTTCTGCTGAAATAGCCAAACTCCACGCTGAAACTGAGTTTGAAAAATATCGTATCATTCAAGACAGATTGTTCATGTCGGACTATGACAGGTATCTGCTTGAATTAGAGGAAAAGGCGAAGAAGTAATAAAAAAGCAAATGTAAAAGCATTTTGACACGTATTTTCTGCGATGTCAAAGCCGTTTGGTAGACTACAAGTGGTGGTTTTCCTATAATAAAAGTGCAAGGGAGGTGCAATGGCATGGAGCATGATATTGGAAGTAAAATCAAGGCAGCCAGACTTGAGAAGAAACTGACACAGGAACAGGTTGCCGAAATATTGGGAGTAAGTCGTCAGACCATCTCAAATTGGGAAAATGAAAAATCATACCCAGATATCATCAGTGTCATTAAAATGAGCGATTGCTACGAAGTCTCTCTTGACTATTTATTGAAGGGAGAACAAAAAATGAAGACCTATTATGATTATCTTGAAGAAAGTACAAATGTTGTGAAAAGCAACACTAACAGAAATAAAATCATTACAATACTGTCCTATCTGCTGATCTGGGCGGTTGCCATGATTGTGTTCTGGTTCTTTACAAGCGGAAGTGATGCTATGGGTTATAGTTTGATGTTCCTTTGGATTATTCTTCCTGTAACTACATTCGTTGTGTCCATTGTTATCGGCAAAAATGACTTTTGGGAAAAAGGAAAATGGGCATTTACCCTTTTCTTCGGAGTAATGTATATGCTTGCTGAATACGGAACATTCAAAATGGCAAACAACATTGCTTTTGACAAACTGAATGCACCGGATTGGGGAATGATTGTAGTTGGTGCAATAATTTCTGCAATAGGTATGCTGATAGGTTCGTTGTTTAACAAGAAGCGTAACAAACAGAAGAAACAAGACATTTAATGGAGGGGCGAATATGAGCGAGTTTAGAACGGTTGTGGCTGTAATTATAATGATTTTGTGCGGAGTTGCAGGATTGTTCCTTGGAGCCACGCATTAACAATGCTATTGGTGGATGTATCCTTGGTGTTTTGATTTCTGGTATCGCCTGCATTATCTATGTGTTGGATAACCAAGACAAAAAATAAGGCAAAAGCAGTTTGATAAGGAGCGTGATGGTATGAAAAGGTTTATATCATTGATTTTATCGCTAACATTCGTGTTGGTATTGGCTGGGTGCAATAACAGAAGTATGAACTACATTATTGAAAATGAGCCAAGCGTAGTAGGTGTTGTAGAAGAAGTGCATGATGATTATGTAATTATGTATTCAGAAACGGCAGAGGGTTATCCTAACGGTTCAAGGTGGTCAATTTCATTGACTGTGGAGAGCAAAGATAGTTATGCAGACCCTGTTGTTGGTGACGAAATTGTTGTATATTACGATGGGAATGTTATGGAAACAGACCCTTTAAAGGTAGGTACAGTATATGCCATCACATTGAAAACTCCTGCTAACAGAAAATGAAAAATCTTAAATTTGGAGCGTAATTAGTGTCTGCCGATAATGTGTACCCAATGTCAAGGACAGTTACTAGAAAACTTCCAATTGATATAAAAGGATATTTTTAAAATAAGCAGTTCAAAAATATCTACATGCGTGGTACAATGGTAGTGTCAACGTATGAGGAGGTTTACACTAATGAAGTGTCCCAATTGTGGTGGAGAAATAGAAAATAATGCAAAATTTTGCACATTTTGCGGTTCACAAATTACAGTAGAAATGCAAAAAGAACGTGAACAGCTAAATAAATCTGGCTGTCCTAAATGCGGTAGCACCAATGTTACATTTAACCGAGAAAAGCAGGGAGAACTTAAAGGGAAAAATGGTACTGTTGTTGTAAGGTCTACAATAGGCTTATGTAAAGATTGTGGATATACATGGAGTACCACTAACACTACACAGCCACAGAAAAAGAATAAGACATGGCTGTGGGTACTAGGTTGGATATTTGTATTTCCAGTTCCATTAACTATTTTAATGCTTCGTAAGAAAGATATGAAACCAGCATTAAAGTATGGTATTATTGCGGCTGCATGGATAGTATATCTTATAATTGGTTTATCTGGTAATTCAAATGATAATACAGCTACAACGGGAAATAATACAGAAACAATAGTATCTGAAAACGAAACTATAAATGATGATGTGACAACAAATATTGTAGAAAGTCAAACAGATAGTGAGGTTGTTGAGCAGACAGAAACAAATTATGCTGACGATGAAATAGTAAATAAATTCATTTCAGAGTTCCAAGAAATCGCAGGGTACAAAATGACGGACATTAGCAAAGGAAACATTCGCACAAAGTACTTTGCATATGCAAATAATTGTTATCTTGAAATGATAAATGCAACAGACGCTGGTGCAGAAGCATTCTGCATTTCATATTCATTTGGCAGTTTATCAGAGGAAGAAATCTATTCTGTATTTACTGATTGCTTAAAAACATTAGGTGCTACTGATGAGGAAATAGAAAAGACCATTGCTGATTTTACCACTAATAATGATGGAGATTACATGATTGAAGGATATGAGACAAATAGCTCTATAACTTGTACATATTGTCCTACAAAGGAGTTATCAAACGGAACATCAATAGGTCACATAGAGATTGCATCTAGTACTTTTGGTAAATAAGAAATAAAAACCAAAGCCACATCAGTCATATCTGGTGTGGCTTTTCTCAAATTCCCATCTCAAACACTTAGTGTTCCCATGATAAAAAATTCATCTAGCTTTAGTGAAAAATGAATAAAAAGTGATGAAATGAATAAATATACAGGTTAGTTTAAGCTAAATACATATAGGAACACTTTTCCGAAAAGGGAGTTTTTTAATAATACTATCTTATTTAGCGCTTACGGCTTATTTAAACATTATTCTAACGGAGTGAGGGGAAATGATTATACAGACAGGAATGAGGACAGATATTCCGGCATTTTATTCCCAATGGTTTATGAATCGAATAAAAGAGGGGTATGTACTTGTTCGCAATCCTTATAATGAAAGACAGGTGACAAGATATCGTTTGACACCTGATGTAGTTGACCTCATCGCATTTTGTACGAAGAATCCCGCACCAATGCTGCCATATATGAATGTTTTAATCTCTTTAGTTATTTGCCTCCTGTGAAAAAATAACTCTTGTTTCATCAACAAACAGTTTCAATGACCTGCTTATGGCTGATATGACCGCTGTCGGTAAGAATATCATGTCGGGCCAGTTTCTTTTTTTACACTGTATAAATGGGAAGAGTTTTGGTTGAACAGCAGCTGGAATGATGATAAAATTTTGTTGTAACAAATGATCAAACAAATTTTTTCTGGAAAAGTGATGCTGAAATGTCAAAGAAATTAACGGAAAAATCATTGGAGAAGAAACTTCATAATATGGATACAGGAGAATAAAAGATGAGCAGTGATATCAAAAATGAATTTGAAGAATATGTAAAAACGCTTACGGAAACTATCTGCAACGACATTTTTCTGGAAAAGCTGGAACAGATCTGTCACGAATATGAGGACGGGGTTAAGCCGGTACAGCAGAAATCATGATGATACAGCGATGAGAAGGGACAAAGACTGGCAGACCGAATTAATGGCGGAAAAACTCAAAAAACGTTTTGCACGATATGAAAATTTCTCCATGACATACATCGGCACACATGAGAAGGTGCTGTGTATTGATGAACGGTATACGCTGGTTGGAAGTTATAATTTACTGTCGTATGACGGCGGTGAAAAAGAGATGTTTCAGGGATATCATTTCTGGTTTGAAGGCGGTGTCATGATTGACGATGCGGAATTTGCAAAACATGTCATAAAAGAGATTGGAATGTAATATAGCCAGCGGGCAAAAGATATGGTATGATAGCTTTTGCCATAAAAGCGGAAGAATAACAGCGAGGTGATTTTTTGAAAAAGAAAATATTGGGAATAGGAGCGACGGTACTGATTCTGTCGGCGGCGGTTTTTGCAGGCTGCGGACTGACCGGAACGAGAATCCGGTTCGGTGCGGCAGGACTTGGCGGAACGTATCATGCTTTTGCAGATACATTTGCAGGGCTTATCACAGCCGGAAAAGAAAAATGCACGGTTGAGGTAAAGACCACTGCCGGGTCGGCGGCGAATCTGCGGCTTTTATCAGACGGATATATTCAGATGGCGGTTGCGCAGAATGATTTAACCAATGATGCATACTATGCGGCCGGGACATTTGAAAACAGCAGGAAGTACCGCGGATACAGCGCGGTTGCGGCACTTTACACGGAAAGCTGCCAGATTGTGGTGCGTGCGGACTCCGGCATTGAAAGCATGGACGGTTTGCAAGGGAAAACAGTCAGTGTCGGTGAGAACGAATCCGGTACGGAATTAAATGCTGAGCAGATTTTAGCTGTCAGCGGACTGACAGATAAGCTGATTGATAAAGTACATCTGGATTACACAGAAGCGGCAGAGCGGCTTGCAG
>ERZ779649.443-NODE-443-length-31910-cov-24.199372_pt1 | contig 31910 bp, 26 predicted proteins | sample MGYA00511882_ERZ779649 | MGnify/ENA primary metagenome ERZ779649 (study PRJEB29588, sample SAMEA2157793) | human gut metagenome | biome: human gut; feature: human-associated habitat; material: faeces | place: Denmark | collected 2008/2010 ... | reverse complement strand
TAAACCATATTAGTTAATCCGCTCTAAAAGTGTCAACCTAAATCAGGAAAGGTCACTTTGGTTCAAATATACATATTTATACTCGTTTTAGGAAGCTTTTCATTGTTAAAAATCCTAATGACAATCACTTTATTAACAAATTCGCCACTTTTATACGTTTCGGGCTGAACAATAAGCTGGTCAAATCGCATTAGTTTCACCGCTGAGCACTTTTCTTATTCTGTCATTATTTTGATTCGTTTGGATGCTAAGATTTTGACAGAACCTGAATCCCTCCCACATCGCCGCCGTCAACGGTGCTGCGCATCACATAGAAAAATCTCCAGACCTCCGGCTCGTATTTTTCTACGGGCAAACCGTTGCCGTTGCTTTGCCCCGGCTACATCGTGCATCCGGAAATTCTTCCACTTCAGGGGCGATTCTCAGCCCCAGGCGAGAATTCCGGCTGCGAAGTTAAGCCGGTCCGCCGCTTTTGAAGGAACTTGCTTTTGAGAAAGGAAAGTCTGGCTTTCCATTGTTTCGAGTCCCCGCCGGCCGCGATGGTCAGCTGGGGACTTTTCTTTTTGCGCGCAACTTTTTTCTTTTCGGGAAGGGTTACTTTCCGGGTTACGGGAAAAGGGACGGACAGTCCATTTTCCCCTTCTTCCTTATGTCCTTTCAGCACTCAAAATTACAGACAATAGTATATACATATTAATTAGGGACTGCTGTGAAAAACCCAATAATTACGCAACAAGTTGATTGATAAAGTGATAGAAATTTCGTAACTTTGAAGAAGGGAAAAGAATTCCCCCAACCACCGACGGAAGTGAGAAATTGGGGGAATCGCAGAATTAATCTGCATGTCGGAAGTACGAGATTTTTCTGAAATAGCGCCAAACATTGCGTTTCCTGAGTTCAATTTTTATAACCTCACAGATCGGCGTTAGAGAAGAGCTAGTTGGGCAGGATAAAGAAGTAGCTTCCTCTCCGTGAGATGGCAGAGAACTTCTGTCTGATAAGGAATAGCATGAGGCCGAAGCTGGGGGCAAGTCGTTCTTCACGCTTGAGAGGTGACATGTACCTGATGTTCCCGAAGATGGATAATATACTGTTTAGGGTCGAAGCGAAAAAACTCGGAGGAGATATGAGTTACGCGTGAACCGGAAACAGATATAAAATTGAAGTGACTGGTCACTGCTTCGCTCAGATTGTAGATATTAGACGACAATCCATATACTAAGGTTCCACACTTAAAAACCTTATGCTATTCATCCCTCGCGTAAATACTACTACGCACAGCAATACCGGAATCCTTCGGGAACCGTGCCGTATATATTCTTGAGGATATTGCTCATGTGATGCCGCGTGGCATATTTTGCACTCCACTTGATGTCGGGATTTTTGCTATAATAATTCTGGCTTACTCGTTTTTCTACGATGCGTCTCACTTTGCGGACTGTAGCATTGTCTTCTATGCGAATGGAAAGGTCGCCCAGTTTCTTTCCTTCCATAAAGTCCAATCTCTCATTCCTGATTGCTGACGTCTTAGCCTTGATATAACTAGTATTGCTGTAGTAGATATTTTTCATAGCACGTTTTTCTATATTCATCCCAAAATTAACTATACTTATATATACCCCATATACTGCTTTATCTTACAATAAAATTTGGACAAATAGCTGTCTATGCAGATTTGTTTAGTACCTTTGCACCTCTTGCCTAAGAAAGGCAAGAATAAAAAACGAACTCAACATTAACGGAGATGAGGTATTTCGGGGACAGGTTCCCCGTTTTTGTATTTTTTGAAGAAAACAGATAATGAAGGTAAATCATAACGGCACCGCTTATTCCATACTGATTACTTGTGGCATCGGGCATTTTCTGAATGATATGATTCAGTCAGTGATTCCGTCCATTTACCCGCTGATAAAGGACACATATGGATTCTCGTTTGCACAGATAGGCATTATAACGCTGGTTTTCCAGATGACATCGTCCATACTTCAGCCATTCACAGGCTATTACGCGGACAGGAGACCTGCACCTTACGCCCTTTCCATCGGCATGTGCTTTACATTGACAGGACTGCTCATGCTCTCCGGCGCCAGCACATTCCTGACAATTCTGATTGCAGTGGGAATAATCGGAATGGGGTCGTCAATATTTCATCCGGAGGCTTCCAGAGTGGCCCAGATGGCATCTGGAGGAAAGAAAAGCCTGGCGCAGTCGATATTTCAAGTAGGAGGCAACGGAGGAAATGCGCTCGGGCCGCTTCTGGCAGCGCTCATAGTTCTGCCCTTCGGACAGAGCTCCATCCGGTGGTTCGCATTGATAGCAATCCTGGCTGCAGGAATACTGCTGTACGTCGCTTCGTGGTACAAGGAAAGGATTGCCACCCATACCGACCATCCTGAGATCAATGCAGATATCCGCAATGATATTCCACGCCGTCAGGTTCATACGGCAATGCTCATTCTGGTGGCATTGATCTTTTCCAAATACTTTTACCTGTCCTGCATGACAAGCTACTTCACATTCTTCCTGATGGACAAGTTTTCGATGACAGTGCAGAATTCCCAGCTATGCCTTTTCGCGTTCCTTGCGGCATCAGCACTCGGCACCGTAGGCGGAGGACTTTTAGGGGACAAGTACGGAAGGAAATACATAATATGGGGTTCCATCTTGGGAGCAGCGCCTTTTGCCCTGCTGCTGCCCCATGTAAACTGTTTCTGGACCATAGTCCTGTCAGTCATCATAGGTCTGGTAATTTCGTCAGCATTCTCATCGATCGTCGTATATGCAACAGACCTGATGCCAGACAGGATAGGGATGATTTCCGGCGTTTTCTTCGGTCTCATGTTCGGTCTGGGCGGCATCGGTTCGGCATTCTTCGGATGGCTCGCGGACAAGACAAGCATCTGGTTCATTTTCAATGCCAGCGCATATCTGCCACTTCTCGGCGTCGTGGCCGGATTTCTGCCCGACACCAAGAAAAAGCAATGAAAACAAAAGACGAAGACCTACCTGATGATTTCCCCGATTGCCTCAGTTAATGAAGCATAGACAGGCACGCCGTATTTCGCGCAAGTGATTCTGACATTGTCATATCTGTAGAAACCTTCCGTGCACACCACATGCAGCTTTCCGCTTTTCGCGAACAGGCCCAATTCCAGAAGCGTAATCGGGGACTTGCTGCCCGGAAGAAAATTCATGAGAATATAATCGGCGTCCTCCAAATGCGAAAGTTCCCAATTGACCTGATAATCCATTTCGTTTTCCCTGCCGGGATCCCAAAACTCCTGACGAGGATTGAACAGCACCCAGTTGCCCGGAGCCTTTTCAAACAATTCCGCCACATCCTTCTGCCAATCGACACCGCTCCCCATGTCGATAGTCCCAGCCAAAAAGACTGACTTATAAGATTTCAGGTCAATGCTGTCGGGCATCTCCTCGTGAGGATGAAACACCAATGTCGGAAGTTTTTCCTGGCCCCCGCCACAGGAAACAATTATCAATGACAGAGTTAAAAGTACAAAGATGTGGATTCTCTTCATATTGACGTCATATTAGATACATTGACACTATCTGTTCAAGATACTCCTTGTCCACTTCGTCGAATGTTGCAAGTTCCTTACTGTCAATGTCAAGAACCGCCACAATCTGACCGGATTTCCGGCATGGTACGACTATCTCGCTCCGGCTTTCGCATGAACACGCGATGTGCCCGGGAAACTGCTCGACATCAGGGACGACAAGTGTCCGCTCTTCGCTCCATGAAGTGCCGCAGACTCCCCTGCCCTTCTTAATTCTGGTGCAGGCTACAGGTCCCTGGAATGGCCCGAGCACCAGTTCATCAGTCGAAACGACGCGATAGAACCCTGTCCACCAGAAGCCGAATTCAAAGTGAAGCAAAGCTGCCATGTTGGACATCCTTGCAATCTCATCAGTCTCCCCTGAAAGAACTGACTGGATCCGCGGAATCAGCGCCACATATTTATCAACCTTTGACATAATCATTTCATTTTGAACAAAGGTAATGCATTTGCCCTAATCCGCCCGCAGTTTATTGCAGGAAATGACGTAACTTAGTAACATAAGTCCATTTCGGTTATCTTAGTATGGATTCATAAACTTTCGTATTTCTGGACTATAGGTAATACATTCCTGATTTAAGGTACTATTAAATATAAATAATCTGTGCATATTTGCATCGTCAACATATATGAAGAATTTGGAAATTTTAAAGCATAGGACCATGAAGGACTTTTTCTTTAATACAATACAGGAGTTCAATGACTTCATAGGGGTGGAAACGCTTCATCCTCTGATAAGCATAGCCCGTATAGAGGACACATCTCCTATTCAGGAGGCCGTGCATCACTACGGACTTTATGCCCTCTTTCTGAAGGAAAACAAGGGCTGCAAATTGTCATACGGCAGAACAGAATATGATTTTGATGAGATGACCGTAACCTCTTTTGCTCCAGGACAGTCGATTAAGGTTGAACCCATTCCAGGAGTTCCGGTTGCCAAATATACGGTATTGGCTTTCCATCCCGACCTGCTCAACCGCACTCAGCTTGGCAAGAGCATCTCCCGATACGAGTTCTTCGACTATACAAGCAACGAAGCATTACACCTATCCGCTGCCGAGGTCAATATCTTCCGTGATGTGCTCTCAATGATTAAGCAGGAACTGCAGCATCCTATAGACAAGCATTCGCGTGAACTCATTGTTTCAAACATCGAGTTGCTGCTGAACTACTGTCTGCGCTTCTACGACAGGCAGTTCATCACACGCGAGGAGATTAATCATTCGGTGGTAAAGAAGTTCATCTCCCTGCTCGATGAATACATTGCACAGAAAGCGGAGCGTGAGGGTCTGCCTACCGTAGCCTACTTTGCCGACAAATGCTGCTATTCTACCAAATATTTCGGCGAATTGGTCAAGACCGAGACTGGCAGAACCGCTAAGAGTATAATTAACGACCGACTGCTTTCGGCTTCCCGCCAACTGCTTGTTGATGAAACCATCAGCATAACGCAAGTGAGCCAGCGCCTCGGCTTTGAATATCCTCAGCACTTCGTCCGCTTTTTCAAGACTCAGACGGGCAAGACACCAAGCGAGTATCGAAAGACATCATAAACACAAAGAGTCACATAAAACATGAAGGTATTTGCAACATTCATCATATTAACGACTATTTCACTCAACATAATGGCACAACAGAAAATAGTACAGACAGCAGGGCGCACCCAACTGGGTGAATTTGCCCCTGAGTTCGCCCACCTCAACGATGACACCCTCTTCGGAGAAGTATGGAGCCGCAATGACTTGCTTTCATTGCGCGACCGCAGTTTGGTAACCATCACTTCGCTTATCAGCCAAGGAATCACCGACAGCTCGCTGAAATATCACCTGCAGTCGGCAAAGAACAATGGCATCACCCGCACAGAAGCGGCAGAAATCATCACCCACATCGCCTTCTACGCAGGTTGGCCAAAGGCCTGGGCTGCCTTCAATCTGGCAAAGGAGGTGTGGAACGAAGATGTGAAAGGAGAAGATGCCAAGGCTGCATTCCAGCGCGAGATGATTTTCCCTATCGGCGAACCGAACACCGCTTATGCAAAATACTTCAAGGGCAACAGTTATCTGGCACAAATATCTGACAGTCAGATACCTTTCTTCAACGTAACCTTTGAGCCAGGTTGCCGCAACAACTGGCACACGCACCACGCCACAAAGGGCGGCGGACAGATGCTGGTAGGTGTAGCCGGACGTGGCTGGTATCAGGAGGAAGGCAAGCCTGCGCAGGAGATTCTCCCTGGCACAGTCATCCATATTCCTGCCAACGTGAAGCATTGGCATGGTGCTGCAAAAGACAGCTGGTTTGCCCACCTCGCCTTTGAAATACCTGGCGAGAACACCTCCAACGAGTGGCTGGAGGCTGTTAGCGATGAGGAGTATGACAAACTAAAATAAGTATCTTTTTTAAAATGATAGAGGCTATTGTCGAGTAGGTTGTTTAAATTATTGATATAGTTATGAGGAACTTTGATTACATGACCCCGACTCGCCTGATTTTCGGCGAGAATGCTATTGCGAAACTCCCTGAGGTGGTGGGCGCAATCGGAAAGAGAGTATTGCTGACCTATGGCGGTGGCAGCATCAAGAAGATCGGTCTTTATGACAGCGTGAAGGAACTGCTGAAGGACTTCGAAATCGTCGAACTTCCTGGCATTCAGCCCAATCCGAAGTATGATCCAAGTGTACTCGACGGTGTGCGTCTCTGCAAGGAACACGATATCGATGTGATCTTGTCGGTGGGCGGCGGAAGTGTTCTGGACTGCTCCAAAGCCATTGCAGCGGGTGCTTGCTATGACGGAGATCCTTGGGACCTTATTTCCTATATAGTTAAGGCGAAGAAAGCTCTTCCTATCGTTGACATCATTACGTTAGCCGCTACCGGCAGCGAATATGACTGCGGTGGGGTTATCTCTCGCACGGAGACTAATGACAAAATCGGTTATATCGATCCATTGCTCTTTCCGGTCTGCTCATTTCTAGACCCACGCTACACGTTCACCGTATCGAAGAAACAGACTGCGGCAGGCTGTGCTGATGCCATGAATCATATCATGGAACAGTATTTCTGCGAAGACACGACATTGCTTAATGACGGATTCTGCGAGGCCGGCTTGAAGAGCCTGATGGTCAATGCCAGGAAGTGTCTTGAGAATCCTGAGGACTATACCGCCCGTGCCGAGATGATGTTCGCCTGCACCCTCGGCTGCAATGGCATCTATGCCCTTGGAAACAGCGAATCTGGCTGGCCTATGCATGCCATTGAGCATGCCCTGAGCGCCTACTACGACATCACCCACGGCGAGGGCCTGGCCATCATAACGCCACGCTGGATGCGTCATATCCTATCTGACCGCACACTGCCTCGCTTTGTGAAATACGGTGTCAATGTTTTCGGCATTGATCCGTCGCTACCTGAGCGCGAGATAGCTGAAAAAGCCATTGACGCGACTTATGCTTTCTTTGAGTCAATCGGCATCCCGATGCATCTGCGGGAGGTCGGCATCGGCGAGGAATGCCTCGACGAGATGTCTCACCATATCGCCGTGAATGAGGGACTGGAAAACGCATGGGTTCCACTCTTGGAGAAAGACATTAAGGAGATACTTGTCGCGTCGTTGTAAGGCAAGTGTTGATGCAAAGATTCTGACTTGAAGAGATGTCATAAAAAAGTCCCGATAAGAATCTTACCGGGACTTGAATGCCAGAACTTTTGTCGAGTTTCGTTGTGCACATATCAACAAACCCGTACTCACTGACAATGCGAAGGTACGACTAAAATCTGACAACGTCAATTATTATTGAAAATATTTCCTTTTAGTAACGTGAAAAAATAACCTGCTTCAGATTAGGAGAAGGTTTTCGAGGATAGATTTCTTTTCGAAGAAGGAGTGTACTGGACGTACACGACTGATGAGAAGAGGAATATAGACCGAAAAGACGAGGCATTACCTGTAGTGTGAGAGAAGATGCTCGATACGGCGCTTCATCTCATCGCGGACAGGCTGCGGGGAGATGACTTCCAGATTGGCGTAGGTCATCAGGACACTGTACAGCTCATTGTTCGGCCTGACGGTCAGACTTACATACCCCGTGCCGTCCTCGATCCACACCTTTTGGCTGGTATGTACCGGCTTGGTATTCATGCGGTACCAGTCGTACTTGGACTTCATATCATTGAGATCCGCCTTCAGAATCACCTCCACCGGCTCCTCATTGTACCGTGAAACACCTATTATATCTGAAAAGTAATTTTCGAAATCCACATACCATTCCTTATCCGGCCTGTTCAGCTTCAGATTACCGGACCGCAACCTGTCGACATCTATCTTGAGCACACCATCCGACGGAATTTCTATTCGGTCAATGGCAAGATTCCTCAGCCCGGGCTCATCCCTGACACCATTGTTGTCAGCAATTCTGTATGCCCATCCCATAAGAAACCACCTGTTGAGATACTGTTTCAGATACCAGGGCTGAAAGTCAATGTCCTTGACCTCCATGTAGGCGGCATTGTACTTGAGGCTTAGCGGATGCCCTTCACGGATATGGCGGTACAAACTCCAGAGCAGATTCCTGTTGCGCAGACGCGGATTGCTCTCAAAACTGATGAGCTGCTGCATCAGCTTTCCTCTTCCCTCCAGCTGACGTTTCAGTTTCTTCACCACTGCATCCACGCTTACAAGCCCGCTTATGGACTCCAAGAACTCCAGCGTGTACTCCAAGTCCGCATAACTCTGACTCGGGACCAATGTGCCATTGAATGTCTTGGAATCACGCGCATAGCGATACCTGACCGGCCTCCCGGACCGTTTGTCGATCTTCACGCCATCCAGTCTGGAGAGAAAGCCGATGTCCTTGTATATGGTAACCCGGGAAACGGTCACCTGCCTACCGCTTTCCTCCGAAATGGTCTTTTCGCAGACGGAAATCATATCTTCAATCGTGCTCCACTCTTCGGAGCAAAGGAGGTTGTCAATGGCACGATACCTCAGTGTTGCATTCTTGTTTGCCGGCATAGCTGTATCTGTAAACAATAGGTTTACAAATATAAATAAAAGACGCTTATTGTCAATGTTTTTGAGCGCCAAAGTTTCATAGGGTCTTTTTTCTGCCTAATTTTTATTATATTTTTGCAGCACCCTCAAAAAGACAAACAATCATTATACATATCATGACAGAATTCGCTTCCAATCTCGAGCGTACAGAGCACGCTCGCCTTCGTTCTGACGCCTTCCGCATTATATCCTCAGCCATAAGTCACTACAATGCAACTGGTTACGCATGGCTCGACCATAATGAGAAGGCAGATATTGTAAGCGACGCCATTGCCAAAGCGTTAGAGACCTTCAATCCCGAGAAAAACACTACTTTCCACACTTGGGTAAACCGCTTAGCCTGGCAGATGACATGCAACAGACTCTCTTCTCATCACGACACCTGCAGTATCACCAATTACACAGAAGATGATGAAGAAGTCGAGATGCCTGCATTCACGAACTGGATTACAGCTGAGGACGAGGTAGTTGCCTGGGAGACGTCCCACAGGATTGACAATTTCGTGAATTCGCGCAGCGAGGAGGACAGCATCATCTTCACTATGGACCGCGACGGATACTCCGCAAAGGAAATCGCTGAGTTCTTGGGAATGAGCATCCGCAACATCTATGTCAGACTGTCCAGAGCCAAGAAGGCAGTCGCCAAACATCTTGCCGCATAACAAGGCTAGAGCGTCTTAACCTAACAGAAGAACTTTCCACTGCCGAGAAATGGCAGTGGAATGAGTTTAATTTGCAAATGAAAAACTACACGAATCATGGTACCTATATCAGTAAATAGCAGCGAGAACAACACACAGACAGAGACATTGCTCGGAAATCTCAATAAAATCATAAACTCGACAAGAAAAACAATGAGGGGTAAGGAGAGGAAACACCAGGATGACCAGGAGATCTCTTTGGTCGAACTGGCGGGAAAACTCACGAAATTGACTGAACCGGTAGGCGAAATCCTTGGGCTCAGCCACATCCAGTGCATAATTTTTGCCGCAATGATAGAGAAATGCTGCAGATACCGGTTTGACTTGTCAGACATTGCCAATGAGATAGGCATAAGCTACATACAACTTATCTCGTTCAATGAAGACATTGAAGACCTCAAGAAAAAAGGCTTTATCAAAATAGACAAGGATAAAAACATCTCAGTTCCCAAGCCCGTCATCAATGCACTGGCCAAGAACACGCCATATCATAAACCTGCGACTACAGGACTGAACACCATAACAATGATGCGCCGGTTCAATGATATCTTCAGTGATATCAGCAGTGATATTCTCGATGACGAGGACGCTATAGCCGAGCTCGACAAACTTGTCATGGACAACCCGGACACAGCCTACTCAAAGACATGCAAGGAGCTCAAGATAATGTCCTACAAAAATATAGAGCGACAGTTGTTCTACGGACTCAGCAACTTATTCTACAGTGATGATGACGACAAGATCATGTGGTCGCAGGTAGCCGAGCTCTTCAGCCAGGAAGACAGCTATGACTTGATCAAATTTAACGCGGCAAGAGAGGAACTTGGACTGATGACAAAAGGCATTGTCGAATACACATCCGACAGCGGGATCAAGAGCAAGGATGAAATCCACATATCCGATGACATAAAACGCAGAATCTTTGCCGATGCGGGCACGTTTACCGGCCGCAAGCAGCAGATAGCCGGCACTATCGAGTGCAAGAGCATTGCCCCGAAGGAGCTTTTCTACGAGAAGCACGAGGCGGACCAGGTCGCGACGCTCGAAAGGATGCTTACGGAAGAAGGCTACAAGTCCGTATGCGAAGCACTTAAGAAAAAGAATCTCCGTACCGGGCTCACTGTGCTGATGCATGGCGCACCTGGCACGGGAAAGACGTCCTGTGTATATGAGCTCGCCCGCAGAACCGGACGAGACATCATCATCGCGGACGTGAGCAAGATCAAGAACTGCTATGTGGGTGAAACCGAGAAGAACATCAAGGCACTTTTCGACGACTACAAGCGCAGCGTGAACGAGGACGGGCGGCCTAAGATTCTCCTTTTCAATGAAGCGGATGCCATCTTCGGCGTACGCAAGGAAGGGGCTACCGATGCCGTGGACAAGATGGAAGGCAGTCTGCAGAACATTATCCTCCAGGGAATGGAGGACCTCGAGGGCATACTCATCGCCACCACCAACCTCACAGGTTCTCTGGACAAGGCATTCATGAGGAGATTCCTCTACAAAATCGAATTCTCCAGGCCATCCGCAGCCTGCAAAAAGAAAATCTGGAAGTCAATGCTTCCCGAGCTCTCCGATGCACAGGCCCTCGAACTCGCGGAAAAGTATGAAGCGTTCACTGGAGGAAATATCGAGAACATATGTCGAAAGAAGATGATTCAGAGCATCATAGATGGCATTGAACCGAACTTCGAGGACATAAAGTCTTTCTGCGACGACGAAATAATCGACGCCAAGGCCAATGTGAAGAAAATAGGATTTTAGATCCGATGATCCTTGTACGTATCACACTGGGTGCGGATCATGTCGGTTCAGAACTCTCTTACGGGTTCTGCCGCGACGGGCAGGGCCGCTTCATACCATTCTCGCAAAAGCATAGCGACAGCCAGAAATAGGAGAATTACATTGTTTGGAGGAAGAAATGATGACCAGACTTCTCGAGCAGTTACTGTCGGATGCCGTATATTGTGTCGCGTCCCGCATTCGTTATGCCGCTTGCAATATCGGTGATATAAATCAGATTATACAGCAGACTGTTTCTTATATCCGTTCCGAGTATCTAAAGCCCAAACTACACGGCAAAAGAAAGTTGAGCGACAGCCTTAAGGAAGTTTATCTCGAGGAACTCAATGACGCTGAAATCATCGCAACAGAAAAGATTCAGCAGCAATACTTTGTCTGTCGCAAGCGCAGAGACATAGCGCTGATTGAGTATCCGTCCTTAAGTCTGATTGTCAGCAAGGAGCTGGGCAAGAGGCAAATTCCTTATATATTGGAAACAGTTATGGACGAGAACATCTTGACTGTCCATATTACTTCCGAGTATTTCTTCGATATCCCTCTTAGTCTCGAGAACGTAGAAAAGGCGACGGACCTGCTGGAATACTTTATAATGCGCCCTGACTGTGCAAAGAGAGAAATGCCTGAAATCCGCAAGCGTTATGATCCCAAATTAGCCAGTTCTTGGAAAGAAGCAGCATCTTTAGGGAAAGTCATTTAAGTTTTGCATGTCCGACGGTGGTTGGGGGAATTCTTTTTCCCTTTATCAAAGGTACGATATTTCTATCACGTTATCAATCAATTTATTGAGAAATCGTTGAGCACTTCCCGACACTCACCGTCACTGTATTCCCAGAGGCTGTCACAGACATCATTCGCACTTAGAAAACCGAAATCGTCCAAATCGCTCCACCCTCCGAAAGCTCCGCCGATGTTCAATCCATAGAATTTCATTCCGGAAGCCTTCTGCTCATCTATCAGACCTTTCACTGAATCGTCAATCTGGCCCCATCCGAAATCCGAGATACAGAGAATATACGCCGTGTCGAGCTTCTTCTCCCTCGGCATTATATCCTGAAATAGCCACTTGAACATGGCATTTTCGTCATTTCCTCCCATAGAGACATCGGAAAGAAACTCGAGAAGTTTGCTCCGGTCCTTTCCCAGCGAATCCACACGCATCATCTTGTGGGAGTCCGAGTAGGCGACGATCAGGACCTCCCTGTGACGACGTTTAGCTATAATGGTCACGGCATAGGCCAACTGGATAGCCACCTGCAACGGTTCGCCACTCATGGAAGAACTCTCATCCACACAGATGATGACAGGTCCGTCCTTATGGTCGTCAGGACGCGAGGCCTGGGATGCTGAAGCAAAAACCTGAAGCCTTTTCTCGGCAAAATTCATGAAGAAGACGTCCTGGGTGGCCTTCTCCGACAAGAGGACCAATTCAGAAGGGAGCAGCGCGGAAAGATTATTGCCGACGGTTATCCCTTCAATGTCACTCTTTGACGCCACTGAAAATCTTCCCCTTGTTTCCGTCACGTCCTCTCCTGCCCTGCCTATAAGCAAGGCGAGCTTCTTCAGGGATTCAGGGATACTGCGAAGGTAAATATTCTCCCTTCTCTGCTGCTCCAGCTTCGGATCACTGGCGCCGATACCGGTAAAATCGTCATTTTCATCATCATTGACTTCCAAGAATTCCTGAAGTCCGGACATATCTGGACCCATGCCCTCTTTACGCCCTTCATCATTGCCCCCATCGCCCTCCGGGATATTGACTTTTGTAGATAGCTTTCCCTCCAGATCCATTCTGGCCTTCTTTCTAGCCTTCTGCGACGACTCATATATCCGCCTCCTTCTTTCCATAAGCGCCAACCAGAGTGAGAAGAATTCCTCTATCAGTTTATTCATTCTTTCTTCCGTCAGACGCCCAGCCGCACGTTCACTTTCGAGCCTGTCCGCAAACGCTTCCAGTTCATTGGACGCATCCTCCCGCCACATCATGACGGGCTTTGCCGTATCCAGAAAGCGTTTGTCAGTCATCACATTCAAGACAGTCCGGCAGACAGGGTTGTCTTCCACCTCGGCCCGATCCAGCAGAAACTGCGAGATGTCACTGCCTGAGAATTTGGCGACAGCCACTGCCAATGTCATTGACCGTATCAACTTATCTTCCGCCATTATACTTCTGCAATGTCTTTGTCATCAATGAATAGTGTTGGATGTCCGCCAGGAACACATTGTCTTCGACCTGCCGACGGAACTCCGCGAGAATAAGACCGGCGCCACCAATGGCCGAACTTGACATGGAGGCATCAGCGCATGAAACTGCCACGGCGTTCTTCTTCCGTAGCCGATAGACATAATTATTGATTGCCACAGCCCCGCTTCTCGGGGACTTTATAAGAAACGAGACCTCCGACTCTCCGGCAAGGTCCACCAGGTCGTTCCCTACAAAGCGACCCGGGACGGCTTCCGGCGTAAGCTTATTGTAATCGGAAATTCTGATCCTGAGGGACTCCCCTCCTGCATCAATGATATAATGGACACCATCCGGAGTGAAGAAGTCTTCCTGACTGCTGCGACTTGACGGACTTGTCTGACGTCTTGTGACCGGCCAGGTCATAGAATCCTTGAGAATGGTCTTGGCAAGTTCCTCACATATGTCCTTCCCGACTTTGGGAATCTGGCTGTCGTGATCCCATATCATGTGTTCCAGCAGCAGACAATCGGAGTAATCCACTTGAAACCGCCCGTTCAGGAGAGCGGACATCCGCATAATTCCCAATATCTTCTTCCACCGGCGGTCCGACACATACGGCACTTCGTGTTCATCCGAGTCGTTTTCCTGCGCCTGTCTTACAATCAGAGTCCTCAGGTTATAGATAAAATCCATTATGCTCTCCGGGACATCTATGTCTCTTGAACGGGAAATCAGCGACTGGTATTCTTCATCACTGAATGCCAGCTCCCTATCCACACTCGGTTCCGCACTCCTTCCGGAAAGCAGAGCCCTGAAATTCAGCCGGTCACCAATGGGACGCACAATATAGCGGATAAGGAAACGGTCCCAAAGTGCTTCAAGGCCTTCCCCTTCAGCCGGAAGCTCATTCGATGCCGAGATGATGCCTTTCAGGGGCAGTTTCAGATCCTTGTCACCGTTGCGGAATATCTTCTCATTGATGGCAGTCAGCAGCGAATTCTGTATTGACGGGCCGGCCTTCCAGATTTCATCCAGGAATACGATATCCGCGGTCGGCAAATAGCCGTCAGTCACTCTCTCATACGTATCACCGTCCTTCAGTTTACTGATGGAGACGGGACCGAATATCTCATCCGGTGTGCTGAAACGGCTCATCAGGTACTCAAAGCTGCGGGCATCGCGGAATGCCATTTTCAGTCTCCGCGCCACCATGCTTTTCCCGACACCCGGCACACCCAGCAGAAAGATGCTCTCACCCGAGAGCGCAGCAAGCAGGCTGAGGCCAATGACCTCGTCACGTTCATAGGCACCGGTACTCATAGCCTCCAAAAGGCTTATAATCCTGTCTCTAAGATTGTTTGTCATATCTTGTTTTTAATCGGTGAAACCATATCCAGGACATCATCCATTGTCAACTTCGAACTGCGGTCAGTTCCCGCCAGGATGGCATCCGAAATCTCTTTCTTCGTTTCATGCAGACGCAGGATCTTCTCCTCAATAGTATGCTGCGACACCAGCCTGATGACCGTCACCGCACGTCCCTGTCCCAGGCGGTGAGCCCTGTCCTCGGCCTGCTTCTCTATGGACGGATTCCACCACGGGTCGGCGATGATGACATAGTTCGCCGCAGTAAGATTCAGTCCCAGTCCTCCTGCCTTCAGGCTCACAAGGAAGATCGGACAGACGCCGGACTGGAACTTCGTTACAAGCATCTTACGTTCCTGAAGCGGAGTGCTGCCATCCAGATAGAGGTAATTGTACCCTTCCTTCGTGAGCATCCTGCCGATGATGTCTAGGAATGAAGTGAACTGTGAAAAGATGATCACATTGTTGTTTCCTCCCGCCATCAATGTGGACATGATGTCTTTCAGGGCATCCACCTTGGAAGAGCCTCCCTTCCATCCCGCAGTCACCAATTCCATCGCATTGGCCATGAGGCGAAGACGGGTCAACTCTGCAAAGAACTCCACCTTGATATCCCGTGCAAGTGTCCTTTCCTTGGCGGTTTTCCTTTTCTTGTACTTGAGTTCAAGCCTCTTTCGAGCCTCCTCATACACAGCCATCTCATTGACACTCAAGTGGACCGGATGCAGATAGCTCACCTTGTCCGGAAGGTCTCCCAGCACCTGTTCCTTGGTCCGACGGAGAATGAACGGCTGGGTAAGCCCCTTGAGCAGTTCCCTCTTGTAATTATCCATTTCAGGCCCGTTGATGTATTTGTCCCGGAAACTGGTCCAGGTACCCAAAAGCCCCGGATTGATGAACTGCATCAGGTTCCAGAGTTCTCCCATATGATTCTGAACCGGCGTTCCCGTAAGAATCAGCCGGCTTCCGGCCTGGAGAGACATCGCAGCCTGTGACATCCGCGTCGTTCGGTTCTTTATCTGATGGGCCTCGTCAAGGCACACCACGTTCCAGCCGACAGACTTAAGCAAATCAATGGATGTCACCATTACGCCATAACTGACCAGGAACAGGTCCCCGGCCACGGCACTCTCTATCGCAGTTTTTCTGTCCTGCACCTCATTCAGGACCGTAACATTCAGCGAAGGAGCGAAGCGCTCGGCTTCGGCAGCCCAGTTGGGGACAATGGATGTGGGCGCAACCACAAGGGATGGTCCCGTATCTTTCTTATGAAGCAGAAATGCCAATGCCTGTACGGTTTTCCCAAGGCCCATGTCATCGGCAAGACAGGCTCCGGCACCCCAGCTGTCAAGACGCACCATCCACTGGTAACCCTGCATCTGGTAATCACGCAATGTCGCGCCAAAACCTTCCGGAAGTACCGGCGAGGACTCGTAAGCCGACTCCATACGTGCGAGCAGATCCTTGAATCCTTCATCCATCTCCGCATGCAGACCTCCGTCTTCGCCCAGCACCTTTGCCAGGGCACCTACCTGAATGGCAGGGATACTGATGCGTCCTTTCCTGTCAGTTTTGCCGAGCTCCGAAATCTCAGCGAGATGCTTCTGTAGAGTCTTGGACATCTTGGCATATTCCTTCTCCCCTACTTTGATGTATCCCTCTATATCAGAGTCCGCCCACATTGCAAGAATTTCCTCCAGAGTCCTTTTCTTGCCGGACACCTTGACACTCCCTTCAACCTCGAACCAGTTCATGTTTGTGGATACGGAAATGTCCACGTCCTTCGATTCCGATATTTCCGAGAATTTCAGAATCTCGCCTTCCGGCCATTCCATAAAGTATGACTGCGGATTGTCATGGACAAATGACATCAGCGCAAGCAAGTGCTCAGGAGCAGAGAATCTGGCAGTCTGGTAGTCCTCATAAGGGATTCCAAGCTCCACTTCGAAGAATTTCCGGAGAACGTCATAGTTTTCATACTCACTGAAAAGGTCTCTCCTGACGGCCACCGTGTGACCTTCCAATGTGTCATATACGTTCTCCCCTCCTTCACCCGGTGAAAACCTGGACAGTCCTTCGACAATCGGCACCGCCTGGACAGTCATCTCATAATCATCTTCCACAGGCCGGACGCGAACCGCCAGAACCGGCGAGCCGTCCTTCTCCTCTATCCTGCCGAGATCCGCAAGATCAGTATGCAGTTCTACAATCCCGTCCAGTTTCTCAAGCGTCTGTCGCAGCCCTGCAAGTGCCGACGAGGGAATCGCCCCCATCTTGAGCATCCTGTCTATGACCGCCCTCTGTTCCGGGCTCATGACAATGACATGATAGACACCATCTTCATCAATGGTCACCAATGATTCCGGAACGGATGCACCTGCGGATTGCGGAAGGGAGACATTAGATCCGATCCTGATTTCCATGCCCTCCGCACGGAATGACAGCCAAGGGGATTCCACTTCCACAGCGGCCGGAGTGAAGTTCTGATTGTAATACTCCCCGACGAACACCCTGTCGCTGCCGAGAAGCAACGGAAGAATCTCCAGCACCTCAGGCTTATTGCCAATGCGTCTTTCGTCGAGTTTCCGAAGCGCCGCTGCAACCTTGATGTCCGTAGGAGTCATCTCCTCATATTTCAGGTCAATGAAAGTGCTTCTCTGATAAAGCGTTCCACCATCCCAGCTGCCGTCAGGCCGCTTATTTTGACCAATGATTGCTTTCAGTCGAAGTCCTTCCAGGAAATAGACGATCCTCTTGGCAGCACGGTTCTTTTTCTCTGCGGCTTTTTCCCTTATATCGGAGAATATTATCTCCCATTTATCCCTTCGGTATATTCTTCCAGTCATGCCGGAGCCGCCAAAAAATTGCTCCAGCAGGGCCTTCCTGTCGGCAGACATCGGCAGATAAGGTGCCAGTTCATTCTGCAGTATTGCGGCCGACGGAGGTACCGACAGACTGTACTTGTCCTTGATGCCGCCAAAGTCAATGCACTTGAAGAAGTTAAGGAGAATGCAGCAGAACGCCTTGGTCTCGACGGTACTGCGCTGGGCCAGCAGTTTTGCCACTTCTCCTTCCACATGGTTGGCACACACCTCTTCCTCATTAGAGATGTAGGTAAACAGGATCCGCACCGGTGCCATGATGGGAGAATAGAGGTAATGACGGTGGTTCCGCATCAGATCCACCGATTCCTTTATCCTGCGGCTGCCTGCAACGGATGGACGCACGGTACAAAGATAGAGCGTGATACCGTAGAACCATCCCAACAGCGGATCAGAGAACATCCCTTTACATTCGGCCGTCATGCCATGCAGCCGGAGGGATTCCTGGAACAGTCCATACGCGTCATCCGTACGTCCTTCATAAAGCGCCTTGATGGCATCCACCCCATGAGACCACATCGTCGGATAATAGCATTTCCTGGCTTCCGGCCAGCTTCCGAACTGAAACAGATGATAGGCCGACACCATGTCATACACCTCGTCCGTTATATGCATGGAACTGTCTGCATAACTTGCGAGCCTGTTCCAGAATTCTTCTGTCAATGTCCCCTCAGCAAAGCGCACTCGGAGCATCCGTCGTATGGACTGCAGGACTTCTTTCTCAGTCAGCAGCCTAAAAAGGCTTCCATAATTTTCCGCATCAAGGAGTCTCTCTCCAAGGTATTCTCCAAGGTCCGCCCTCAGGAAAGACGGTCTGGAGAATCTGCGGAGAGCAGCGGCATCCTGTCCATGAAGAGCAGTTCCCAATTCCCACAGCCATGATGCCGTGTCCGTGCGGAACTGGCAAGTCTTCTCCACCCAACGGGGAATGTCGAAATTTTCCAGCGCGACAGCCACCACATTGAAAAACACCCGAGGAGACACTCTCCCATCCTGTACGTACTGGGAATGCTCCAATATGACAAGATCAGTCTTAGCTTTGGAACAGTTCCTTCCGTACAGTTGCTTCAGGACATAGTCCCCGGGAATGTCCCCAAGATATGCCACCAGACAAAGCAGTTTCACCTGCTCCGTCTCCAATCCCGGCAAAGCCGCATATCCTGTATTTCCGTTTACTGCCTTCTTTTCCATTGCGTCAAATATAGCTCAACAGAATGCCATAATCCGGCACCTTTTTGGTCCTCAATTACATATACCGCAAGACAGCCGCATTCTTACATAACCTTACGTAAAATAGAAGCAAAAAAACATTTCCAATGAAAGAATCCTTTGCTTTCTCCGTATATGTTATCAAACTCTATAACTCAGATGAAACTCAAGTATATCGATGGCCCCTATGGGTATGCCCGTGATGTAAAAGCACTGGAAATATTCGAAAATGCGGTAAACAATGTCGAGTGGCTCGACGAAAATGATTCTCTTGTTTCAGGAGATATGGTGGGATTCAATTTCGGCGATGACGAGGTAAGGGCAACAGTCGAAATCGGAAAGGAAATCATTGAAGTTCATATGATTTCTCCTCTCAAGTACGATTACGCCAGATCATTGCACATGTCGTTTTTCAGCCGGAACAACTGGCTTAAGGATAAAAACAAAGTCAAAGCCATAGCCCATAGGATATTGACTGAACTGTACTACGACTACGCAATGATCAAATTGCGCAAGGACGATCTCGTGGCTCATTCCCGGGGTTACAAGTCCTTCAGAGAATCGTTCCTGGAGCAGGAAAGGGAAAGGACTCTTGAAGCCAGAAAGGAATGCGCCATGGTCTCAAAGACAAGCGGACAGCTTAAGCGGGACTTCAAGGCAGGGAAATACACCGAGAAGGAGTACGTCGCCCTGAGGGCACCCATCCACCAGAAAATAGTAGAGCTTCTTGCAGAATCGGAGATCAGGAATCCGTTCCAGCAATACTTCAGGGAATATCTGGACCTGTGCCAGTTCGCATCGAATCCGGAATTGATCATAAGGCATTTCATCGGTGACATGGACGCGAATGAAGATGACGGGCAGTCATGTCAATGACGGTGTAAATCGCATCCAGAAACAGGTACTACGTCCACGCAACCGCAACTTCTAGGCAGGCATCCTAACAGATGACCCCGTTCTGGTCGCGGCCGCAAGCAATATTGCCCCGACTCTGCCAAAAAGCGGAAGCCGGGGCGATTCGGGTTTAGCGTCAATGTCAAATGTCATGCTTTTTTAAAGATTTCAAGAAGCTTCTTAACGGAATCCGTAAAAGAAGATGACATTTCACTTGGTCTGAAATAATTGCCGCAATTCCGGCACCTGACCGGCATTGACAATACTGTAGCATTGTCCTCGATATCAGGGGCTTGGAAGACATGGCCGCAATAAGGACATTTCGTGGTGACAAATCTTCGTAGCATAGGCAAATTACTTTTGTCTATTTCGATTACCATTGGGGATGCGTTTTGCATCCTTCAATGCATTTTCCTCAAGTTTCTTGCCAGCCACAATGGCCGTTACCGCAAGAAACGCTTTCGTTGCGAATTTAATTACGTCTTTATTCATAATCTTCTAGTCTATAAAGTGATCAATGATAGTGTCAATGATATCCGAAATGTCTTGTCCGAGTTTTTCCCCGGTTTTCTTTCCGGTCTCAATAATTACCTTACCCAGTTCCGTAAGCTCAGAAGGGAGATTCTCCCCCTCCGGAAGATTTTGCAACAGTCCCATATTCTAAAGTGTTTTAAAAGATTAGGATATATAAATATTTAAAATTCACTAAATTACCGCCGACAGAAATTTATGCCAGAACTCTGGCGAGAAGAAAGAAGAAGGGTGCATTATCGGTATCACCTTCACTTCCTTCCGGTCAGACAGAAAATATCTCCACGTCTCGATCCATTGTCCATCAGGTGCCTTGAGATCATTCCCCTGCAGTCCGCCGTTAGGGAGATTGTTATAAAGACGGTGTCCCCACACAATAATAATGTCGGGACGAAGCATCTCTATCACCTCCAAGAACGCAGCTTCCGAGTTTCTGAAGTTGTCCTGTGTAGGAGCCACACGAGGACCTGACATCGGGACCTGGACATAGTTGTAGAATGCGACGCTGTTCCAGAACAGTTCCTTGTCCGCAAATGAAAGTTCACCACGTCCCAGGAGAGCCTGTGCGAACTTAGTGTAAGTATTCTTGTATGCTTCATGCTCTGACGTAGGATCAAAGAGATCCATTATGACCCGTCTGGTGATATCCTCGCTCGCATCAGATACATTTTGGCAGTAGTGAGATTCACCGAGAACGAGAATGCGCTTGCCTGCAAACCCGGTCTTAGAATAGTGCTTCCCTATCCATGGAAGAAAACTAATTTGTGACATACTTTTTTATTATTTTCTGCAAAGTAAGATGCTCTATGGGTAAAAGCATTACCCATATTCCAGAAAATTGCATAAATTTGTAAAAAACCACTAAAATTATGTTTGAAGACAGCGATACCAGGAACAAACACGTCTGGCTCATAGAACTTCTCAGCCAGCCACGTACGCTGAAAGAAATTCAGGAATGCTGGAAACTCACCGACATCAATCCGTATCCGGGAACCGCCATGACAAGGAAAACTGTCTTCAACTGGATAAACAAGATTGAGGACGAATACTGTATCAGCATCCAGGTAACCAAGGCAGGAGCCAATTCCAATTATCAGATTGTCTCACGTCCGGGAGAAGACAGCGTCAGGAAATGGCTGCTGCGAACCATTTCAATGCAGAATAAGCTCATCACCAACACTTCCATCCGGGACAGGATTCTGCTGGAAGATGTTCCGTCCGCCAGAGAGTATTTGGACGCAGTCCTTGATGCCATAAAACAAAACCGCATGCTCAGTTTTGATTACGAGGATTATTGGGAGGATCCGGTCAATGTCACGATACAGCCATATTTCGTAAAATTGTTCCGACAGCATTGGAAAGTTATAGGGCCTCTTGAAAGCGGCAATAGCAGAAGTATCCGGTCATACGCTCTGGACGCGGACAGAATGAAGAATTTCAAGATCCTGGAGAAAAGGTTCATGTATCCCAAGGACTTCAGTCCTGAAGATTTTATGGCAGACAGCATTGGCACGGCAACCTTCCCGTCGGGAGCAGCTAAGCCTAAAAATGTCATAATTCTTGTCTGGGCGAAATACAATTTCTATCTGAAGCACACCCCTCTGCATCAGAGCCAGAGGATGTTATATGACTGTCCGGAAGACGGTTACACCATTTTTTCATACCAGATTCACACCACTGATGACTTCTATCAGGAAATCTGCCGGTATGGCAACTTCATGGAGGTCCTTTATCCCGACAATGTCAGAGACGAGATGAAGAAAATCATCAATGGCATGAGAGACGAATATGACGGCGTTTCAAGGGCGTCCTGCAAATTGAAGGTCCCGAGTGTCGAGGAACTCCTGAAGATGTAAGTTGTGACAACATTTTGACTGAACGTCTCACTGCATCTCTGATATGTATTTTTCAATTTGTTCCTTAAGAGGCTGAAGATCTTGCTCTCTCATATATCAGAATCTTGTCATTGTTGGCTGTGCGTTCTGCAAATGACAGCAGAGTTCCCTCCGTGATCAGATCCACATCGAATCCGAGAATCTCGCTAAGTTCCAAGGAAATCTCAGCATGCTTCATTAGACTGACCTTAGCTTCTTTGTCGAAAACCACTAAGATATCGATGTCGCTTCCGCTATGTGCTTCTCCCCTGGCATAAGAGCCAAAGACCCAAGCCTTCACAACTGGCTGAGTTGCAAAGTAGCGTACAATCTTGTCTGTAAGTCTCTTATCCATAATACCCGGTGTTTTTGCAAATATATAAGTTTTTCGTTTGATTGCAAAGAGTATTCTAGCGGTTCGATGCTCGCTTAGGTCACTACGTGAAATTCAAGAAATTTCACTATTTTTATGTAAGATTTGCCGCCTTATGATGTAAATAATACAGGCAAATGACATTGACACAAGAATGACATTGACATATAATACAGATATGAAGATCCTACATACATCAGACCTGCATCTGGGACATACGTTATATTCGTATGACAGGACAGTCGAGCAGACCGCCTGCCTCGCCCAGATAGAAAACATCATCAAGGAACAGAAGCCGGACGCATACGTCATCAGCGGCGACATCTATCATACGACATCACCCCAGACGTCAGCGCAGGAGATGTTCATGCATCATCTCATGACAGTCCATGAGATTGCACCGTCAATGAAGGTCATCGTGACAGCCGGCAACCACGACAGCAACAAGATAGAGATCACCGACCCGCTGTGGAACCTCGTGGGAGTATCCATCGTGGCATCCATAAAACGCAACATCCTCCAGGGAGAAGACAGCGATGAATTTCACAGGCAGCTTTTCGAACGCCATATCTTCCCCATCGTGAGGGACGGCAGCACCGTCGGCTACATTGTCGCCATACCGCACTGCTACCCAGGCAATTTCCCGGCCGTGAAAGCAGACCTGCCCAGGGAAGAAAGAATGAAAGAGTTTATAGCCCTCCTGCTGGAGGAAGTCGGAAAACGCAATAAAAACAGGCTTCCTGTGGTCGTGATGGCCCATACGGCAGTAAACCGGATCTCAGGAGAGAAACCCGACGCCGTCGGCCAGGACCTCGACATCATAGGAGGAATCGATATGGTCAATGCAGATGTTTTCGGCACAGGCTACGACTACATTGCGCTCGGCCATATACACAATCCGCAGAACATCTCAGACAGGATCCGCTACAGCGGCTCTCCCCTGCCTGTGTCTTTCGACGAGGACTTCCAGCACAGCGTTTCAATCGTGACCATCAATGCCCACGGCGACACTCCGGAGGTGGAGACAATCGACATTGACAATGCGATGCCGGTCATTACCATACCGGAGCAGGACAGGACCAGACGCAGCGAAGTGAAGTCCCTCAAGTGGGATGAGGCATACGAGGCGTTCAAGAAAATGGACCCGGAAAAGGCCTGCTATGTACGGCTCAATGTCACTGACGACGGGACCATTCCGGTCGAGGCGAAAGACAAGGTCGCCAAAGTTCCGGAGCAATGCCATCTGAAGGCGAAGTTCTGCCTGATAAACAGAGTGAAGAAGGTCAATGCCCAGGACATAAACTCCTCTGGAAAGATAAATATCAGCACCGCAGAACTCGGAAAGATGGGGCCTTACTCCGTGGCTGAACTCTACCTGAAGGAAACCGGACAAGAAGGCATTGACGAGAATATCCTCGCTCTGCTGAAAGGAACCATTGACGAAGTTATGAAATCTGAAAAACACGACTGATACCATGAAATTGAAGAAACTGGACATCACCAACATAGCATCGATCTCATCCGCGAGCATCGACTTCACGTCCGCACCGCTGTCGGACTCCCCTATTTTCCTCATCTGCGGCGAGACCGGGAGCGGAAAATCCACCATCCTGGACGCCATATGCCTCGCCCTGTACAACAAGACTCCGCGTCTGACGAACGGCAACAAGACAACTGAAACGTCCTACAAAGAGGGAGGGCAGGAAATCAGCATAGTGTCTGTAAACCAGCTGCTCAAAAAAGGAGAGAAGGCAGGCGGAATAACACTCCTGTTCGAGGGGGCGGACGGCTCCGACTACACTGCCGAGTGGAAATGCCGTGTAAACCGCAATGGAAAACTGGAAGACGAAGACTGGTCCATAACCGACAGCAAAGGCAACACGAATAACAAAAGGGGCAAGGCCCGCATTGACAAGATGACCGAAATCATCGGCCTGGACTACGACGAGTTCTGCCGCACTTCAATGCTCGCCCAGGGGCAGTTCACCCAGTTCCTGAAAGCCGAGAGCAAGGAGAAGTCGGAGATTCTCGAGAAGATTACCGGCACTGAGATTTACGCGAAAATCGGAGCCCTCATCCATAAGAACTCACACGACGCGAAGGAAGCCTATAAGGAGGCGAAAAAGGACGTCGATTCTGTCGTTCTTCTCTCGGCAGAGGAAAAGAGCGCTCTTGTCAATGAAATAAAACAGATTGGAGACGACATTGAAAAGAACAAGTCCGCATTGGCCCTGCTCGGAAACCTGCTGAAGGCGTTTGAGGCTGTCGAAGCTGCCGAAAAGTCCATAAAGGACTCTGAAGAGACTCTTGCAGATGCGAAGTCGAAGTTCTCTGTCCTCACCAATGACATTGTCTATGGCAAAGCCGAGCTCGACAAGAAAAACGACATTGCCGGAGACCTGGCGAAAGACATTGAGGCTCAGAAAGTTCACGCCGACATGTTCGCGAATGTCCAGACCATCGAATCGCATCTCGTGAACGTATCTAAGCAGGAAAACTACTGCAAGAAACAGAAAGAAGTTCTCGAGAATGAGAAGAAAGCTCTTGAAGCATCGCGGGCACTTTTCGCCGAACTGGAAACGAAGAAAGCCGATGCGGAGAAGACTCTTGACAGCAAGAGAGAGGCTGTAACAGAGGCCATTGAGGCCAAGATGGCGCTCAAGCCTGAAGAGGTGGAGAAAGAGAGACGTAACATTGGCAAGGAACTGAAACTCATCGGCGATGCAGGCACTGCCTACGCTGTCATCCAGCAGAAAGAAGAGAACCTCGCCACCGGGAAGTCCGAACACAAAAAGGCAGTAGAAGAGATTGAGGCAGAGCGTGTTGCACTCAACGAACTGAAGGACAAGTCGAAGATGGCCGATGACACCTACGAGAAAAGTCGTGAATTATATGAGACGCAGGCTGTAGCAATAGACAAGGCAGTTGTCAATCTTAGAAACTGGCTCCGTGAGACTGGCAGCGACATCTGTCCAGTATGCCATACGAAAATAACATCACTCATCTCCGAACAGGAGCAGAACGATCTTCTCAAACCTGTAAAAGAGGCATTGGAAAAGGCGGAAACGGAGAAACGGAAAGCAGATGAGGCATCAGTCAAAGCAAGTACAGCGTTCAACACCAGACTTAAAGAGCTCGACAATTCCAAAAGCAGGCTCGACAACGACGAAAAGACCTTGGCCGGACTCAAGGAAGCATTCGCCAAAAATTTTTCTTCATTAGGCATAAAAGTCAATGAAGAAAACATCCGGGAAAAGCTCGAGGAGGCCAAAAAGACGCTGGACACACGCAAGGAGGTCAATGAAAAGGCCATAGCCGCTGTCAATGTCAGGCAGAAGGCTGTGGACAGCGCGACTGCAGACAGGGACAAATACCAGAGCGACATCTACTCCACTATCGTATCCGACTACAACAGGAAGAACCTGGAGATCCAGAAAATCAGCAGCAACATTGACAATGCCCGGAAAATGATCTCTGTGGCAGAGAAATCCGCATCGGAGTCCCTTCTGGCGGCAGAGAGCCTCATCTCCTTCCCTGACTGGAAGAAGGAATGGGAATGTGATGACAAAGGCTTCATCGCGAAGCTCAAGGAGAGTGCCAGAAAGTACAATGACACCCTGAAAGAATATGACAAGGTGACTGTAGAGATGAAGAACCTCAAAAGCAACATCGCATCCGCATCAGATGTCAGGGGAAGAATCATCGCGGCCAATGGGGACTTCGTTTCCGGGGACATCGTAGCGGAAAAATACGCCGGCAACGCAATCGTGGAATGGGGTTCATTGGAGAGCCGCATCAGAACGGCCCTTGAGAACATCGACACCGCACGCAAGTCCAAAGAACTGAATGAGAACACCTTAGAAAACGCTTATGCTGAAGACGGAACTCTGCCTAAGACTGCCGTAGAGGTCAATGCACTGAAGAAGACTATCGAATCGGACAATCTGGGCAAGTCAGAACACCTCGGCAAGCTCAAGACTGTCATTGAGGATGATGACAGGAAGCATGACGAGCTTAAAAGCAAGATTGACGCGCTTAACAGGGCCGGCAAGGTCAATGCCAGATGGGAGACTCTGGATGGCCTTTTCGGAGGCACCGACGGATTCACATTCAAGAAGATAGCCCAGAGTTACATCATGCAGGACATCCTCAATCATGCAAACGCATATCTGAGAAAAATCGCCCCGCGTTATGAATTGACAGCACAGCCGGGCTCTCTCGTCATCCTGGTAGAGGACAATGAAGACGGTGTTGTCCGCTCTGGAAACACTCTTTCAGGCGGTGAAGGGTTCGTGATTTCATTGTCATTGGCCCTGGGCCTGTCCAGCCTCGCAGAGAACAGCATCAGCGTGGATACACTCTTCATTGATGAAGGATTCGGAACACTCAGCCAGGAGTGGCTCAACAGCGTGATGTCTGCATTGGAGAAACTGAACTCCTCCAGCGGCAAGCACGTCGGCATCATCTCCCACATAGAGGACCTCCAGAAAAGGATCCCTACCGTGATAGAGGTCAAGAAAAAGAACGCCACCACCAGCGAAGTCTTCGTCCGCGATGCCCAATCTTAGTTCAATGATTTCCAGTCGCCGCAAGGGACTTTCACGGTTTTTGTCTTTTTGCCGCAGCGGACGACAATGCTGTCTGAACCGGATGCATTCAGGATATAGACGCTCTTTCCACGGCGGGGCACGTCAATGACGGCATTGTCCTGATATACGGCGATTATGAGTTCAGTATCGCTCTCCGCCTCAATGACAGGGTAGCCGAGTTCAGGATGATGCGGACGGAATTCGCTCTTGAGCAGAGTCTCACGATGATCGGAAGCGAACTTCATCCATTTTCTCATGACGTCAAGCTGTTCTTGCGGAACGGTCCTCAGCATTGTCGAGTATTGTACAACTCCGAAAATGGAGTTGATAATCGCCCTTCCCACATTCTCCGGTGTTTCGGAAATGTTCCATTCCAACATGTCTGAATGAACAGCCGTCGAACCGCTTGTCAGCCTGAGAGAGGCGATTCTCATCCTGTTGTCCTTCGCGTTTCCCGGACAGTCTGCTGCACGGAACATATTGCCATACTGTCTGATGGCCGGACCTATGTACTGCTGCCTGAATTCAATGAGAATTTCCGGCTTGATGGCTTTCAAGGCTGATGAAACTTCCTTCATCAGCACGTTCACGGCTTCGCTCAAGTTCATGATGTCCCGTCCGGCATAATTTTCTTTCACGGCCGGGTCCTCTCCATGGAATCTGAAACTGTCGATAAAATCAAGTTTAAATCCGTCCAGATTCCAGTCTTTCAAGGCATTGACATATAAATTTACAAGATGTTCGCGAACCTCAGGGAAACGAGGATCAAGAACGCTGCAGCCCATGCCATGTTCGTTGTAGAGATATTTTCCCTTAAACTTTGCGTATGCCTCGCTGTTGAATCCGACATAAGGTACGCTGTACCAGATCATATATTTCATCCCAAGTTTTTGCACTGCGGCGACGTGTGAGGCCATGTCCGGAAATTTCTTTGGAGTCGGTTTCCAGTCCCCGCAAAAAGCATAACCTCTGTTTCCGTCCTCTGTTTGCCATCCGTCGTCGAGAATCACAGTCTTCATTCCGAGCTCAGCAGCGAGCTTGCACTCTTCCGCCACAGCCTTGTCGGTTACGTTCTGATGAAACTGGTACCAGGTCGAATAGAGCGGCTCGAAAGCAGCTTCAGGAGCCTCAAGGGCCTGCAATCCCTTTTCTTCCATCATCCACTTGACGCCGTCCTGAATGGTCTTTCCCCAAAACATGTGACGCCCGTCGAGCATAATCTTGGTTTCATAATGACTCAGCGGAGCCTCGGCTTCCCTGAAGAAACGCAGCTCCGAACAGATGTCGCAGCCCTCCTCCATCACGCCGAGAGCGGCCTCCACCCGTCTGAAACTCTCGCTGCACGCGATTGTCAGGCGGTTTGTGTCGTTGTCGTCGAAATACTCATAGAGAGGCATCCTGTAGGCGAGTGAACTGCTTGCATTGGTGTGGCCCCAAAACGGGTCGAGATGGGTTCCGCAATAGACATCCGGACTCCAGAAGTTGAAAACGCCTTTCTGAGGAAACGTGAAATAAACATTAAAGCTTGCCGGCGCGCACGGCTGTGGCGCATCCATCGATATGCTGATTATCTCTTTCTCTCCATCATTTTCCAAAGATGCGGTAAATTTCCAATCTCCTGGATTATCAGAAACAATCACAATTTCATCCACGAGCGAACTGTTCAATACGTGGGCTACAATTGTTCCCTTGGAAACGAAAGGATTGCCCGTCCAGGTGCTCTGGGCGTATGAAGCGCAGATAGACAGAGCGGACAATGCAATTGTGAGTATGTGTTTGTACATATATGAGGTTACTATTTAAAATTTTGTCAGTTATAACTTCTGTTAAATCAACGTTTGGTGGTTACTACCCTCGCTTGAAGCTGCCCATTAGTTTTGCCTCCTAAAACTTATACTCTTCCCATAGTTTGTCCGGACTGCTCTTTACCATAAATTTTCCCCGTGCAGAGTTGAATACGCAACCGAACCACACAGGTGGGATGAGTTCCGTACCGTCTTCGAGACAGGCTCCAATGAGGTCTCCGCGTTTGACCTGTATGTAGTTGTACGCGGGATTATAACGGGTATATGTGTAGCCTCTGTCAAGTGGAATCAATACTTTTCCAGTGTTGTAATCGATTACGCCAGAGTGTTCTCCGTCTGTGACATAGTAGTATTTTTCTTGATGGGGTTTGCAATCGATGTAATGCATATCCGGGGAAATCATCTCCCTCCCGAGCGAATCGCATACTCCCGAGTATTCGCCTTTTTTAACACTGAAGCGTTTTGATGAGCTGACAAAAAGTAACTTGGTGTAGAGTCTTTCGCGCGGAATGATTTCGGTTCCGTCGGTGTTGAAGACTCCGTAATATGTGATTGTCACGCCATTTTTGTTTTCATAGACTGAGGCTCTGATTTTTTTCGATTTGGGCATATATTTACAATACCGGTAACCACGGGACGCCGGGATGATAATTTTCCCGTTTTCATCAGTAGCTTGCGTAAAGAGGTTTATGTGAGCACGATAAAATACAAAGCCGTCCGGGTCTTCATATCTGCGGGGAATTGTAGGATCTGAGGCCGTGTCATACTCATCTTCCTGTGCCCAAGCACTGACTCCTGACATTCCAATAAAAAGACAAACAGCAAAAAAGAATTTTTTCAAAAAGCCCCAAATATTCATAACGCAATTTTTTTCAGACTCACATGATTTAGTTTTTTTTCCAGCCCACAAAAATAGACAATTCCCTCGACTATCCATCATACTGACTCCTGAGTGGAATGTTAATTCTGGGGAGCGTCATTGTATGCCCTGTATTCGCCCTTCATTACGTTAAGTGTTTTCGGGAGCCAGACCTTATAGCGGGTGGATTTGTCCCAAGTATTGCCTGCGGATGCAAAGTCGCAGAGGTGGATCTGGCGAGGCTTGCCGTTGCCTTCCAGATCTGCCCCGGCGACCATCGGGGCTGTAAACGACATCCACGCGAAATCGTTGTCGACTGCAGGAGTCAGGGCAACGCTGCCGTCCTCTGAAGATTGGATTACCACGCATTCATCCACAAAACCGTCATTGAAACGGGAATCCCTCGCAAGGACTATAGGACCGCGTACAATAGCCTGATGCCCATTAAGTTCCAGCAGATGCGGCGTAAGGTCCAGCGACAGTTCAATGCGGTCGCCTTTCTTCCATTTGCGTTCCACCTTTGCATATTCGCCGGCGGAAAGATTGTCGAAGCTAAGTTTCAATGTATCCGGTCCGCTGATCAACTTTGCCGTAGTCGTCTTGCTCCATTGAGGTATCCTCAGCGCCAAAGTGAATTCAGCCGGTTTTGCCAAAGAGAGTTCTATGGAGATGTTTCCGGAAACCGGATAATTTCCACGGACGCTGACTCCCACGGAGTTGCGCTTGTCCAAGGAAATCTCCGCCTCGGAATCTCCATAATGGTTTATCTTGAGACAATCCCCTTCTGTGAGATATGCGAGAGACGGAATCATCGCAAAGGCGCGTGGACCATTTGCATTGCAGCAGTTTATATTCATATGGCACTGCTTCTCTCCTTCCACTCTCCAGCCTTCAAGCGGGGTATATTTGGCAATCTGGCTGCCGTCACACTTCATCGAACCGAGAATGGCGTTGTAGAATGTCTTCTCGATCTGGTCAGCATAGCGGGAATCTCCGCAGAATTTAAGAAGTCTGCTGCAAAGCTGCATCCAGGTAAATCCTACGCAGGTCTCCATAGTATGATAGGTCGGAACGGTCTGCAGGGCTCTTCCACCGTACCAGCACTCTATCGAGCTGCCTGAACCGGCAATATTGATTTCTTCCTCGATTATATGTGAAACGCTCTTGCGCACAGCCTCGTAATAAGTTTCGTTTCCGGTCACTTTATAGTATTCGAGCAGTCCCTCGTAGCAGGACATCATTTCGTATGCCTTGGCACCGTTCTCGTATGAAAACCATTTTGTATCAGGATGCGGAAAGCGCAGAGCCACAGGCACATCGGAGCGGCTCACCAGTTTCGAGCCATCCGGACTTTCCCACTGAGAGACAATGTCCGTCGCGAAATCCAAATAGCGTTTGTCTCCGCTGATATTGTACAGTTTCATGACCGGTTCAAGTACGGAAGAACTTGCCATTCCACGATACAGTCCACATTTTACGATCTTGGCATTCTTGGATTCGAGCTGTGAGATGAGGTGGTCGGCTACACGCGATGCAGCAGCAAGAGCATGAGTATCTCCTGAGAGTTCGTACCACGAGAGCAGTCCCAACATTGTGTATTTCCTTCCCCAGATGTCCCAATCTTTCAGCTGAGCTTCAGGAGCATAGTTTCCGATGTAGCCGTCATGGCTCTGAGTTTCAATGATATGTCCGACAGAAGCGGCGATCTTTTCATAAAGAGCCGCGTCACCGGTATATCGGTAAGTCTCAATTGCGCCCAAGGTCCATTTTCCCCAGAACTCACTTTGCCATCGCCAGGTCTCATCCCTGTGACGGAAAGGCTCCACAAGTGCATCTACATCCTGTTCCATAACGCGATGACTGATGCAGTCGTCGATTCTTCCGCCTACATATCCATTGATTTTCACTGACTTGACCTTTATTTCCGCAGTCTTTGCGTGGCTGATATTTCCTCCTGCACAGATGGAGCAAGCGAAAACTGCGAACAATGTGCTCAAGACAAATGCCCTGATACCAAGATTTTTTTCCATACCCAAGAGCCTTTTTAAATTTTGGAGGGCCAAGATACGAAAAAAAGCCGAGTACCGGTAGTCTTACACTTTAGAATCTGAAAGCGGTCAGCCACGGCGGACGTGGCAAACACACGGCCTCGGGAAGTGGGAGGTGCCTGCCGGATACAAGTTCTCGCGGCAGTGAGGACGCAGGAGACGGCAGG
>ERZ779649.418-NODE-418-length-33732-cov-5.122250_pt1 | contig 33732 bp, 41 predicted proteins | sample MGYA00511882_ERZ779649 | MGnify/ENA primary metagenome ERZ779649 (study PRJEB29588, sample SAMEA2157793) | human gut metagenome | biome: human gut; feature: human-associated habitat; material: faeces | place: Denmark | collected 2008/2010 ... | reverse complement strand
GCAGAGCTGGAACCGCAGGTCAGTCTGGAAATCGAACTGGCCGAGACCGGAGCGAAGATCCGTGTGGGAGAAGAGGATTTTCTGTGGGATGCAGAGACAGAAAACCTTGCAGATGGGTATAAGAACGGTCTGAAACGTTTCCTGTACCGCACCTTAAGCAAGGTGACCGGGCAGAAACTCCCATGGGGAAACCTTACCGGCATCCGTCCCACGAAGATCGCCTACGGTATGCTGGATGAGGGCAGAAGCGATGCAGAGATTTTAGAATTCATGGAGCAGAGCCATTATGTCAGCGAAGAGAAGGCACTTTTGGGAATCGATATTGCGAAGAGAGAGCGGGATCTGTTAAAAGAGATTCATTATGAGGGCGGCTACAGTCTGTACATCGGGATTCCGTTCTGCCCTACAACCTGTCTCTATTGTTCCTTTACCTCTTATCCGATCGCTGCATTCCGCAGGCAGGTGGACGCCTATGTGGACGCAGTGATCAAAGAGATGGATTATGTGGCGGAGAACTTTCAGGACAAGGTACTGGATACCGTCTATATCGGCGGTGGTACGCCCACCACACTGGAACCGGAGCAGCTGGACCGTCTGATCACGGCATTAAAGTCCAAGTTTGATTTCTCTACCGTGAAGGAATTCACCGTGGAAGCCGGTCGTGCCGACAGCATCACCAGAGAGAAGCTGGAGGTACTGCATCGTCACCAGGTCAGCCGTATCTCCGTGAATCCCCAGACTATGAAGCAGGAGACCCTGGATATCATCGGCAGAAAAGCCAGCGTGGAACAGGTACTTACGGCATATCGGCTGGCGAGAGAGGTCGGATTTGATAATATCAATATGGATCTGATCCTGGGATTGCCGGGAGAACTGGAGGCGGATGTACAGCACACCATCGACAGAGTGGTGGAACTGGCGCCGGACAGCCTGACCGTCCATTCTCTGGCCATCAAGCGGGCTTCCCGCCTGAACCAGTGGATTCAGGAGAACGGTGTCTCCATGCTCCACAATACGGATGAGACCATGAAGATCGCGGCAGCAGGAGCGGAAAAGCTGGGAATGAAGCCCTATTACCTCTACCGACAGAAGAACATGTCCGGCAACTTCGAGAACACCGGCTACGCCCGTCCCGGCAAATACGGCCTGTACAACATCCTCATCATGGAAGAGAAACAGACCATTGTGGCATTAGGCGCCGGAAGCATCACCAAGAGAGTCTTCCCCGATGGACGGATTGAACGGTGCGATAATGTCAAGGATGTGGGACTGTATATTGAGAAGATTGATGAGATGATCAAGAGGAAGAGGGAATTGTTTACGTAAAACAGGGGAAATCGTTTGTATAGTAATAATATCAAAAAAATAAGAATAGTTGCTGATGTTGCCAGTGTTTTTGCGGAAAGTCTTGAAAGGAGGAAACTATATTGGGCTGAACAGTTGCATACTGGCATCGTATTATAGCATGCGAAGGAGAAAGGGGAATTCTCAATGTTAAGAGTTGCTATATGTGAGGATGTTTTATCTGAGTTGCAGAAGCAAACACAGATCATACAATCCATCATGGCAAGGCTATCCAAAAATGTGAAATTTTTTTGCTTCCGGAGTGGGGAAGAATTATTAATGGAAACAGACACCACGGGAAATATGGACATCGTTTTTTTAGATGTGGAAATGCTTGGTATCAGCGGAATTGAAACCGCGCGTATCCTTAGGGAAAGAGACAGCAGGGTAATTCTGATTTTTGTATCCTGTCATAACCAGTACTGCAAGGAAATGATTGAAGTGCAGCCATATGCATTTATAGATAAGCCGGTGTCTGAAGAAAAATTGGAGAAGATCCTGAAACGGGTGTTTGAAACACATTTGAATTCCGATGACAGTTATTGCTTTTCTTATAATAAAAGGCAATACAATATTCCACTGAATCAGATCCGGTTTTTCCAAAGTGATAAAAGAATCGTACAGATCAATGCAGTACAGCTGGATATGCCTGAATTGGAATACTTATTTTATGGAAAATTGGAAGAAGTGGAAAGGAATCTGCGGAAAGCAAATGTAAAATTCCTGAGAATCAGAAAATCGTTGCTCGTGAATACTCGTTTTATTAAGGAGTATTCTGCGGACAGGGTTGTTCTGGATAATGGACGGGAAGTAGAAATCAGTAAAAATTACAGAGATCATGTAAGACAGCATTATATTTCAATGTTAAAGGGGAGAAGATGGGAATGATGCTTGTTCTGGCTATTGTGGAGATTTTTTCTGTAATACTGCAGCGTATTTTTTGTGACAGTACATTGAAAAAGAAGAAAATTCGCAGGTATACAGACTATCTGGTATGGGGAGGATATTTTGCGGTCTTCAACGGTGTTACATATGTTTTAACGTATCTGGGAGATGGCACGAGTAATATCTGGCTGAATATATTACTTTTTGTATGTATTTTTTTTGTGACGATCAGAATCCTATATACTGATTCAGTCAGAACATTGATGGCGACGACTATATTTATGTATATGAGCGGCATGTGTGCAGAATTGCTCGTGTATTACGGAAAAGAATTTCTGGCATGGACAGATGATGCAGAAGTAACCTTGCTGTGCACAGTGTTATCTAAAATTGTCTGGTATTTGATTATTAAATTTACCTCTCTTATTATAAAACTGAACAGAAAAGCGGAACTGAATCTTCAGGATTGGTTGGAAGTATTTATCGTTCCGGTCTGTAGTATATGGATCCTGATTTCCGTTTTTATCACAGGAACCCTTGAAAACTATTTCTGGGGATTTATTGTAGTATTCATGATCCTGCTGATCAACGTCTTTACCTACTATCTGTATGATAAAGCAAAAGAAAATATGGAAAAACAAATGCGGGAAGAAATCCTGAAAAATCAGTGTGAGTACTATATTCGCCAGAACCGGGAAAGTAAGGAATGGTGGGAAGAATTAAGGAAGCTGCGTCACAATATGAAGCAGCATTACATATTGGAAAATACTTATTTGGAAAAGGAAGATTATGAAGCCCTGAAAAGATACTGCAGTGAAAATCTGAAGTTTTTAGACAAAAAAGATTTTATTTCCAATAGCGGAAATCTTTATATTGACAGTGTGGTTAATTACAAGGCAGATATGGCGGAAAAGGCAGGAATAAAGGTGATAGCCAATACGGAAGTGCCGCAGGATGCGGAGATGAATGCAGAGGATATCAGCATTTGTCTGGGCAATCTATTGGATAATGCCATAGAAGCTGTAAAGGAACTGACCGAAGATAGGGTGATCAGGCTATGGATCACCACAGACGGTAATAATATAGCCATCAGTATTAAAAACCGGTATAAAAATGCATTGCATAAAAGCGGGGGACGATATCTGACAAGCAAGGAAGACGACAGGATGCATGGAATCGGTCTTTCAATCGTCAGACAGATCGTGGATCAATATGCCGGTGAGATGGAGATACGGGAGGAAGATAATGTTTTTGATGTAATGATATTGATGTATGATTTTTTAACATAAAAAGAATACGGAATATGTGAATACCCGGATTAAGATATGCTTTTCAAGAGAAACGTTTCGAAGCATATTTTAACCCGGGTATTTTTATCCAAAAGTTACATATAACCCGGTCGTTTTTGACATCTACGGTTATGACTTGTCGATATGTGTTATAATGATGTTCAAAAGGCGGGCGGTGCTTGATTTTTCAGCACTTCCCGCCTTTTTTGTTACTAATTTGTTACTGGTTCAATGTGAAAATCATTATTTCAGAAGGTTGATTGTTTCCTTCAACTGCTGAATTGTCTTGTGATTATATACACGATTTCCAACATCTTTTGACTTATGACCCATCAGCATATCAATACACTTTCTATTACCCTTTGCGTTGTCAAGGCGTGTTTCAAAAGTGTGCCTTGCTTCATGTGGTGTCTTGTCTGCTTCAATCTTCCCCATGACTTCACCCCAAAACTGATAATACTGGGTTTGTGAAATTTTCTTTCCCTGATAACTGAACAGGTATGTGTTGCCTTGGTCAACCAGTGCTTTCACAAATGGTTCAATGCGTGGGTGTATTGGAACAATTCTATTCTTGCCGGATGCTGATTTGATACCGCCTGAAAAATATCCTTCTTTTACATTCACCTGTTCAGTTTTCATACCAAGTAATTCTTGAAGCCTGAACCCAGTATATAAATAAATTAGGACTGTATCAACCCAAGGTTCATCTTTTATTTTCCACAATGATTCAATCTGTTCATCAGTGAATGGTTCACGTGTGGTTTCAGGTATCGGTGGGGCAGTGGTTATTTGTGAATACATCTTATCAATTAGGTCTATTTCAAATGCAAATCGGTCAAGGTGTCCGAACAGATTCTTAATTGCCCATTGTGTAGAGTATGCACACCCGCAGTTGTCAATGCAGTCTTGCATCTGATATGATTTCAGACTTCTATACTTCACACCATAATATTTTGAACAATGTTTGAACGCTGAACGCAATGATTGCTGATTTGATTTTCCAAGTTTTGGCAGCTTGATTTGTGACCAACGCTGATATAATACCGCAAGGGTAACTTTTTCCCGGTCAATATCCCAAGGATTGTTGTTATATTCTGCAAGAAGGATATTGGCTTTTTCTTCTGATTCTGCATAACCAACTGGTACTTGCTTTGAACCGCCTTGGTCATCATATACAGTAACCTTGACAACCCAAGGGCGTGACCTGTTGCCTTTTAATTTGGTTACACAACCGTAACCGTTTGGGTTTCTTTTTCCCATAGTTATTCATTCCTTTCTGATTGAAAATCCAAGGAATGAATGATATAATAGTGGGTGCATAGCCTATATCATCCTATTCCTTGGTATAGAGTTATTAGAACCCTGACCGCTGCAACGGTTGGGGTTCATTTTTGTGTTTATAGTTCAATCTTTACACCTGACGATGCACCGCTTTTCTGAAATTCTTTTACAAGTTTATCAGCAGATTGTGGGTTGTTTTTGGTATCAAATACGATGAACTTCACATCACCGTCATTTGAATAGGTGATAATCAAGTAATTAGTCACAGTTTTGACTTTCTTATCTTTTGCCCTTCCACCTATAATTGCACCAACAGCACCAAAGAGCATCGCCCCGGCAACAGCACCGCCAACACTGGAAACAGCCTGATTCTGTATTTCAGTATCGGTTTTTATTGATATGTCGGTTATTTTATTTTTTGATAGGGTAATTTCAGTTGTCCCCGCCTTGAAATCAATTCTGTCGGGGAATGAAAACACTTCACAAAGAGTATCTTCTACAATAGGCAACCCTGAAATATGATGAAATGCAGTGTAAATTGATAAACCAGTCAAGTCCTTCTTTTCTTTTTTCTTTCCAAACATAAAATTTTACCTTCCTTTCATTGTTGTAACTGTTGGTATCTGTTCAAGTAACTGTTTGAAATGCAGTGTTTTCAATGAAGTATCTGTTGGTATCGGTTTTTCATAATTTTCTTAATATGATATTTTCAGTATTAAAAAAAATAAAATATAAAAAGTAAAAATATACAGTATAGAAAATTAACAGCTACCAGTTACCAACCGTTACCTTTTGAAATCCACATACACAATGTTGTCTATGCGTTTGATGATTCTTTTTTGATAGAATACTTTTCAGCAGATAACAATGAATCAATCATTGTTATTACAACTTTTTTATCAGAATCATCAAGTTTCAGGAACATACTTACTGCACTGTATGCTTCTTGACCATAGCACTTCTGAAATAAATCACACACTTCATATTGCATTTCTAACTTCTTTCTGTCATACGTTTTTGGGGTATCGTGACCCATCAGCCAAGTTTCACTGACACCAAGCGTTTCAGCAATCAGATTCAAACCTTCTGCATTTGGTATATATTTGTTGTGTACCCATTGGCTGATTCTTGCTTTTGAAAATCCTGTTGCATTTGCAAGGTCAACTTGTTTCCAACCTTTTTCATTCAATGCTTTCTGTAATCTTTTACCAAAAGTTTCTTCCATGATATTCACCCCTTTCTGTATGGCTTGGTAGTTCCTATTATAAAGCAAAGTTAAGGGATTTTCAATCAAACTTGAAAAAAAGTTAAGATTTCTTAAAAAAAGTTGTTGACATACAGAAACGGTGATGTTATAGTATAGGCAAGTTAAGAGTTCTTAACTTACAGAAACAAGGCAAGTAGGAAGGTTCGGGTGAAGCGATAGGGCTACACGCAAGTGACATGGTGGTCAGGCTGCAAAAACGAATGGCAGACAGAGCGTGTGAAGAATAAACATGACCCGGCAAAGTAGTTGAAGAAAACAGGAACGGTAGGGCAAGAAAGCAAAGTGTCAGAACTATTTGAAGAAAACTGAACAGGCTGAACCAATCAGCACTTTACCCCTAAACCAAGAAACCGTTAAGTGGAAGAATCAACCGCACGAGATGACACAGCACCTTGTTTCAACAGCACTTTTTTCATAGTCAGGCAGTCCCATCCACTGCCTGACACTCCAAAGAAAACCGTTGCAGCGGTTTACAAAATCAAGGAATAGGATTTTTACAAGAAACAGTTCTTTCAAAAAATTGTCTATTGTGTGTAGGTCAACAGGTTTTGGGTGGTTTTTAAGGTGAAAACCCCAACGGTTTGAACACAACCGTTCAAAAGGTTCAATGTTGGCTGACAGGTTTGCAGATTTTAATGTGAAATCTGATAGGGTAAAGGCATCACCTGATTGATATACGGATGTGCTGACAATAGACAACTTTTTGAAGGAACTGTTGGAAAGGAAGTAAAGGCTATGGAATATGCGATTTATGAAGGAAATATGGAAAGGCTTGAAAAGAAGCTGACACGCATTTTCAACAAATGCAAGGCATACGGTTGTGATTTCCATTATCAACAGACTGGTGAAGTGTTTAAGGAATTAAAAGATGAAAATGGAAAAACATACAATGCCCGGTTTGTATTGGTTGAAGCAGAAGGAACTGCTGTCATAAATGATTGGGAGTTCATAGCAGAAGTTGACCATACAGAAAAAGGAAACATTATCACAGGTGTTGGTGTGGAAGTTCCTGAAAGGTATTATACAAGTAAACCTATATGTGAACACTGCAATAGCAATAGATACCGCAAAAACACATACATTGTCAGGAATAAGACAACAGGTGAGTTCAAACAGGTTGGAAAAAGTTGTCTGAAAGATTTTACACATGGTATGAGTGCAGAAGCAGTCACACAATACATGAGTTTATTTGATACTTTGATTGAAGGTGAAACACCTGAACCCGGCTGTTATATTCAGCATTATATTTCAACAACAGAATATCTTTCTTATGTTGCTGAAACAATTAAGCACTTTGGTTTCATAAGGTCATCTGATGAAGGTGTCAGCACAGTTTCAAGAGCAATAGATTTTTACGATGCAGCACATGGAAGATTATTTCCAAAAGAGTACATGGAAGAATTGCGGTATAAGATGTGCGAGATTGGATTTGATATTGAATCACAATCAACAGTAAAATTAGTATCTGATGCCCTTGCTTGGATAGCAGAACAGGATGAATCAAGTAATTATATCCACAATTTGAAAACAGCTTGCAGTCTTGAATACATAACTGGTAATACATTCGGTTTGCTTGCTTCATTATTCCCGGCTTATGATAGGGATTTGGAGAAAGTAGCTAAAAGAAAGGCAATTCAGGATGCTGAAAGTTGTTCAGAATATGTTGGTGAAGTAAAAGACAGAATCACCGTAAAGGTTAGGTCAGTCAAATGTGTAACCAGTTGGAAAACTGATTTTGGTATCACACATATTTATAAAATCATCGGTGAAGATGGTAATGTTTACACATGGAAAACCGGAAAATTCATTGATGAAGAAGTTTCTGATATGCTAATCACTGGTACAGTGAAAGCACATACAGAGTTCAGAGGTATAAAGCAGACTGAACTGACAAGATGCCGGGTTGCTGCATAAGCACCCGGTAAAAGAAAGAAGGTGATTTTGTGAAGAAAATTGTGGCAGCTTGGATTGAACAGATTCTTGAATTTGACGGAAAACTTGAATACATGGCTTATGTTGAAGGTTTGAAGCAGAAAAAGCAGCGGTTCAAAGAAGTCAGTTTTGAACAGTTGGAATCAGGTCTTGTGAAGGTCAGAATCAGGAAACAGTACAATAACAATGCTTTCCCTGATGATTTGAAAGGCGGTGAATAAAGTGGCATTTGATTATTCAAAGTTAAGAGGAAAAATAAAAGAAGTATTTGGAACACAGGAAAAATTTGCTGATGCAATGTCAATGTCAACTGTTACCTTGTCGGCAAAGCTGAACGGAAGGGTTGACTGGACACAGGCTGAAATGAATCTTGCTTGTGACCTGTTGGGTGTTCCTTATGAGTTCATTCCCATCTTATTTTTTACTAAAAAAGTTAAGAGTTCTTAACTCAAAGAAAGGAAAGGTGATATAACATGAAATTCAGCGAAAAGTTGAAAAAGGCTATGCAGCAGTTAGGAATCAATCAGGCACAGGTTGTTGGTCTGACAGGAAAAAGTAAAGGGTCAATCAGTATGTATCTGAATGATAAGACCGTACCGTCAGAAAAAGTTCAGAGTGATATTGCAGTATCACTTGGACTTGCACCTGACTATTTTGAACAGGAAGATGCACCAGTTGTTGCAATGCCGAAGGGTGCAGTTGCAGAAGGTAAAATCAAGAAGATGCTGCCGGAAGAAGCAGCGGTTTTCCTTGGAATGGATAAGGGGACAGTAAGAAAAGGGTTGCAACAGGGGGTTTTCCCTTGGGGATACGCAGTCAAGACTTCTGAAAACCGTTGGGCGTACTTCATCAATGCAAGAAGATTTGCAGAAATTGAAGGCGTTGCACTTTAGGGGGGGTCAGTGAGAAATGCCAAAAATTCAGTATAAAGAAATCAAGTTTCAGCAGAAAAGCCTTGACCTGATTGAACTTGTGAATCAGGTGGTTGAAGAATATCAGGCACAGGGATATGAACTGACCCTTAGACAAGTATATTATCAGTTGGTTGCACGTGGTTACATACCGAACAATGAACGCAGTTATAAGAACATTGGAAGTCTTATCAATGATGGCAGACTTGCCGGATTGATTGACTGGCACAGTATAACAGACAGAACCCGCAATCTTAGAAGCAATGGTCACTGGGATAACCCGGCAGATGTGATTGCATCCGCAAGGTATTCATACCTTCTTGATAAGTGGGAAGGTCAACCAAATTATGTTGAAGTATGGGTTGAAAAGGATGCCTTGGTTGACATTGTGGGACAGGCTTGCAGACCACTTGACACACCGTATTTTTCATGTAGGGGTTACACTTCCCAGTCAGAAATGTGGAGTGCTGCACAGCGTTTCATTTATCAGCGTGACAGAGAAAACCGCATCATCATTCATTTAGGTGACCATGACTCAAGTGGTATTGATATGACAAGGGATATTCAGGAAAGATTGTGGTTGTTCGGTGCAGATGTAGAAGTTAAGCGTGTGGCACTGACAATGAATCAGATTGACACATACAATCCACCGCCAAACCCGGCAAAACTTTCTGATAGCAGATGCGGAAAATACATTGAACAGTATGGTGATGAATCTTGGGAACTGGATGCACTTGAACCACAGGTTATCACTGACCTGATTACCAATGAAGTGACAGCTTTCAGAAATGATGAAATATATCAGGCGGTATGTGATAAGGAATCACGTGAAAAAGATGAACTTAGAATGTTAGAACGCAACTATGACAGGGCAGTTGCATTTTTGGAAAGTGAGGAATAGACAGATGGAAAATAACAATGTTCAGGAAGTTGTTCATGGGTTCAAAGTGTTCAGACCTGATTGGACTTGTTCACCGAATGGTAACACCAAACAGTACACTTGCCCCGGTAAATTTGAGGAAGAAGGGGAACTTGATATTTGCGGTCATGGTATGCACTTTTGCGAAAATGCTGCTGACTGCTTCAATTATTACGATTTTGACAGCAACAACAAGGTTGCAGAAGTTATCGCATACGGTACGGTTTTGAAGGAAGGGGACAAGTCCTGTACCGATAAACTGGAAATCGTGCGTGAAATACCTTGGGATGAAGTGTTGCGTATCGTAAATACAGGAAAGAATTGCACAGGTCGCTGCAACACCGGGAACTGCAACACCGGGAACTGCAACACCGGGAACTGCAACACCGGGGACTGCAACACCGGGAACTGGAACACCGGGGACTGGAACAAATCTTCTTTCAATACAGGATGTTTTATGACAGAAGAACAGAAAATTATGTTCTTCAACAAACCTTCTGATTGGACTTATAACGATTGGTTACGCAGTGATGCAAGATACCTGTTGAACAGAATACCAAAGAATGTTGTTGAATGGATTTATTCAGAGGATATGACGGATGAAGAAAAAGCAGAGCATCCGACACATGAAACAACAGGCGGTTATCTCAAAGTGCTTGATGAATCTGATTGTGGTCAGTTATGGTGGGGCAGCTTGTCAGACCGTCAGAAGAATATCATCAAGGCGTTACCGAACTTTGACCCTGAAATCTTTTATCAGTGTACGGGTATCAATGTAAATGAGTAATTTGCATTTCATGCCCCATCAGGAAAAGGTCTTGAACCAAACCAAAAACTTCAACAGGGTTGCATATTACCTTGATATGGGACTTGGTAAAACCTTTGTTGGTGCTGAAAAAGTGTGGGAATTGAACAATGATGTGAACCTTGTCATCTGTCAGAAATCCAAGATAGATGACTGGGTGCAGCATTTCAAAGACCATTACCCTGATTATGAAGTATTTGACCTGACACACAAATCACAAGCAATCACTTTCAGGAACAGGATTGACACAAAGAGCATATACCACAGGGATGTTCAAATTATCGGTGTTATCAATTATGACCTGACTTTCAGGCGTGATTGGCTGCTGAAAATAAATGAATTTACCATGATGCTTGATGAATCAAGTCTGATTACAAATGAGAACGCAAAGCGTTCAAAATTTATTCTGAACATGAAACCTGAAAGTGTTGTATTGCTTTCAGGTACACCGACAGCCGGGAAGTATGAACGGTTATGGTCACAGGTTCAGTTGCTTGGTTGGAACATCAATAAAAAAACCTTTTGGAACAGTTATGTTGATACCAAGTGGGTTGAAAATGGGGATGGTTTCAAACAGGAAGTGATTGTTGGCTATAAGAATGTTGAACACCTGAAAAAGAAACTGGCACAGTATGGTGCAGTATTTATGAAAACCAGTGAAGTTCTTGACCTTCCTGAACAGATTGAACAGAAGATTATGTTCAAGGTAACAAAGGAATACAAGTTTTTTATCAAAAACAGTTACCTATTGATTGATGATGACACTGAACTTGTCGGTGATAATAATTTGACCAAGACACTATACGCCCGGCAATTATGCGGTCAGTATCACAAGGAAAAACTGGAAGGATTCAGGGACTTGGTACAGTCAACGGAAGATAGGTTGATTGTGTTCTATAACTTCACCGCTGAATATGAAGCAATGAAAGCTATCGCAGAAGAACTTGAAAGACCTGTTTCAGTGGTTCGTGGTGGTGAGGATGACCGAACCGCTTATGAAGAATCTGACAACAGCATTACATTCATTCAGTATCAAGCGGGTGCAATGGGGGGTAACTTCCAAAAGGCGAACAAGGTTATTTATTTTACTTTGCCACTTGGAAAGGGGTCATGTGACCTTTGGGAACAATCAAAGAAACGTATTCACAGAATAGGTCAGAATAACACTTGCTTTTATTATTACCTGTTGGTGAAAGGTAGCATTGAAGAAAAGAACCTTGCAGCATTGCAAGAAGGAAAGGAATTGACAGATGAACTATTCAAAGAATCTTAGAAAGGCAGCAATGGCGAAACGCATTATTGTATCATGGGTTATTGTTGCAGTTGTCTTTTCCTTGGTCGGTGGCTTGTCAGGATATGCCCTGAAAACTCATATAACCGCCAAGGACAGAGAAAAAGAAGAAATACATACAAGTGAACAGTCAAGCACAGAAACCCTTGTATATGGGGCGTATGATGAACGATGTTTTACAGAAGAAATTTCACTTGACTGGGGTGTTGGTGATTTGGATTTCAAACCGCTTGATTGCAAGATGCCGGAAGAACAACAGGAATTTGTATATTACTTGTGTTCAGGCTACAACTTGGATTTTACCCTTGTAATGGCGTTGATTCAGCATGAAAGCAGTTTTGACCCAAATGTGATAAGCAACACAAATGACTATGGATATATGCAGATTAACGCAATCAACCATGACTGGCTGACAGAAACCATCGGTGTCACTGATTACACAGACCCCTATCAAAATATCAGGGCGGGTGTATTCGTTCTTAGGAAACTGTTTGAACGCTATCAAGATACAGATATGGTGTTGATGGCGTACAACATGGGTGAAAATGGTGCTTCTCGTTTGTGGGAAAAGGGGATATTTGAAACAGATTATACACAAAGCATCCTGACTATTCAGGAACAGTTCAATGACCAGTTAGAAGGTGATGTTAAATGAACTTGGGTGAAAGAATTAGAAATATTAGAGAATCAAAAGGGTTGTCGCAAAAGGAAGTCAGTGAAAAAATAGGATGCTCATATCAGCAGCTTGCACAATGGGAAAAGGGTTTACGAAATCCAACATATAGAAATATCGAAAAAATTGCAAACGCCCTTGATACAAGTACATTATTACTAACTGGGTTTGATTTGTGCAACATATCAACAAAGGATTTGCTGAATGAGTTAAAAAGGCGGGGTGTCACTAATGGATAAATTTAGTAATAGGTTGAAAGAATTAAGGGAACGAAAAGGACTTACACAACAAAAACTTTCCGATTCACTTGGAACAATAGCAGTTCCGACTATAAAGCAATGGGAAAGTGAAAAAAGATTTCCAAGCATGGATTCAATAATGATACTTTCACAGTTCTTTAATGTTACAAGTGATTACTTGCTTGGTTTGACTGATGTTTATAGCACACTACACGATAAATATACTTATTCGGTTGAGCAATTCAAAATCAGTATGAAAGAAAAAGGTATCAGTAATAAAGCATTAGCAGAAGAATTACAGATTTCACCTGAACATTTATGCAGAGTGTTGAATGGTAAAGTTGAATTAGAACGAACACTTGGTATTGCAATCAATACTGTAATTGAAGGGTGGTGAAAACCAGTTGGCAGCAGAAAAGAACTTTGAAAACAAGGTCAAGACCTATCTGAAAAATTATGGCTGTTGGTTCCTCAAATACTGGGGCGGTGCATCCTACACCAAAAGCGGTATACCTGATTTATTGGTAAGTTCTGACGGTTTCTTCTTAGGTATTGAGGTCAAAGCAGACAAAGGTGAACCTTCTTTATTGCAGCTTTACAATCTAAGAAAAATCAGGGAATCAGGTGGGTATGGCATCTTGCTTTATCCGAAGGACTTTGAACAGTTCAAAAAGTTCAATGAAAACAAATCGAAACTTAACGCTTGGTATCTTGGGAATATCGAAGAACAAAAGCGTTGGGAAATAAAATTAAAAGGAGAATAAGAACATGGCAAAAAAGAAAGAAGAATCAGTTGCAACAGCATTATCAGATGCGATTGCAGAAGAAAATGCAAAGGAACTTGACAACAAGAAGTTTGTGGTTGACCGCTTACTTGCAACCAAGCGTGAAGGTATGGAAGGACTGGTTGAGTACATGGAAGAAATCGGTTTCTTTTCCGCACCTTGCAGTGGTGGCAATCACTTATGTTGTGAGTTCGGTCTTGTGCATCACACCCGTAACGTGATGGTGGCAGCAGAAAACATTGGTTATGCACTTCTTGGTAAAAACAAGTATGAAGAAGTCAGGGATTCAGTAATCATTGCAGCAGCATTACATGACCTTGGCAAGTGCGGTGATTATGGAAAGCAGATGTATGTACCTAACATTTTGAAGTCAGGAAAAGCATCTGAAGCCAAACCGTTCAAGCGTAACCCGGAATTATTACCGATTGACCATGCAACCCGCAGTATTAAGTTAGCAACCCTTTTCATTGACCTGACGGAAGATGAAGAATTTGCTATCAGATACCATGATGGTCTTTATGAAACAGCCAACTATGGGGTAAAAGGTCACGAAACACCGCTGTATCTGATTCTGCATTATGCTGATTTATGGTCAAGCAGAGTAACAGAAGGATGCACAGATGAAGGTGGTGAAGAATAATGGCAACAAAAGTAGAAACAAAATGTGATTGTTGTGGTAAGTTAATGGATTCAAAAAACTGTAGAAATTTCAGAAAAGTTTGTATTTACGGGTATTTTGATGCCCCTGATATGAAAAATACAAATGGGAATAAATTTTTATCACGTGAACAAATAATGTGTGAAGATTGTTTCCAAAAATGTGAAGAAAGGAATGGTGTTTTTTAATGGTAAATGAGAAACAGGGTAAGGTCTACAATCCAAGACCAGTATATAACCGCAAGCTGTTACGTTCAGTAATTCGTGCGGGTGTTCAGAAGCAGTTTGGTCAGCACCATGTAAGTCATAACATGGCAGCTAACTTTGAAAGAATCAGAAAGGAACAGGTGAGATAATATGGCACAGATGCTTTTGGTTATGGGTGAATCCGGCACTGGTAAAAGTACCAGTATGAGAAATTGTGACCCGGCAACAACCGCTGTTGTGAACCCGGTTGGTAAACCGTTACCGTTCAAGGGTAAGTTTGAAATGTTGAACAGTGAAACGGAATCACGCAAGATTTGCAAATTTATGAAGGAACAGGTAGCAGCCGGAAAGAAGCTGATTGTTGTTGATGACTTCCAGTATATTCTTTCTGTTCCGTACATGAACCGTATCAAAGAAAACGGTTGGGACAAGTGGAACGATTTCGGTGCAAATTACTTTGAAATCATTGAAGTATGTAAGGAACTGCCGGAAGATGTGGTTGTTGCTTATATGACCCACACAGAAACCCTTGACAACGGTGTAACAACAATCAAGCTGATTGGTAAACTGTTACGTGAGAAAATCACCATTGAGGGACTTTTCACAATCGTTCTTAGAACTGGTGTAAATGAAGGTAAGTATTACTTCTACACACAGAACAGTGGAAAGGACACAGTAAAGTCACCTATGGGAATGTTCCCGGCATACGCTATTGACAATGATTTGAACTATGTGGCTGATAAAATCCGCAACTTCTATGAAGTAGGGGAATATAAGACTGATGCAGAAATGGGTCAGGCTGATGCAGCAGTTGCAGCAGATATTGCAAAGCCGGATGCCAACGGAAGAAGGGCAAGGGGTGGCAAAGCATCCAAGACCACAACTGAAACAGCGACACCGCCACAGACTGCTGAACAGGATGCTGAACAGTCGGCTGAACCTGAAAAGGCTGCATCTACTGGCAGAAGTGGCAGAACACGCAAGGCAAGCAGTAAAACACATGATGAAGTGGTTGCAGAGAATCAGCAGAAAATGGCTGAATATCAGGAACAGGTTGAACGGGCAGTTGATGAAGCAACTAATGGTGCAGAAGAAGTGGATTTTAATACCTATTGTGAAATTGCTGACAGTATTCCACAGCCTGAATTTGAAACACCGCCAAGACGTACACGCAAGGAAAGACAGGCAAACGCTGAACAGTCTGCTGAACCTGAAACACTGGCAGAAGATACCTATTTCTACATTCCGGCAGATGACAACTATGTTATGAAGCACAAAGGGGATGTTGCCCCGGAAGGTGCAAAGGTCATCACCAAGGAAGAATTTGGTGAAGGTGTGAAGCGTTTGGCACAGGCGGGGAATCCGAAGCCTGAAAACCCGGTTGAAGGTGCAATGAACCCGCCTGAATCCGGCAGAAGAACACGCAGAACACAGGCACAGTCCGCAGAGCAGACACAGCCTGATTCTGAATCAGGTCAGGATGCTGAACCTGAACAGGAAACTGGAACACGTACACGCAGAACAAGAAGAACACGTTAAGAAAGAGAGGTACATAACATGAGTAATCCTAACAATCCGTTTGGTATTCCCAATGAAATGTTTGATGCAATAGTTGCATCTGCAATCATGGGAAGTGTAGCACCGGGCATGAAGAAACCAAATCCTGATGCCGGGTCAAAGAAACCTTCACATCAGGAAGGTGCAAAAGCTGCAAAGGAAATCTATGATTCCTATGTTGAAGTGGGTTTCACAGATACACAGGCATTTGAACTGTTGAAAACAGTTCTGACAACTAAAAGAACATTATTCTAAGAAAGGTTAAAAAGGTGAAAAATTATGGCTATTGATTTCAGTGCATTTGACAACAAGGTTGATTTGGCAGCATTACAGAAAGAGGTTGAAGAAGCAAAGGATGCGGACTTTGCCGATGTGCCGGATGGTAAGTATATCGTCAGCATTGAGAAGATGGAAATTAAGCTGACAAAGGCACAGGACAAGTTGATGTTTGCGGTTCAGTGCAAAATCAAGGAAGGTGAACAGGCAAACCGCATGATTTTCTTCAACAGGGTTATCAGCGGTAACAAGGTCAGCGAAACATGGAATGATGGAAGGGCAATCAAATCTGTCTGCACATGGGTAAATGAATTGCTTGGTGAAGATGAAGCACCTGTTGAGTTTATCAACTATCAGGATTTTGCAGACCAGATTCTTGATGTGTTCCAGTCCATTCAGAACAACATCGAAGTTGAAGTTACCTATGCAGTAAGCAAGTTCAACCCTATCACTATCAATGAGGTTTTTGACCTGTAAAAATTTTTGTTGAAAGGTTAAGAGTTCTTAACTAAAATAAAATTAGGCGGTGGTGGGGTCACACCTTCCACCGCTATTTTCAGAAAGGGTGAACAGTAGTGATATTTTACGATTTTGAGGTTTTCAAGGAAGATTGGCTTGCAGTTTTCATTGATGTGACCCGTAAAACAGAACAGGTAATAGTAAATAACCCTGACGAATTAAAAGACTTATATGAAGCAAATACAAGCAATATATGGGTAGGTTTTAATAACCGCCACTATGACCAGTACATTATGAAAGGTATTCTGTTGGGGATGAACCCAAAAAGAATCAATGACTGGATAATTTTAGAAAAAAGGGAAGGGTGGCAGTTTTCGTCAGTGTTCAATAAAGTACCGATGACAAACTATGATGTAATGCCAAACCCCCCAGTTGGATTGAAAACAATGGAAGGTTTTCTTGGTTCAAACATCAAGGAAACTGGAGTTCCTTTTGATATAAATAGAAAATTGACCAAGGCTGAAATTGAAGAAACAATTAAGTATTGTCGGCATGATGTGGAACAGACAATCAAGATTTTCCTTGAAAAGATAGATGAATTTAATGCAATGCATGGAATTGTTCAGGCTTTTCCGAACACGGTCAGCCTGTCAAATATAGGTGACAGTGAAGCAAGAATCACAGCAAAAGTCCTTGGATGTGTGAAACAGGACTTCAAGGATGAATTTGATTATTTCTTCTTACCCTGTTTAAGGCTGAACAAATACAAATATGTTCAGGATTGGTTTGAAGAAAAGAAAAAAGAAGCCTTGGCTATGGATTTACAGAATTGTGACAAATACGATAAAAAACTATGGTACAAGTCACAAAACCTTGACACTGTTGTTGCGGGTATACCACATTCATTTGGTTTTGGCGGTCTGCATGGTGCAGCAGAAACACCAATACACAAGACCGGGCAGATTCTTCATGTAGATGTGAATAATTATTACCCTTCAATGCTGATTGCTTGGGGACTGGTCACAAGGGCAGCTACTAATGACAATTATCATTTGGTATACAACACAAGAAAGTCAATGAAAGCAAAACAAATTGCTGCTGCAAAATCCGGCAATAAGGCAGAAGCTAAAAACTGGAAGAAAGCACAGTTACCATATAAGAAAATGCTGAACGCACTTTCAGGTGGTATGAAGGATGAAACAAACCCGGCGTATGACCCAAGAAATAATAACTGTATGTGCATCAATGGTCAGCTTATGTTGCTTGACCTGATTGAACACCTTGAAGCAGTACCGGGATTTGAATTGATTCAGTCAAATACCGATGGTCTGATTATTTGGATTCCTGACACTGATGAAGCCTTTGAAATGGTGGATGATATTTGTTGGGAGTGGGAACAGCGTTGTTCAACAGACCAGTGTTCAATTCTTCTTGAGCTGGATAATATTTCAGAAATTTATCAGAAGGATGTGAACAATTACCTTTGGGTGGGTGCTGATGGAAGTGTTGAAAGAATCGGTGCTTATGTGAAGGAATTGTCTGCAACAGACAATGACCTTCCTATTCTGAACAAAGCACTGGTTGAATACATGGTACATAAGACACCAGTGGAACAGACCATCAATCAGTGTGATGACCTGATTATGTTTCAGAAAATCGTCAAGCTGTCAGAAAAATATGATTGGGTGGAGCATGAGCATTGCACACCAGTTATCACTAAGACAGGAAAACGGGTCATCAAAGAAGTATATGAATATCCTGAAAAGGTCAAATACAGTTATAAGTCATACAGGGTATTTGCTTCAAATAGTCAGGATGATGGGCGGTTACTGAAAAGAAAAAGAGTGAAAACAAAAGGTGAAAAATTTGGAAATACCCCTGACCACTGTTTCATTTGCAATGATGATGTGTGTGGGGTTAAAACACCGCAAACCCTTGATAAAGGTTGGTATATAGATTTAGCAAAGAAACGATTGAAGCAATTTGGCATTGTAGCGTGATGCCGGGAAAGGAAGGTCTGAATGGATTTAGAAATCAAGTATGAACATGGTTCAATGGTCATTCACCTTGAAAAATTCCTTGATTGCCGGAGCATTTCAAAGGTCAAAAAACTGGTCAAGATAATCAGGAACAGTTTCACACCTGAATGTGAAGATAAAATCAGGGAATATGTTGAACAGGAAATTGAACAGTTTGAACCGAAACAACAGGAAAATCAAAGGTATATCATAGGATATACAGAGAAGGTGAAGTTCTGTCAAAAGCAGTTAGACAACGCATTGCATAATCGCAACCAATATAATAAATCAACACCACTGCATAAGTCTGACGGGTGGGAACATTACAATGCGTATGTCAAGCAGTTCCGTCAGGAAATGCGGGAAATAAAAGCACTGTTACGTTCCCGGCAGTCTGATTTTGATAAAAATATCAGGAATAAGGAATTTTACAAGAAAGTGCTGCAAATTATCACATAAGGTAGGTGAAAAAGATGCTTTACAAAGGTTATGTTGAAACCAAGGGTAAACAGAGCATTGAAAAGTTAAAAAACAGAACCAAGTGGAAAACCTATGAGGAAGTAAAAAACCTTAGTGGGTTTGGTGGAGTATTGGCAGATGACACCATCCTTATTGATATTGACGATTCTGAACAGTCTGAAATTTTAATGAATATCGTTGAGGATTTGCAGCTTGATTGTAAAGTCCTTTGCACAAGTAGGGGTAAACATTTTCTATTCAAAAACCATACCATAGCAAGGAACAGGACACACGTGCAACTTGCTGTTGGTCTGACTGCTGATATAAAGGTCGGAAGTAAGTTGTCTTATGAAGTCATCAAGATTGATGGTGAAGAACGGTTTTGTGAATGGGATATTGAAGAAGGTGGAAAGTATCAGGAAGTTCCAAAGTGGTTATTCCCGGTCAAGGCAACTGCTGAATTTGTGGATATGGATGCCGGGGATGGAAGAAATCAGGCATTGTTCAATTATATCCTGACCCTGACAGCAAATGATTTTACAGTCGATGAAACAAGGGAATGTATCAGGATTCTGAACAAATTTGTTCTAAAAGAACCGCTGTCTGATGAAGAACTGGAAGTGATTCTTAGGGATGAAGCATTTCAGAAACCAGTGTTTTTCATGGGGTCAACATTCCTGTTTGACAAGTTCGCAGTTTATATGAAGAACACCGCCCATGTGGTAAAAATCAATGGTCAGTTACATATATACAAAGACGGTATTTATACCAACGGGTATAAGGAAATTGAATCTGATATGATTCAGTACATTCCAAACCTGAAAAAGATGCAACGCCGGGAAGTGCTTGATTATATGGAATTGATTGTTGAATCAAAGGAACAGTCAGATGCAAACCTGATTGCTTTCAATAATGGCATATATGACCTTGTAACTGGGGAACTGAAACCATTCAGCACTGATATTGTCATCACGAATAAAATACCTTGGGACTACAACCCGGATGCTTATTTTGAACTGGCAGACAAGACCCTGAATAAACTTGCTTGTGATGATGCAGCAATCAGGGCATTGTTGGAAGAATGTATTGGTTACTGCTTTTATAGAAGAAATGAACTGGGAAAGGCTTTCATTCTGACTGGTGACAAAAACAACGGTAAAAGTACCTTCTTGGATATAGTGAAAACAATCCTTGGTGATAAGAATATTTCAGCACTGGATTTGAAAGAACTTGGTGATAGGTTCAATACTTCAATGATGTTCGGAAAAATGGCAAATATCGGTGATGATATAGGGGATGACTTTCTTCAAGGTTCACAGGTCAGTATTTTCAAAAAGATTGTTACTGGTAACAGAATCAAAGCAGAACGGAAAGGACAAGACCCTTTTGAGTTCAACCCATTCATTAAACTTTTGTTCAGTGCAAATGATATACCAAGAATGAAGGACAAGACCGGGGCGGTGCTTAGGCGTTTGGTTATTATTCCATTCAATGCCCGCTTTTCAAAATATCTGCCGGATGGTGTAACCATTGACCCGGATTTTGACCCATTCATCAAGTACAAGCTGATTCAGAAGGAAAGCATTGAATACCTTATCAAGTTGGGTGTGGAAGGTCTGAAAAGGGTTATAACCAATAATGAATTTACCAAGTCAGAAAAGGTACAGGGTCAGTTGGATGAATATGAAGAAGAAAACAATCCTATCATTGCATTTATTGCCGATTGTGGCGTTGATATGATTGAAAATGAACCAACCGCTGATGTTTATAAAAGGTATCAGGTATTTTGTGCTGAAAATAGTATGCAGCCTATGTCAAACATCGTGTTCAGTAAACAGATAAACAAAAGGCTTGGGTTCAAAGTGATTCAGAAAAAATTGAACAATGTGAACCGTAAGATATTTGTGAAGGAATAATTTTTTTTTGATTATAAGTTAAGAGTTCTTAACAGAAAGGGAAGGTGCAGAATGTGTCAGAGAAAATACAAATACTTGAATTGTTTGGCGGTATAGGTTCGCCAAGGGTAGCACTTAGAAATATAGGCGTTCCAATAAAATCTATTGACTACGTGGAAATTGATGAAAAAGCAGTCAGGTCATATAACGCAATGTTTGAAAAAGAACTTGACCATTCACCACAAACGGTTGTGGGGTGGAATCTTCAACCTGACATTTTAATTCATGGTTCACCTTGTCAAGATTTTAGTATTGCAGGGCATCAGGGAAAAGCAACCGCAGCAGAAGGAAGAATCAATAAAGGAAAAGGTGCAGATGAAGGTTCAGGTACAAGGTCATCTTTGATGTGGGAAACAGTTCATATCATTGAACAGATGGGGGAGTGGAAACCAACCGTTGTTATTTGGGAAAATGTGAAAAATGTACTATCTAAACACATGATTCATAATTTCAATCGTTACCTGTCTTATATGGAAATGTTGGGGTATTCAAATAGTTATCGTGTTTTAGATGCACGTGATTATGGAATACCACAGGCAAGGGAAAGATGTTTCACTGTATCAGTTCTTGGGTCTGAACCGTTCAATTTTGACTTAATGCAGAAAAAACCGATGCAGAACATAAATGATTTCCTTGAAACTGGTGAAATTCCTGATTGCTATATGGTTACACAACCAAGCGTGTATAAAGCTATCGGAAAAAAGGGAATCAGGCGGGCAACCGTCATTGAAAATTATGCAAATACCATCACCACAAGACAGGATAGAACCCCGGCACAGGTCATTGACCTTGGTGGTGGAAGGTACAGGTATTTGACAGAACTGGAATGTTGGCGGTTGATGGGGTATTCAGATGATGATTTCTATGCAGCAGAATCAACTTGCAAAGTAGAGCATGGGAAAATGAACCGAACACTATACCATCAAGCCGGAAATTCCATAGTAGTCACTATTTTTGAAGCAATGTTTGAAGCAATGATTAAATGCGGAATCATAGAAAGGAAGGTTACAGACAAGTGAAAGGTGGAAGAAACATTGAAGGTTATTCTGACCCAACTGCATCTATTGCAGTAGGTCAGGTGAGCCGGGAAGAAAGTGAAGCTGACAAACGTGCTTATGATTTGGTGAAGGTGTTGAAGTTTATTATTCGTTCATGCGGTTTTGAACTGATTGAACGAATACAGTTGAAAGATACCAAGTCAGGAAGGGAGTACAAATAGATGAAAATAAGAAATGTGTCAAGTGTGTCAGTGCAGATTTCAAAGTTTTCTGAAAAAGTCGAAGAAAGTACAACAATCAATGTTCCTTGGAAGGAAAGATTTAGAATCCTGTTATTTGGAAAGCTGCACATCAGGATTCAGAAGTTACCGATGATGACATTCACAGCCAAGAAGATGAAGGTGGTGAATCCTGATGAAGCTGATTGAAAATAATGCCGGGATGTTTCCGGGTGAAACGTGTCATGTTCCTGTATGTAGCGTATGTGGATGCAAGAAATTGTATCATCAGGAAACAGGTAAATTGTTAAGACTGAACCAATGCCCGCAATGCGGTCACAAAATAAAATGGAACAACCAAAGAAAGGTAAAAGGTGGTAGTGATGGAAAACAAAATTATGCAGTTATTTATGGAAAAAGGTGAAGTTTCAATGAACAATGACATTTTTCCTATTCTGTTTGAAGAATTTGGATATGCACCGCTGAATGAACAGACCTATGCAATGGCAAGTGATTTCATATCACAACAGTTGTATGCGGTATATGCGGCCGGAATCAATGTTGTTTGCACACCGCAGTTCATGGGAGTACCGCAGACAGGTACATTATTTGTGAATGATATTGTGTATAAGGTTGTGAAGTAGTGGTTGTGTAACTGTTGGTAACTGTTGGTAACTGTTAAAGGTAACGGTTGAAACCCTTGTAAATACTGGCGGTATCGGTTGGTAACTGTTAAAAGTAAATTCTTTATAATAAATATTTTTTTATATATCAATATGAATTATAAAAAATAAAAATATAAGAGTATAGGCATCAACAGATACCGTTACCAACCGATACTGTTAGATAATACAAGGCTTTGAATGTGTTTTTTTGATGATTTTTAACCGATACCAAACCGATACTATGAAAGGATGTGTGATAGATGAATGATAAAAAATTGACTGCAAAGCAGTATTTAGACCAGTTACGGGTCATTGATACGAAAATCAATCAGAAAATGGAAGAACTTGCTGACCTGATGACTGCTGCAACCAGTACCGGGGCAATAGATTATTCAAAGGACAGAGTGCAGACCAGTCCACAGAACGCACAGGAAAATAGAATCTGCAAGTATGTTGACCTTGATGCTGAAATCAACAGGGAAATTGATGAATTTGTTGATATAAAGCACAGGGTTACAAAGGAAATTCAGGAATTAAATGTTGATTATTACATCAAGATTCTGTTCAAGGTATATGTGCAGTATAAAACAGTGAAGGATGCAGCGAATGAAATAGGTCTGTCATATCAGTATGTGCGTGACCTACATAAAAAGGCATTGAAAGCCTTTGAAGAACTGCATACTGATTTGCATTATCTGACATAGAACCTACAACAGTATGTAAAAATCATACAAAATTCATACAGTTATCAATATTGATTTCACCGAATATAGCGTGTATAGTAAATGGTGAAAATTTAGGGTTACAAATAACCGTTTAGGTTATTTGTAATCTTATTTTTTGCAAAATTTTTTGCCAAATACTGACCCCTGAAAGGTGCTAAAAACTCCTACTTTCAGGGGTTTTTGATTAGATTTTTGAAGGAAAGAAGGTGTTGTTGATGGCAAAAAAGGCAAAATTAACTGAAAAGCAGCAGCGTTTTGTTGATGAATACCTTATTGACCTGAACGCAACACAAGCTGCTATTCGTGCGGGATATTCAGTAAAAACAGCCAATGAACAGGGTAGTCAAAACTTAGCAAAACTTAGTATTCAACAGGCTATTGCTGAACAGATGGCAGAACGGTCAAAAAGAACAGGTATCAATCAGGACAGGGTTGTTTTAGAACTTGCCAAGATTGCACTTGTGAAAATGACTGATATTGTTGACAGTCAGGGCAGAATCAAATCAGATGCTTCACCTGATGACCTTGCTTGTATCGAATCGGTAAAGTACAAGGAATCTGAAAGTGATACCGGGTCAAGCGTTGAAAGGGAAGTCAAGATTGCTTCTAAACTGAAAGCACTGGAACTGTTAGGTAAGCATTTGGGTATGTGGAATGACAAACTGGATGTGAATATTACACAGCCTATTGTCATCACTGGTGAAGATGCCCTTGAAGATTAAGGCGGTGATTTCCTATGGTGAAGAATAGGATTTCATCACAGTATGTTTTTGGTTATCAGAAGTTTATTCTGTACCCGGAAGATTACAAGGTTCAGAAAAGCGGAAAGAAAAAGGTTTCACTTCCTGAATTAGTCGGCAAGGGTTACGGTACTTTTTGGCGTTGGAAAGGCAGATATAGAGTATGTAAGGGTTCACGTGCATCCAAAAAGTCAAAGACAACTGCACTTTGGTATATCACCAACATAATGAAATACCCGGATGCAAACGCCCTTGTTGTCAGGAAAACATTCAGGACACTGAAAGATTCCTGTTTCACTGAATTGAAATGGGCGATTCACCGCCTTGGTGTTGATGCCTTTTGGGAAATCAAAGAATCACCGCTTGAAATGACCTATAAACCGACAGGTCAGAAGATTTATTTCAGGGGACTTGATGACCCGCTGAAAGTAACTTCCATCACAGTTGATGTTGGATGCTTGTGTTGGATGTGGATTGAAGAAGCGTATGAAATCAGTTCAGAAGATGATTTCAATATGCTTGATGAATCAATTCGTGGTGCAGTGCCGGAAGGTTCAGGTTTGTTCAAACAGATAACATTGACTTTGAACCCTTGGAATGAACACCACTGGATAAAAAAACGCTTCTTTGACAACCCGGATGATGAAACCCTTGCAATGACAACCAACTATAAGTGCAATGAATGGTTGGATGCTGCTGACTTAAAGGTTTTTGAAACCATGAGAAAGCAGAACCCAAGGCGTTACAAAGTAGCGGGTCTTGGTGACTGGGGTATTGTTGACGGTCTTGTATATGAGAACTGGGAAGAAAAGGCGTTCAGCATTGATGAAGTCAAGGCAATAAAAGGGGTCAAGTCAGTATTTGGTCTTGACTTTGGTTATACCAATGACCCCAGTGCTTTATTTTGTGGGTTTATTGACCAAGCAAGCAAAACCATTTGGGTTTTCGATGAAATGTATAAACCCGGCATGAGTAATGAAGCTATTGCTGATGAAGTGCAGCGGATGGGTTATGTAAAAGAAAAGATAACCGCTGATTCTGCTGAACCAAAGAGTATTGACCGCTTGCGGGAACTGGGTCTGAAAGGAATCAGGAAAGCAAGGAAGGGCAAGGACAGCATCAACAACGGTATTGACTTCATTCAGGACTATCACATTATTGTGCATCCAAGATGTGTGAACTTTATCACTGAAATAAGCAACTACACTTGGGACACAGACACAAAGACAGGTAAGAAGCTGAACAGACCGATTGATGACTTCAATCACCTTATGGATGCAATGCGTTATGCGATTGAAAGTCTTATCAAAGGTGATGCGTTCAGTTTTGAATAGAAACAAATTAGTAACACAGACCCTTGGAAACATGGCGTTTTCAGGGGTTTTGATTATATTATGCAATGAAAGGGGTGAATGAACCAAGATGTTCAGCAACCTAATTGACACACTGACTTTGAAGGTCAGCAATTTCATATTACAGGGTGTTCATTCAAGGATGACTGACCGGGAATTTCTTGAAAAGGAAATTTCCAAGTGGAAATGTTCACCCCAACGTATTATGCAGATTAAGGGTTCACTGTATTATGACAATGAACACGATATTTTGAAGCGTAAGCGTACAATGATAGGTGAAAACGGTGAACTGCAAGTTGTTGAAAACTTGCCAAACAATAGGGTCATTGATAACCAGTATGCAAAGATGGTCAATCAGAAAGCAAATTATCTGTTCGGTCAGCCTTTTGCGATAGAAACGGAAAATGACCAGTACGCTGAACTTTTGAAAAAAGTGTTCAATAAGCGTTTTATGAAAACGCTGAAAAACAGTGGCAAGGCTGCATATAACAACGGTATCTGTTGGTTGTACCCTTATTACACTGAATCAGGGGAATTTTCTTTCAGATTATTTCCCGGCTATGAAATATTACCGTTTTGGAAGGACAACGAACACACCATTTTAGACTTTGCTGTCAGGTTGTATTTGGTGATTGGCTATGAAGGTACAATCCCAAAGGTAATTGAAAAGGTTGAAGTTTATGATTTAGACGGTGTTCACAAGTTCATTCTTGACAGGGGTACACTGATACCTGACATTGCGAATGAAGGGGAATCTGATTGTTACCATGTGACAATGACAGACGGAAATGGGAATGTGACAGGGTTCAACTGGTCAAGAATCCCACTTATACCACTGAAAGCAAATGAACAGGAAACACCGCTGTTGAAGAAAATCAAGTCATTACAGGATGGTATCAATGTGATGCTGTCTGACTTTGAAAACAATATGCAAGAGGATGCAAGAAACACCATCCTTGTTCTGAAAAACTATGATGGTACAGACTTGGGTGAGTTCAGAAAGAACCTTGCAACCTTTGGTGCGGTCAAGGTCAGGTATGATGACAGTGCAAAGGGCGGTGTTGAAACCCTTGAAATCACAGTCAATGCGGAAAACTACAAAGCTATTATTGAAATTTTCAAGAAAGCCTTGATTGAGAACGCAATGGGTTATGATGCCAAGGATGACAGGCTTTCAGGCAATCCAAACCAAATGAACATTCAATCAATGTATTCTGACATTGACATTGATGCAAACGATACTGAAACAGAGTATCAGGCAGCCTTTGAAGAAATACTTTGGTTCGTGAACGCACATCTTGCGAACACAGGACAGGGAAACTTTGAAGGTGAAGAAGTAAATGTCATCTTCAACAGAGATATTCTGATAAATGAATCAGAAGCTATTGATAATTGTCAGAAGTCAGTTGGAATCCTGTCTGATGAAACTATCATTGGTCAGCATCCTTGGGTGGATGACCCGCAGAAAGAATTGGAACGGTTGGAACAGCAGAAACAAAAGGAACAGGAAGAAATGCTTTCCCAGTACAATCCTTTTGGTCAGCAGAATCCGGCAAATCCGAACCAAGGCAATCAGGGCGGTGGTGTAGAAGATGAAGAATAGTGAATACTGGAAAAAAAGGTTTGAGCTGCTTGAACAATCACAGAATCAGCAAGGGTTACAGTGCTATGCTGATATTGAAAAGCAGTACAGACAGGCACAGAAGCAGATTGAAGGTCAAATTGCTGCATGGTATCAGCGTTTTGCAAAAAATAACGGTATTACACTGGCAGATGCCCGGAAAATGTTGACCAGTAAAGAACTGGAAGAATTGAAATGGGATATAAACCAGTATATTCAGTATGGTGAAGAAAATGCAATCAATGGTACTTGGGTGAAACAGCTTGAAAATGCTTCTGCCCGGTATCACATAAGCAGACTTGAAGCCTTGAAGCTGCAAACACAGCAGAGCATTGAAGCAATGTTTGGGAATCAGCTTGACAGTATTGATTCTGCAATGCGGAACATATACACATCAGGCTATTACCGAACAGCTTTTGAAATTCAGAAGGGCGTTAGTGTTGGTTGGGATTTTGCCACACTGGATGAAAAGCAGATTTCAAAGATTATCAATAAGCCTTGGGCGGTTGATGGGAAGAACTTTTCTGAAAGAATATGGGGGAATCGTCAGAAGTTGGTCAATGAACTGAATACTGAATTAACCCGTAATGTTATTTTAGGACAAGACCCACAGAAAGCTATTGATGCGATTGCCCGGAAAATGAACACTTCAAAAACTGCTGCCGGGCGGTTGGTTATGACAGAAGAAGCCTTTTTCAGTTCAGCAGCACAAAAGGACTGCTTTGCTGAACTGGATGTTGAACAGTTTGAAATTGTGGCAACGCTTGATTCACACACTTCTGATATTTGCCGGGAAATGGATGGAAAGCATTTTCCTATGTCTCAGTGGGAAGTTGGTGTTACTGCACCGCCTTTTCATGTGTGGTGTAGGTCAACCACTGTTCCATTCTTTGATGACGAATTTGACAGTGTTGGTGAACGTGCTGCAAGGGGTGAGGATGGCAAGACCTATTATGTACCATCTGATATGACCTATAAGCAATGGCAACAGTCATTTGTTGAAGGTGACAAGACTGGATTGCAAGAAGCAACACCTGATGATACAATTAAGGCAAAGAAAGAAGTAAAACAAGTTGCAGAAGAATTGAAAGCTGAAAATTTTCCTTCTGCTTTTACTGCAAAATCAGAAATGAAGAATACACAGGCACTTGTTGACTATGTGAACAGTTTGGAAGGTGCAGATGCAAATACAGTTGCCTTGTTCAATCGAATGGGTAAACTGGAAAGTGTTGAAAGTAATAGTATACCTTTTAAGATTTCACATGGTAAAAATCATGCAGTTTCAACATCATCCTATACTTTTACCGGGGAACTGGCAGAAGTGAAGCTGACCATACCAAAATTACAAGGTGAAAATCTTGCCGGACAGGTGAACACAACATTACATGAAGAAATGCACCTTATGGACTTGTATGGTAGAAGCAACGTGAAGAAATCAGGTAACTGGTTCAGCACAAGCCGACAATCTTTAGTTGATAAGTTCAAACAGACTTCTTCTGATATGTCAGACGATGTGAAAAAGTTATTTGCTGAACATGATGAAAAGTGGAAAGAAGTGTCAAGTGCTGTTCGTAGTAAGTACAATTCACAAATCACTGCATTGAATGATGCAATGATGAATAGAACTTTTCAGGGTACATATAGTGATTATAAAAAGCAGTATAACAAGCTGCAATCACTGTTGGAATCTGAACGTGACTATGAGTGCAGAAACATCATGGGTGGTGGAATTGGAAACCTTCAAGATATTTACGATGCACTGTCAGGCGGTGTTTTTCGTGACACTGGTGTTGTTAAGTATGGTCATGGTGGAAAGTATTATCAATCTGTAAACAGTAGAGTACATGAAACTATTGCCAACTATGCAGCGTTGAGTGTAACAAGACCTGATTTGATTGAATTGTTACGTGCTGACAAGCCTGAACTTGTTGCTGAACTGGATGCAGTGATTATTGAACTTTTGAAGAAAGCGGGTGGTGAATAATGGATGACAAAAAGCTGATAGAAAAATATGTCAAGGTGCGAAAACTGTTCTTTGAAGTAGATTTCCCACCTATGATGATTCAGTTCTTTGATTTAGACAGTGATGAACTACTCGATGAAAAAATAGAAGTTCTAACTGCATTAAAAGAAGGGAAACAGATTTCTGAAATTCCTAACTTTTATGATATTTTGGAACTGTACCCCAAAGATGGGGAACACTGGGATTGAACACCGTCATCTAGGCGGTGTTTTTTCATACCTTAACAAGTTATCAAGGGAATGAAAATAATTGAAATATGACCGTTATATGAGGTCAGAAAGGGGGTTCACAGGTACATGAAAACCAAGACTTAAAGAAAGGGTATGGTGGTCTGAAAATTATCTCCCGGTCACAGGGTCAGAGTGACACAGAAAGGCATCCGGCAACGGGTGCTTTTCTATTTGTCGGAGTTGGTCAAGACGTAAAACCGCAACAACCAAACAATCATGTGGGAGTTACCCCGTATAAAAACGTATTTGAAAGGATGGTGTCATTATGACAAGAAAACAGTTAGAAGATTTAGGACTTTCCAAGGAACAGGTTGACAGCATTATGAAAATCAATGGTGATGACATTGAAAATGCAAAATCTGCATCCGCTGCTGAAATCAAGAATTTACAGACAGAGGTTGACGGACTGAAAACACAGGTGTCTGACAGGGACAAACAGCTTGAAACCCTGAAAGCATCAGCCGGGGACAATGAAGCCCTGACAAAACAGATTGCAGACTTACAGGCTGAAAATACCAAAGCCAAGGAAACACATGAATCTGAAATGACCCAGTTGAAGGTTGATTTTGCGGTTGAGAAAGCATTGACCGGGGCAAATGCAAAGAACATCAAGGCAGTTAAGGCACTTTTAGACCTGACGGATGCCAAACTTGACAAAGATGGTAATGTCAAGGGGTTGTCTGAACAGATTGAAAAGCTGACCACTGGTGAAGATACAAAGTTCTTATTCGATGCACCGCAGCAGAAACAGCAGCAGACATTCAAAGGCTTTCAGCCGGGGGCATCTGCACAGCAGAAGCCGGGAACAGAGGTTGATACCTCAAAAATGAACTATGATGAATTATGTGCCTACTTAGCGGAAAATCCTGATGCTAAGTTAGAGTAAAAGAAAGGAAAGGTGAAAAAGAATGGCGAACGATAAGTTTGATTCTAAGAGTTTTAACCCGCAGGCTTTCAAGTATATGGTCGGCAGAGTTCCGAACCTTCATATGCACGAAATCAAGAAGTCAAAAGCGCTGGCGGGAAATCCTGACATTAAGGATGTGTTCAGTACACAGAACGGTACAAGTTACGCAAGAATTGCAATGCGTGGTCTGTTAGATGGTGATGCAGTCAACTATGACGGTCAGACAGACATTGAAGCAACAAGCACAAAGACCTTTGAACAGGGTGTTGTTGTGGTTGGTCGTGCTAAGGCATGGAAAGAAAAAGATTTCAGCTATGACATTACTGGCGGTGTTGACTTCATGCAGAATATCGCAAATCAGGTTGGTGATTACTGGGATGGTGTTGACCAGAATACCATTCTTGCGATTCTTGACGGTATCTTTGCAATGACAGGTGCAAAGAACCTTGAATTTGTCAACAACCACACCTATGACATTACTGAAAAGGTTGACGGTAAGGTTTCCGCAACCACACTGAACAGTGCAGCAAACAAGGCTTGTGGTGCTAACAAGAAGAAGTTTACACTGGTGTTCATGCACAGTGATGTTTCAACGAACCTTGAAAACCTGAACCTTGTAACACACCTGAAATATACAGATTCACAGGGGATTCAGAAAGACCTTGACCTGTATACATGGAACGGTAAGTTGGTTGTCATTGATGACGATTTACCTACTGTTTCACAGGAAGGTTTCTATATCAAGGCAAAGTCTACTGATGAAGGTGCGGTTGAAGTTGTTGCTGACAGTGCAACACCTACTGCAAAACAGATTAAACTTGGAAGTGTAACACCTGTTGCAGACAGTTATTCAACTCCGGCGGTTGGTGACTATGTTGTGTTTGTGGATGCGTTCACAGAGTACACAACCTATGTCATGGGTAATGGTGCATTTTCTTATGAGGATATTGGTGCAAAAGTTCCGTATGCTATGGCAAGGGATGAAAAAACAGATGGCGGTGTTGACCTTTTGTATACCCGTCAAAGAAAGGTATTTGCACCTTTTGGTATTTCCTATGAAAAGACAAGTCAGGCAACACTTTCACCAACCGATGCAGAGTTGAAAAAGGGTGCGAACTGGTCACTGGTACATTCCGGTGAAAGCAAGGATTCTGACCGCAGCTATATCAACCACAAGGCAATTCCGATTGCCCGCATCATTTCAAGGGGATAATCTGAAAGGGTGGTTGCTATGTTTAATACTGATGCAGTAAAAGACAGGCTGAAATCTTTGGGTTATGAGGTCAAGGCAGATGATGAATTTGCCTTGACCTTTTGCGTTGAGAAAGTACGCAGCACCATCAAAAATGAAATCAACTGGCAAGATGTGCCGGAAGGACTGGAACACATAGCTGTTGATATGGCAGCGGGTGAATTTCTTCTTTCCAAGAAAACCTTTGCACCAAATGACCTTGTTGGGTTTGATTTAGATTATGCAGTAAAGCAGATTCAGACAGGTGACACCAACACCGTTTTTGCAACTGGTGAAGGTAGCTTGACACCTGAACAAAGGCTGACCGCCTTCATCAATTACCTTTTATCCTATGGAAAGGCTGAATTTAATTCATTCAGGCGAATCCGATGGTAAACGCAATTCAGGCAGCACAAAAGGCTGCAAGAAAGGCTATTGAAGCAACCTATTTTGGTACTTTGACAGTCACAGAAAGGAAAAAGGAAAAAGATGAAAGGTCGAAGCTGACAAAAGATGTTGAAGTGGTTGTTTTGGAAAATCAACCATGTAAATTGTCATTTGAAAAACTGCAAACTGCTATTCAGTCAGATTCAGCAGCAACCATCACACAGGTGACGAAATTATTTGTTTCCCCTGATATTTCAATCAATGCGGGTTCAAAAATCACTGTATCACAGGATAATGTGACTACTGATTACACTTGCAGCGGTGTCCCGGCAATATATCCGACACATCAGGAAATTATTCTTGAATTGTTCAAGGACTTTGCATAATGGGTAGAATGGGGAATTTCAATATTGATGGGTTGAAAAAGTTCAGGGATGAACTGAACAAGCTGCAAGACCCTGATAAATTTGTTGAAGCGTGTGCAAAGGAACTTGCTGCCCGTTTATTGCGGATGGTGGTGAAAAGAACCCCGGTGGGGGAATATCCAAAGAGTTCAGGAAAAAAAGGCGGTACTTTAAGGCGTGGGTGGACTGGTGAAAAAAGGTCATCTGCACAGAATTATGCTGATTCCCTGACCGTTCATCATTTTGGTGACACTTATGTCATTGAGATTGTGAACCCGGTTGAATACGCATCCTATGTTGAATATGGTCACAGAACCGCAAATCACAAAGGATGGGTCAAGGGTGGGTTTATGATGACCATATCTGAACAGGAACTTGAAAAGATTGCCCCGAAGGTACTTGAAAACAAGATTAAAAAATATTTAGGGGGATGTTTGAAATGATAAATTCAATAATTGAAGCAATCAGCATTTCCCTGAATGAAGAATTTGGGGATGGCTATGAAACCCACATGGAAGAAATCAAGCAAGGTTTGAAAGAACCTTGTTTTTTTATTACTTGTCTGAACCCCACAACTGAACTGTTCCTTGGAAAGCGTTATTTCCGAACCAATCAGTTTTGCATCCAGTATTTCCCTGAAACTAATGAAAAGCAAAGGGAATGTAATGGTGTGGCTGAAAGAATGTTGCAGTGCTTGGAGTACATCACAATCTATGGTGAGGATAAGCCAATCATGGGGACAAAGATGAAATATGAAGTAGTTGACGGTGTTTTGAATTTCTTTGTGAATTATGACTGTTTTATCAGAAAGACAGAGCAGCAGACACCTATGGAAAGTTTACAGGCAAGTACCAGTGTGAAGGAAGGTGGTTGATTTGGCAGCAACAAGAAAAAATACAGGCGGTGCAAAAACTGAACAGAATGAACAGAAGTTCAGCAAGGAACAGATTCTTGCATCTGCCCGGTATGCAAACAGAAGGGACTTGGTGGATGCCCTTCTTGATGAAGATAAAAGTTACACC
>ERZ779649.399-NODE-399-length-34830-cov-25.524227_pt1 | contig 34830 bp, 30 predicted proteins | sample MGYA00511882_ERZ779649 | MGnify/ENA primary metagenome ERZ779649 (study PRJEB29588, sample SAMEA2157793) | human gut metagenome | biome: human gut; feature: human-associated habitat; material: faeces | place: Denmark | collected 2008/2010 ... | reverse complement strand
AATCAGCTCGTTAGGAAAGTAGAAAACTATTTTCAGCATTTCACGACAGTCCCTACTTATTGTGCCGATGATATTCGGATGCCGTAAGTTTGACGATTCTCATTTATGGGATAGTATCAATAGCCTGAACAACAGAGTTGAACGGCTTGAAATTATTTGTGACAAGATGAACACCAATATATCTTCGTTGCAGACTATTGTTCAAGCATTACAGACCAATGATGCTATAAAAAGCGTGACAAGCCTGCCGAATGGAGAAGGATATGCCATAAACTTTGTTTCCGGAAAATCAATTAACATTTACAACGGAAAAAATGGGACTAATGGTGCAGATGGAAAGGACGGACGAGATGGGGAAAATGGAGTGACACCGGTAATAAGTGTAAAAAAGGATATTGATGGAATATATTATTGGACGGTGAACGGAGACTGGCTCATTGTTGATGGTAATAAGGTTAAAGCTGTTGGCACTGATGGTGCGAACGGAGAAAATGGTACAGATGGGAAAGACGGAGTTGACGGAGAAGATGGTTCAGACGGCAAAGATGGAATAACCCCAAGGTTCAAGATAGAAGACGGGTATTGGTATATATCGTATGATAATGAATTGTCTTGGGAGCAACTCGGAAAGGCTACAGGAGATAATGGGCTGAACGGTTCAGACGGAGAAAGTTTCTTCAAAGGCGTTTCAATTGAAAGTGGTTATGTCTGCTTTATTTTGAATGATGCAGAATCTACGATTATAAAATTGCCGTTTGTTTCTGAAACAGAACTAATAGTTAATGTTAAAACACCAGGTACCCTGCGAAATATTATTACAGAAGGTCAAGAACGTACAGTAATAACTCTTAAAGTAGCTGGTAATATAAATGAAGATGACCTTAAGTATATCCGTATCTTTATGTCAAATATTGAATATTTAGATTTATCTGGCACAACATTGACTAATTGTGATTTTTCTGGACTATCACGATTAAAATCTGTAATATTGCCGGATACTTGTGTGAACATGGGTGGCTTTGATGGTTGTAATATTCTACAGAGAGTATACGCTCCCAAGGCGACAGCGTCAACTAGTTTAGCTCAATGTGACTATCTGGAAAAAATCACAGTTGCTTCAATCTCTGCTACTGATGATGCTTGGGTTAAAGTTGATACACTTGTTATTACTGGCAAAAACGGAATAGCATCTTATCCTAGTTTCACTAAATCAAAAATTATTATTTTGTCAGAGTCCATTTCAGAGTTGGCTCTTTGTACAGTAAACGCCACATTTAAAACACAAGAGCTTATTTTTTCTGATGGAATGTCTTTAACTGAGATTGGAAGCGTGCCACGCCCAGACTTAGGTTATCGATCATGGTGGGGGTCTCCTAATATAGAAAAAATCACATTCAATAATAACCTTAAAAGAATAGATGGACGTTTATTTAATATACTTGAGAATTTGATTGAGGTGCACTTCCCTCAAAATTGCGCACTTGAGCATTTAGGAAATTTTTGTATCTCTGCACCTATGTTAACATCATTTGAAATTCCTGAGAATGTTGAAACTTTAGACCCAATCTTTCAATCTATGCCAAAAGTAGAGACAGTAATTTTCCGAGAGAGTAATGTCCCTTGTTGTGTCAATGAGTTCCTAGACGGAGCTTATAATACAGTTAAAAACATTTATTGCCTAAGGAAAACACCACCATATTATATTAAAGAAGCAGGTGGAATATTCTATTATCCAGCACATGATTATATGTTTGCTCCGTCATCTTTTCTAAATACATGTATGCTATATGTCCCATATAGTAGTTATTCACTATATAAAAATGATGAGCAATGGGGGCTAATTAAAAGGATTACTCCCATAAATGAGTAAGTGTAAAATGTCCTTTTCAATAATTCGTTTTACAGTTGTCCACTAAACATAATAGTTTTATGGATTACATTTACCACTACACTTCAGCGGAAAGTCTGTTGGGGATGACACATGACCCAACTGATGATGAAAAGAAAAACATTGAAGCAAACGGGTACAATCCGGATTATGGTTATTACCTTGAATTTCATGCAAGCGACATAAATCTTATGAATGACAAGAGTGAGAATCGTTTGCTGAAAGTCATGACCGATGATATTCCGGACGAACTTAAGCCTGTTTTAGGGTTTGCAAAATGGCTGACAGGGCGGGTATATTGTGTCTCGTTCTGTACTGAATCCGATTATATTCCTATGTGGAAAATATATGCAGCAAATAATCCGATTTGCCTGAAATTCAAAGTTGATGGATTAATAGATGCAATACATAAGATTAATCAAACCCCATTTGCTGAAACAGATATTGGAGAATGTACTTATGTTACGGAAGATGGGTTTAAAGAACAGGCGGAAAACTATAGGAAGGAACTTTTGAAATTTAACAAAGAAGATGTAGAGCGAAATAAAGACCTTTTGACGAGATTGACTGAAATAATACAGAATTCCGCATTTCTCAAACTGAAGAATTTTGACTATGAAAAGGAAGTTAGACTTGCAGCGTTCGAGACCCGTGCATCAGACTACAAACAAGGACGATATGGAATATCATTATACAATACCATAAAAATCCCATTACGCTTTCTTGAAGAGATAGTAATAGGCCCTTCTGCCAATCAGGATATATTGGAATATACAGTATCTGGATTGCTGAAAAGTAAAGGATATGATAAGCTTAAACAATATGGTGTAAAAATCAAAGTAACTAAAACAAATGTTGAATTAAGATAAATTATTAAACAAAGTAATTAGGGACTATCGCGAAATAGTTAAAAACTTTGTAAGAAATTGATTGATAATTTGTTATAAATTTTGTGTTTTTGATATGGAGAACGAAATTCCCCCGACAACCGTAGGAAAGTTGAAAATCGGGGGAATCAAATCAAAAATACGATGTCAAAAGTACAAAACTTTGCTGGATTAACCTAGAGTTTGCCGTTTACGGAGTTCGATTTTTATGAGAGCTACCGTCAGACGTTTGAAAAGACAGAACTTGGAAGGATGCGGAAGTTGCTTCCGCTGCACCAGATGGCTGAGACCTTCGGCCTGGTGAACAAAAGCCTGCAGCCGAAGCGTGGACGGAAGTCCTACTTCACCCCGGAGGGGAAGGTTGCGCTGATGTTCCTGAAGATGTATACGCAGTTAAGCGCCCCAAAGTTGATGGAGCAGTTGAACGGGAACGTCCACTACCAGATATTCTGCGACATCTACATCAATCCGGAGCGTCCGCTGACGAACTACAAACTGATTGACGATGTAGTATCGGAACTGGCTGGGAACCTGAAGATACAGGAGTTGCAGAACAAACTGGCGGAGGCGTGGAAGCCGTACATGAAGGACCTCGATACGATGTACACGAATGCAACGTGCTATGAGAGCGAGATGCGGTATCCGACTGATGCGAAGTTGTTGTGGGAAGGTATAGGGAAATCTTACAAGATTATGTGCGATGTGAGCAAGAGGGCCGGCATCCATCGTCCGAAGACCAAGTATCTGGATGTGGAGAAGGCGAACATGGGGTATGTGAAGCAGCGTAAGCACAGCAAGTCCCAGACGAGGAGACTGACCCGCAGGCTTGTAAACCTGCTGGGTAAGATCCTGAAAGAGATACGGAGGATGGAGCGAGAGCACTCTGACTCCAACTTGCTGACAGACAAAGAGAAGAAGGTCATTGACATCATCACCAAGGCGTATCGTCAGCAGAAGAACCACTTCGAGAGCAACGACCCGAGAGAGAGTATTCCCAACCGCATCGTGAGCCTTGCGAAACCGTATGTGAGACCGATTGTGCGGGGCAAGGAAGTGAAGAACGTTGAGTTTGGAGCAAAGTGCAACAACATCCTGGTGGATGGAATTTCATTCATAGAGAAGTTGTCCTTCAATGCCTTCAACGAGGGGACTCGTCTTCAGCACTGCATCAAGATGCACAAGCGGCTGTTCGGAGTGGATGTGAAGAAGATAGGAGGCGATACCAGTTATGCCGGTACGGCGAACCGGAACTTCTGCAAGGAGAAGGACATCCAGACCTCGTTTGTAAAGAGAGGCCGCCCAAGTCAGGAGAAGAAGGAGAAAGGCTTTGTAAGACAAGAACTTGCAAGAGTTCGGGCAACGGCGATGGAGGGTTCGTTCGGTACACAGAAGGAACACTATGGCATGCGCCGCATCAAGGCCAGGAAGAAAGAGACCGAGATGCTCTACATCTTCTTAGGCATCCACGCGGCGAATGTGGTGCACCTGGCGGAGCGGCTGCTGGAGGAGGGACAGGAGCGGAGGAAAGCAGCCTAAGCAGGGCGGAACGGGGTGATGAACGGAGTTCTTCAGTGAGAACTCCTGGGTGAACGCACAAAAAAAGCGCAAAAACCCGGCGAAAGGCCGGATTGAAGCGGAAAAACATATAAGACTACGAGTTGGAACCGGTCAGAAACCAGGGAAACGTCAACGCTCCACTCAAAACGAAAACATTAAACGACAATCCCTAAATAGTCCTCATCCGTCACCTGCCGTGCACCTCTTTTCTGAAACGGAATGTCATGTTTTCTCAGGCATTCCTTCGCCGGCGGATAAATATCATACCCTACAACCTCGTCGGATGTTGCTGCCGAACTTATCTCGAATTCCTCTTCTCTCCCCGCATCCTTCACCATTTTCTTCATTATCATCTCCGCCATCGGGCTTCTGCATATATTCCCCAGGCACACGAAAAGTATCTTTACCTCATTTTCAGACATGTTCCAATACCATCAAATAGTTGTCAATCATTGTTTCCTTAATCAAATTTACGACTTTTTTTTCATGGATGACGTGCGCGATAAAACGTTTTTCGCGCACGTCAGAAGGGTTTTCCCCGGCCCCAATAATCTACTTATATGTTATAGTCATAGGTTTACTATATGTAATGGTCGCAGCATCCTTGTCATAGACAACTAACATATACAGCTCATCCCCCTTCTTATAGTGAAGCCCGGCTATTGTAAATGTAATCGATCCGGTTTTTGAGCCACTGATAATCGACTTGTTCCCTCCACCATCAGTGTCGAACTTGTCCTCAATCTTACTGTATATCTGATACACAAGCTGACCTGTATCCGTATTCTTTGCCTCTCGGCAGTGCCACCAATAATACTCAACATTTGCCGACTGTGACTCCAACTCCACAGATAGAGTCACCGGAACATCATTTGTTGTAGAGACTTTATCTGTCTGAGTCTTGATTTTAGGAGCATTGTCAGAATAATTGTACGCCCATACACGGCTTTTCTCGTCGCCGGCAACCATTGTCCAACTTACCAGACGCGAAGTTTCTGTTTTATTGATTATCTTGAACTCCCCGTTCTCGCCAGGATTATACAGATAATTGAAATTATAGTCGTTCAATGGGTTAATTGAAGTGATATCAATACTTTTCAACTTATTGTCGCGTATAAATAAATATTTCAACAATACACAACCATTAAGGTTGATGTCCTCAAGCTCATTGTCATTTATCGCCAGGTAATACAACTTCGGGAAACCGCTTGCATCAAAAGACTTCAATTTGTTGCTGGACAAATCAATGTTTTCCAAAGCAGGGCAGCCTCGTAAATCGATGGATGTCAGCTGGCAGCCTTTAGCAACTAACTTTTTCAATTTCCCGTGTGTGCCAAACTTCACCGACTCCATATTTACACAACCGCTAAGGTCCAAGGTTTCTATATTTTCTAAAAATTCCAGTCCTGAAGCAGAGATGATTTTTTCGTGATATACATTCGGCACGTCGAATCCTTTGATTTCCTTTACTTCACCATAAGTGATTTTGCTTGCATCCTTGATCTTGTTTTCAAAGTTCAACGCCAAGGCAAAATTTTTCTCAAAGTATTTAGTGATATCTTTTTCATCTGTAAGAACAAGTTGCACCACAACATCACAACTCGCCATCAATGAGCCGTCAGGTGTAGATGCAGTAATTCTGGTATTGCCCCTCATATTGCCGGTCACAAGACCATTCTCATCGACACTCGCTATGTTCTCGTCATCAGATTTCCAGACGAGTGAAGAAAAGAACTTTCCTTTTTTTGCTGTTTCAGGAAGCACTACCACATCAAGTTGCTGAGTTCCTTCGTCATTGACATAAAGCGTGGACGGCTCAATGCTGAAGCTTTCGACAGATGGCGCATCTTTCTTGCAATTCACGAGCAGTGGAACTGACAAAGAGAGAATAAGTAGGGTGGATAAAAATCGTCCCATAGTGTTATCGTTTGAAATTGAATAATAATTCATTAAGTCATTTTGCCAAAGATATACAAAAGATGAATTATATCAAATACGTAATATTACCTATACTTCAGGTAATTTAGTAACATTCAAAAAATAACCTGCGGTAAGAATGGACAAATGTTTATCACTGATAGTTCTCTGCTACAACATTATACGAGCCGAGCGACACATTCTCCTCTAAAAGCGGGAGGCTGCTGTTGCCTACGGTGACATCTACGTAGATGGGGAAGTGGTCTGAGGCATCAGTGATAGTGCAGCATGACACCTGCTTGCATACCTTTGCCTCTGTTACCCATACATCAGGTCCGCCTTTCCAGAGGAAGATGTAGTCGATGCAGATCAGGTTGTCCGGCTGGTCCGGATTGTAGAATGTGGACTGGTCCGTTCTGGACAGCACTCTCCATTCGGATGTGAAGTCCTTCAACTCTACTGCGTATGGTCTGGTGTTCATGTCCCCGCAGAAAATCACCGGTTTGCCTTTCTTCGCGTACTCAGCCTTGACCTTGTCGGTAATCTTCTTGGCGTGAACCGTGAAAGCGTCTTTCTGAAGGTGGGAGCCTAATAGGATAAAGTCCTCAAATTCCATGAACAGGCAAACTCTGTCCTCATTATATTTGACAGTTGAAGATTCCAGTTTATTCAGTTTGAGGGAGGTCGGACTGCCTATAAGCTTCAGAGTCTTCGGGTTATAGGTAATCATGTTGCCCATACCGAGCCTTGCGCTTTCATAATACTTTTCCCAGCCTAAGTCCTTGGCAATGGAGCCTGCGTCATTGGGTATATTTCTGACCTCATTCATTACCGCGACATCTGCCTTGAGTTCCCTGGTGACATCGGCAATCAACTTGGTGCTGGAATTTCCGCCTTGAGAGCATTGGCCGATATTGTAGGACATGATCCTGTACTTCTTGTCAGCCTTGAATTCGAGCTGGGCGAAGCGGTGGACATGTCCAGACATGAATTCCTTGGACAGGAGGCTTCTGTTCATTGACCCTGACGCTGATGTGAATGTAACATCCACTCGGTCAGACTTTTGCGAAGGCACGACTATGTAGAATGGCGCGGCCTTGGATTTGTCGAGGACCGGCGCATTCAGCGTCTTGAGGGTGTAGGTCTTGCCGTTCTTGAAAGAGACTGCTATGCTGCTCAGCTTGTCAATGCCTTTCATCTGGAAACACAGAACGCTCGACTTGCATTCGAGCATTACCGAATGCTCTTTGGTGCCGGACGGATTGTGATACGTGAGAGTCATGGCAGCCGGGTCGAAAGTCCCTGTCGTGTAATTCTGTGTGGCAGGAACGTTTCCGGCATTGGTTGCAGGGAAGATGACATCTTTGATTACATTGTGGCCGCGTGCGCCGCTTTTGTATTCAAATGTTCCTCTTGTCGAGCCCGCACCGGACTTCAGACGGAAAACGGATTGGCCTGCATCGCCTGTTACAGCGACTTCGTCACCTTCGGACCACAGGAGACTGAACTCTCCTGTGTTTTCGCTCCCGAGGGTAACTTTGCTTTCAGAGCTGCTGATACCGATTACCAGCTCCTCGATCGGGCCTCCGTTATCCTCTTTTGTGCAGCCCACTGCCAACAATGCGGCAGCGAGCAACATATGACAAATTCTTTTCATAATCTAAACCATTATCAGCATCATGACGGCCGTCATGCTCACCAGGACAAGTCCGATAAGCGACTCGTAAGGAATCAGCCTGAGCCTTTCCTTGAGCTCCATACCGATGGAACCGCCGGTGGCGTGGAAGAACGAGCCGTGCGGAAGGTGGTCCAGGACGGTAGCACCCGCATTGGTCATGGTCGCCGCCCAGACAGCATTGACCCCGGCAGCGAGAACAGTCTGCGCGAACGAAGCCGAGGCAATCGTGGCACCGGCAGTCGTGCTGGCCGAAGCCGCACTCATCAGAATCGACGAAATAGGCGCAATCAGTGCTGCACCGCCGTCCCATCCTGCAATCAGGCTTATCAGCAGGTCTTTTACCGCAGACGCCTTGATGACACCCGCAATCGTACCCGTACCCACCAGGAGCACCGCAATCGGGGACATTTTCTCCAGCCCATAACTCATGCTCTCCAGCGTGCTTTTCCACTTGCGCGTCGCCAGAACCCCGGCAAGACCGCCTGCCGGCAGAGCAATGGCCGGGTCAATGGAGATGCCGAAAACCGGTCTCAGGACCATCAACAGCACAGCCACAAGCGGGCCAGTGATACTTGCCATAAATGACGGCAAATCAGTCTTGGAACAGTCAGTTCCCTCCGCATCCTTCATATCCGAAAAGCCCTTGTCAGGCAGCATCGGCAATATGATGAAAATCAGCGCAGCCATTCCGACCAGTGCCGGGACAATGCCCGCAGCCATAACTGACGACAGCGGCGCGTCATAGTTTTCCGCAGCAATGATGGTGTTCGGGTTAGGGGAGACGATATTTCCGCATTTTCCGCCACCGATCAGTGCCAGAAGCACTTTTCCCTTGGACAAGCCCATCTCCTTGCCGATCATTATGGCGATCGGAGCCACAGTGATGACAGCCACGTCGATAAATACGCCCACGCCGGTGAGGATAAATACGGACAAGGCCAATGCAAGGAAAACATTGCGACGTCCGGCCTTCTCCACGATGGTCAGAGCTATCTTATCAGCCGCGCCGGTCTTGACCAGCACACCGGTCAGCACGCCGGCAGCAAGAATCCTGACAATGGCAGGGCAGATGTCCCGCACGCCGGAAAACATTTCCTTGATGGTCAGGTCGAAACCCCATCCGGACATAAGGCCGCTGACCACAGCTCCGAGAATCAGAGCATAGACAGGGTGACATTTCTTGAGTATCAGAATAATTGCAAGCGTAAGACCGATTGCAACTGCAATTGCGCTATTCATTGATCAGTAAACGTTTGACAGTTTCGTAAATATTGTGTTTGGCAGTTTCCGGACGCATCGCTTCAGCCAGGCTCATCCCTTGTGGACTTACGGCCTCGATGATATGGAATCCGCCTTTCAGGAGCATCTGCTCATCTCTGATGGCGCCACTCACGAGCGCGACAGGAATCCCCATCCGTCTTGCTCTCTCGAGAACGCCGGCAGCGGTTTTTCCCTTCAATGTCTGGTAATCCGAGCAGCCCTCTCCGGTGATGACAAGGTCGGCCCCCTCAATGACTTCATCGAAATCAATCTGGTCCAGAATCATGTCCACACCACGTCTCAGTTCCGCACCCAAATACGCACGGAAAGCCCCACCAAGACCGCCTGCGGCACCTGCTCCTTCCATATTGCTTACGTCAATGCCGGTGTCAGCCAGTATTTTCAATGCATATCCGCGCAGTCTTTCCTCCAGCACTTCCACATCCTCTTCCGAAGCCCCTTTCTGCGGACCGAAAACGCGGCTTGCCCCATTTTTTCCTATATATGGAGTATCCACATCGCAGGCTACCGTAAACGACAGGCCGCGGGCCCTTTCCAGAAACCCGTCTGCGCTTATCATTCCCATTCCCCCGTCATTGGTCGCACTGCCGCCGAGCCCGATGAGGAAGCGTCTGCAGCCTTTGTCGATGGCGGCCAATATCAGTTCGCCCAATCCTCTGGTGGTGGTAATCAGTGGATTGCGCTCCTCTTTGGTCAGAAGCGTAAGTCCGCAGGCAGCAGCGGATTCAATGATGGCGAGATCTCCTGCCACCCCATAAACTGCCTTGACAGGCCTGCCCAGAGGGTCAGAGACTTCAGCCCATTCCAGGTGGCCTCCTAATGTGTCCACGAGCGCATCCACAGTGCCTTCCCCTCCGTCAGCTACAGCCAGACGGACGATTTCACAGTCGGGATACACCTCGGCCACGCCCTCAGCAGCAGCCCGGGCAACCTCAGAGGATGACAGGCATCCTTTATAGGAATCACATGCGATGACTATTTTTTTCATACCTTGATAAATATGTCCTTTTTGTACATCAAGTGCATAATCAGATAATTCAGCAGCAGATAAGCCGACCAGAACAGCACCTTGTCCCAGCCCTCTCCCACGAGATTGCACAGTCCGCCGCAGAAGAAATTGACAGTATATTTCAGGTCAATGAACTTGGGCAGCAGGAATATGGCGATGGAATTCATGCCCACCACCTTCAGCGGAAAAGCCCATTTCTGATAGCCCTTGACGTCGATTATCCAATAGAAAAGCGCAAGCATAGCGACAGAATAACCACCCACGACAAGAGTGAAGGAACTGCTCCACAGCTTCTTGTTCAGTGGAAGCCAATGTGACCATACCAGTCCGATGACAGTCATGACCACAGCTGCTGCGAGCATATACAGGCATTTCTTGTTTCCGCTGTGCTTGCTGAGCCGCAGATATTCGCCGGTGAAGTTTCCCAGCATTGCCGTAACTACAGCCGGGAACGTACTCAGCAGCCCCTCAGGCTCATAGACGCCTTCCTTGTATATACGGCCCGCGAACAAGGTCCGGTCGATATACGCGGCGATGCTGCCCTCGACACAGTGCGGCGATGTTCCTGCCGGCGCATCAGGAGCCACAATAAAGCTGACTGCCCCATAGACTGCCAGGATCAATGCAGCGATGACTATCCGCCAGCATGGCTTGAAATTCATATACAGAATGGAAGCCAGCATTCCGGCAACTCCTATTCGCTCCAGTACACTGAAAAACCTGTGCGGTCCGCTCTGGAATTTCAGCAGTCCGTTGCATATCATGCCGAGAAATACCAGCATGGCTGCTCTCCAGAACACCTTCAGGTAGATCTGGCCCTTGGTCCTGCCGACGCTTACCTGCTTCGCGTAGGAAAACGGAAACGATACTCCAGCTATAAATATGAATAGCGGGAATATGGTATCGTGATGCGTCAGACCGTCCCATGCCACATGGTGCATCTGTGCTTCCAGCCAGCAGGATTCCCCGCCAGGGAACAGACAGCAGATTGCTCTGATGAGGTAGGCGAGACCTGCTATGAAAAGCATGTCGAAGCCCCTGAGCGCATCCAGAGACGCGAGACGTCCGTTTGGCTGTAGATTATTCATGCCTCAAATCTGCATTGTACTTGTTCCAGAGTTTTTTCACGACCTCGATTTCGTCTCCGCTCTTCTCGGTAGGGAAGCATGTCGTGTCGGAAATCCAGTTCCATTCGTAGTCCTTGCATTTCTGGGCAAACTCGTTCTGGTCGAAGTGGCCCCAATTTGCGAGGACATCCTCGAAGAACAGACCCCATCTCTGCCTGTAATAGCCGTCCATCATACCGGACCACTGCTTGCAGGCATAGTCGAAAAGCTTGCAGTCCTTGTTGCCCCAAGTGCCCAGGAGATTTCGTGCGTTCTTCTCGTAGAGGGCTGATTCTTCAGCATTTGTACCCATAGCCTTGGCACTTTCGAGCCATACGCCGAGCAGGAATTCCTTTCTTGTGGCCAGCAGCGTGTCCATATCCGAAATCAGGGCATCGAAAGCCTCTGCATTGGCCTTGAACGCCTCCATGTCACCATTCTTGTAGTCAGCTGCGAACTTCTGCTGAATCACCGAAGCATAGTCGGCGAGCACCTGACGGGTGATATCTACGATGTCGTACCTGTAACCGTCGCTCCCTGAAAGTTCATCAATGCATGAATACAGTGCCTCCCAGGCCTTTACGAGGTCTGTCCGCTCATAACATTTGTTGGTATTCGTACATCCCTTAGGGTTCTCCACGAAGGTCGGACGTCCTGAGATGATGGACTCGTGACCGCCATTGTTCACATTGTTCTCGAACGCGGTGGCGAAAATGCCCTTCCAGGCCTCGACCGCTGCAGGAGAGAGCTTGCCGTAACGGTTTGTCGTATAATTCTTTATAAATGAGTCAATGTCCACAGGCCTGCCTTCGTTCCATACGTTTTCCAGCATGAGCGCGTAGATGATAGGGGTGTGTCCGATGCCCTCCGGAGTCAGACCGATTCCGCTCATCCTTCCGGAAGTTGAGTCTGCCAATGCAGCAGCAGGGTCGTTCGCCACCGAAGTTGCGTTTCCGGACAATGTTATGTTCTGTCCGAAGTTCTGGAGCATGCACCAGAGCCAAGGTTTGCCATAGTAGGCATGGGTACGGTTCCAAACTGGGAATCTCTCGCTCCACAGGTCGAGAATCAGCATCTTGTCATCCGGCACAGCAGACAGAAGTGCCTGAATCTGGGGGTCATGCCAGAAATGCCTTTCGTGATGGAACATCCATCCCTGCATAACCCATACGGCCTCCGGATCCACCTCCGACATCGCGTGGTAAACCTTTGCGCTTACCCCTTTCAGATATTCGGGGTCATCTGTCGGCGGTATGTTTTCATTAAAGGTATCGGCTGTGTAATAATGGTTTGTACCATAAATCTCTGTCTGCGTCTCGAGGAACAGCTTTCCGATTTCTGAGAACATTTCCTCGGAAGGGTCCAGCACATAGGTTTTCGGGAAATTCACCCACTGCGTGTTCTTCGCCTTCACGTCAGGGAATTTTTCGATCAATGCAGGGGGCACGTGGCCTGTAAATGAAGGCAGAATCGGAGTCATGCCCAATGACCTTTCACGATAGAGGATCTGCTTCTGCAGCTGCTCGTGCTTTTCCATGAAGCTCTGAGGCAGAGGACCGCACCAGCCGTCCAGGTTGCCCATCCAGAACCAGTTGAAATATGCAGGACCGCTGAAGAACGACTCGAGGTCTTTGTCAGTAAGGCCCAGCTTGTGGTAAACCCTGCGCCAGATGGAGTTCTGACCGGTGATGGCCAGCGGCATATTGATACCGTTCAATGCCATCCAGTCGATTTCCTTCTGCCATCTGTCGAAGTCCCACCAGCTCATGCTGTAGTTGAATGTGCAGTAGTTCAGGTAGTAACGCCATTTGTACGGTGAAGTCTTCGTCACCTTTTCCTCCGGCAGAGGCAGGCTTTCGGGGAGAACGGTATTGCTTCCGCACCAGCTCAGGTGGAATCCGCAGAAGTCGCGCAGATACTGTCCGAGCGCACTTGCGATGCTTACTCCATTGTTTCCGCCAAGTACGATTTTCCCGTTTTCGGCGCTGAACTCGAAGTAGTCGAGACTGTCCTGACGTTCCGGAAGAAGACGGACGATGAAGTCTGCTGACCTGCCGGAAGTGACACGGTCAATGAGGCCTTTCACGGCATTGACCTGTTCTTTTTCTGTAAATACGGTCTGTGTCGCCTTGTCCGTGCCGCAGCCGACAAGAGCTGAAGCGACAAGTGTCAATGTCGTGAAAATGATGGCTGCGCGCGATATCCACGCCATCCCAAATGTGCTACTTTTCATTTGCTATGAGTTCTTTTGCGACCTCCAGAGGAGAGTCAAATGGTTTCGTATTGCTGTGATAAGGGGTGTTGATCCATTCTTCTTTCCATTCTTCCATCATCTCCGGCTTTTCGGAGAAATGGATTTCGATCCGCGGAATGTAATAGTCCTTTATGAGTCCGGACCAGAATCTTGCCGCGTAGTCCTCCTGCCAACCGCCCCATGTGGTGATGAGCCTCTTGGCATTGGCCTCCCTATGATCCTTTTCGATGCTGCTGCCTTCATTTCTTGCGTCAGCAATCCATCTGTCGAGCCTGTGGAGAGGATGGGATGCGAGCAGGCGGTCCACGTCAGAGAGTATGGCGACGGTCTTTCTCAATTCTTCCCTGCCTTTGTCCGTCTTTCCGAGTTTCAATGCCTTTTCATAATGTCTGTCAGCGAGTTCCCCGAGCCAGAGTGAGGCAAATTCGATGGCGTCATTGAAATAGAGAGGTGAGTCTGCGTATTTGTCCGACAGGCTGAGGAAGATTTCCACTGCTTTTCCGAAGTCGTCGTTTATGTCGTGACGGCTGACTCTTCTCTGGTCGTGCACCACTGTCTGCCAGGTGAAGCGCGGGTATGAATATAGTGAACTATATACGGATTTGTGCAATAATTTCCACGCTTCCCTCATCCTTTCGTCGCTGAAGCCGTAGCGTGCTCGGCAGTAGCTTTCCAGCCATCTGTCTATGTCAATGCTGTCTTTCGTCCAGCCCATGTCTGCAAGCAGTTCATAGACTACTTCATTGTTCTCAAGGCCTTCCGGGGCGCTGCCGAAGCCGACAAGATTGTCCGCATATTCTGAAGCAAGCGCTTCTGCCGATGCTGTGGCGTACATGTCCAGGTCGCCTGTCGGGAGGACTTTTCCTCCGAAATTCGGCACATAGCTGTATATCCACTTCTTTCCGTGGAAGCCCTGCTGTACTTTCCAGGTCTGCTCGGTGTGCCAGACCCATTTCGGATAGTCGTTGCCGAGGTCAATGATGATCATCTTGTCGTCAGGCACTTCTGAGAGCATTGCCTTGAGGCTTTCCGGATCCCAGAAATCGTGCTGGTAGCCGAATGTCCAGCCTTGGGTAACCCAAATAGCATCAGGGTCGCCGGCGGTGATGGAACTGTAGATGGACTTGCCGTATTCTGCGAGCAGCTTGTGCTTGCCGACTGTGTCTCCTTCCTCTACAGGCAGTTTCATTTCATTGAAACTGTCTGAAAGCCAATATCTTGCCTTGCCGAATTCTTTCTCCCACTCCTGTACGAAAAGTTTTCCGATTTTGGTGAACCACGGTGAGTCAGGGGAGAGCACGCAGGCATTGTCCTCAATCGGGAAGCCGCCCCAGGTGAGCTGTCTTGCCTGGATTTCAGGATGTTTTTTCATCAATGCCGGAGGGATGAATCCTGCGAATGCCGGGGCTACAGGTTCCATTCCGAGTTCTCTCATCCTGTCGAGTATCTTGTGCTGGAGCTTGACCTGAGATTTGTGCCAGTTGTCGTTGAGCGGGCCGTCGAAGCTGTTCAGGTTGCCCATCCTGTGCCACGGCAGGTGAGCTGCTCCCGTGAAGAACCGGTCGATTTCGTCAGACTCCAGACCGAGCTGCAGCCATACCCGTTTTGCAATGGCTTCTGCTGCCACGCTTGCCAGCGGCATGTTCACTCCGTGAAGGGCCATCCAGTCGATTTCCTGAGACCATCTGTCCCAGTTCCAGTATGGTGCTGTGTATCCGAATGTGCAGACATTCAGGAAGTAACGCAGCTGATACGGGGATGTGGCTTCTTCTTTCCAGTCAGGCCATTCCTGCGGGATGTTCAGTTTGCTCCCGCTCCAGCATATCATCGAGCCGCAGGCGTCGCGAAGGTATTTGTCCATCGCGTAGCAGATCGCGCTCGGGCTGCTGCCCTTGAGCGTGAGGTGGCCGCCTGTGGCTTCGATTTCATACCGGTCCAGCCCTTCCGCCGTCCTGGGACTCATCTGAAGTGAAACATTTTCGAGTTTTCCCATTGTCCTTGTCAATACTCCTTCAGAGGCCTTGACGTAATTCTCCTCAGCCGTTTTGCCTCCACTGCAGGACAGTGCAAACGGCACGATTGCGCACGATGCGATTATTCCGATGATTCTTTTCATTTCTGAACCGGATTGTTTGGATTTTAGTATTATTACTTGGAAAACGGGGAGAAGGTCAGTCCTCCCCGCCTTTATTGTGCCTGCAGGATTATTCTGCGATTTCGCACTGGGTCTTGATGTCGAGATAGACTGGTTTCATGAAGAGATCCATTGCCTTTTCCTTGTCAATGAACCTCAGGCCGTCCTTCTCTACAAAGGTCTGGGCGTCATCATATTCGAACATCATAACTTGGATGAGTCCGTAATAGTAGCGTGGAGTTTCTTCTCCTTTGGCCTGTCTTACTGAACGGATGATAATGTAGTCGCCTGCACGCTGAACTTCCTCAAGTGACTTGCCGTTGCCTGCTCCAACCCATTTGCGGATATATGTCTTGCCGCCGAGGCTGGTAGGTTCCTCAGTTACGCCGAGAGTGGAGTTGTCGAGCTTTCTCTGGATTTCGCCGAGCGCATAGAAAGCCTTGATCTTCTCAAGGTTGGTTTCTGCTTTCTTGAGATTGACGAATATATTGTCAACAGCCGTGAAGAGTTCAGGATGATAGCTCTTGCCTGCCCATGATCCTCTGACATACTTCATTGTGAAATTAATGTCAACATTCTCGTCCATAATCTGATGGTCGCCATACTTGTAAATGTCGCACTGGCGTCCTGTTGTTCCGCCACCAAGAGAAGATCTCTTCATTCCCGAGTACATATAACCTCTCTGGCTTGAGAGAACTACATTTTTTGCTGTATTCTCTAAAACATTGAGGACGCAGAAGCTGGCGTTCTTTCCGTCCACAGCGAGGAGATCGTTAAGGCTGAGGATGTGCTCGACCTTGCCGCCTACCTTCACTCCGTGCATTGAGAAGAATGATTTGTGTCAGAACCTGCTCCGGTGAATTCGTCCGGATACTTCTCAGGGCTGTTCTCGTGGTTTTCAACCTTGTTGTCTGGGTAGAGTACGGCAGAGTCGTTGAAATAAACATCGCCTTTAGGCTCTCCTGTTACCTTCGGAGCGTCGAAGTAGAACTTCTTGGCAGCGTCAGAAGTTGAAAGAACAACCTCGATTGCGTTGATGTCCTTCGAATCAGCAAAGAACTCTACAGATGCAGTAGTGCCGTCGATGCTTCCTTCCTGAGCTTCTCCTACAACTGCGAATGTGCCGTCTTCTGCTTTCTTTGCACCGGTGAAAACAACCTTGTCAATAGCAGTGTTGCTGGTGATGGTTCCGGTAAGTGCGACCGGTTCGCCGTAGGTGAGTGCCCCTACAGTTTCAAGTGCGAACTCTGCATCAAGTTCTTTCTTGCCGTCATTGTTTTTGTCGCAGCTTGCTAACAACATAGTAAGTGCTGCTGCGAAAAGTAATGTTTTTCTCATGATTTTTGTAATTTATGTGGTTGATAATAAATTATTTCATTTCAATGTCAGCTATTACAGGGAAATGGTCAGAGAGAATTTTTTCTTTGCCGACTCTCGTTTCGATAAGTTTTACACCATTGCCCTTTCTGCTGTAGATGTAGTCGATCTTCATGGACGGCTTCATCGTGCTGTATGTCAGTTCCCTGTTGGTAAGATCATCCCAGCCTTTTCTGAGGAATGCCATTTCCGGGCTGTCAGGCTCGGCATTCATGTCACCTGCCAGGAATACTGGATTCTTGATGCTCTTCACCTTCTTCTGGATGAATTTGACCTGCTCAAGTCTCAATTCCGCAGAACTTACTTCCAGATGAGTGCAGATGTAGGTGATGATCTGTCCGTCAGGAAGCTGGATGTCAGCTATGAGCATTGCTCTCTGTTCCTTCTTTCCGATGTTCGGGAGAAAGACTCTTTCGCTGCGGACGATAGGGTAGCGGCTCAACAGTCCGATGCCGTAATATCCGCCACGGTAGTCGATGGTCTTGCCATAGATTCCGAACATTCCGGTTTCTTGAGCGAGTTCATTGATGAACTTGACTCCATTCTGTTTCGGAGCTCTTTCGCGATGCGTGTCCCAATCGCATTCCTGAAGCGCGACAATGTCGGCGTCAAGAGATTTGATATAAGACCCGATTTCCGTCATTGAGGCGATTTCTCCGAATCTGAGATTGTAGCTCATCACGCGCAGTTTGCCGTCTCCTGCGAAGCTGTTCATGCAGAAGAGAAGTGCAACAGCGGCTGTGACAAATCTGAGTTTTTTGATCATAATTTTATTTTTTCGATAGTAATTCTGTAATAATCAAGGTTTACCGTTTTCTTGCTTTCAGCGGTCCTGCAAACGTATTCAGGCGGACAGATGACGTAGAGACTCCATCCCTCTACACCTTCAGAAATGAATGAACGGCAAGAATATGATGCGACTTTCGCTACAAGTTCTTTTTCAAGCCCGTTCTTCACGCGGCCGATGATGACTGCATTTTCTGAAAGTTTCATGCTCTTTTTGCTGAAGATTTCATCCAGCTGCGCCATCTTGTCGATTCTGCTGGTATAGATGGTCGTTCTACCTGGGATACCTGTCTGGATGTGTATATCGGCGCCTCCGAGGAATACATCTGAATCGTATATGCCGTCGAAATCGGCAATTGCCGTTTTCGTGATGATTCCGCAGCCTTTCGTTACCTGCATTCCGGTCGGCTCCTGCTGGACGAAATATGGCCAGATATTGTTGTCCCTGCAAATCTTCATGAATGGATTCGAGTCTCCTACGGTGAAGTCCATTCTGTCAAAGAAGAATATCACCGCCTTTTTGCCTTCCGCACCGAGGATGTGGTTTTTTGCTATGCTCACGTCCCTGCGTGCAAAATAACTGTCCTTGTCTTTGAGGTCGGTAAAATAATCCACTGCAAACGTGTTGTTGGCATTCATCTCTGCCGGCGGTTCGGGCAGTTGGGATGAAGGTGGAGTGTCCGGCCCCTCTGGGCTCTCTGTATTTTTTGAGCAGGCGCAAAGTAGAGCGGCTGCAAGTGCTGTCGTCAATATGATTCTTTTCATCTCAGTTTTCCTCATAAATCAGGTCCGCCATCACAAAACAGTGGTCTGACATGTCAGGCCTTGCAATGATTTTGTAGTTTTCGTACTTCCATTTCTTGGGATAGCCCATAATGTAGTCCAGCTTCACTTTCGGATTGTCGGAAGGTATGGTGAAGCCGGTTCCTTCTCCGATTTCCTGCCAAGTGTTCTTGACATATCTGATCGGGTCGCTGTCTTCTTCAGCATTGTAATCTCCGATCAGCAGGGTCGGAGTCAGCTTGTCCTGCTCGAAGATTTTCTTGTTCACGTCAACGAAATTGCGGATCGTGATTTCTGAAGATTCGAGTGCGAGATGCGTCGTGGCAACTCTCACTGTACCACCCTGAGGCAAGCGGACATAAATCCATCCGGCGCTTCGCGGCTCACGTGAACCTGCGATAGTGCTGATGATCTTTTCTGCTTTGAGGAAAGGATATTTGCTCAGCAGAGCCACTCCGAAACCGCCGCCCTGATAGGTGAATGACTTGCACCAGTATGGGAACATTCCGGTAGCTTGGGCCAATGCGTTGAGAAAGTCCGTGTTTCCGTTTCGTTTTGTGAAGTGGTCCACCTCTTGGAGACATACGACGTCTGGAGCGTATTCGTTGATAAGCTCAGCATAAGGTTCCACCTTGTGGTCGGCGTAGAGTGCACCTTCCTTGATGTTCATTGACATCACCCTCAGGCTGAACCTCTCTCCTGCAGAAGCCTGCAGGAAGGAGGTGCAAACAGCCATGAGTGTGACCGCAAATGCAATTGTGATATTTCGGGTCTTAATCATTTTGTTCTTGAGGATTTGATCAGTTCCATCCCGGGTTGTTCGGAGCAAGATTCGGGTTCAGCTGCATCTGTTTGAACGGAATAGGGAGAAGATAATTCTTGTTCGGATCAAATGTCCTGTTTGATTCGAGGATAAGATACTCCTTGCCGTTTACTGACTGCCACTTGAGCTCTGAGAGTTTGATCTTGAGTCTGCTCTGGTCGAGATAGTCTTTTCTTACTCCGAGAAGCGGCTGCCCGAGAAGTTCGCCCTGTTTCCATCTGATGATGTCCAAGTATCTGTGGCCCTCAAGGAAGAGCTCCACACGGCGCTCTCTCCTGATTTCAGTGCGGATGTCTGAACCGGCAGGAGGAGTGAGAGTCATATGAACCATTCCGACGCGGTCGCGAAGAAGGTTGATGCTCTTGTCGAGGTCGTCTTGGGTGAGCTGTCCGAGCATTTCCTTTGCCTCTGCATAGTTCAGAAGGACTTCAGCGTATCTTATGATAATGATGTCGTTGTCGTCGTGTCCTACGAACTTGACGGTCTCGGGCTCGACATACTTTCTCGTGTAGTAGCCGGTATAGGTCATGCAACCATCCTTGTTATTGTCAAATTTAGGATATGTGAAGATTGATTTGTCTGTATTCAGCAAATCGCCGCTTGTTCCGCCTTCCCATTTTGTCCCCGGGGTAAGGATGGACATAGTCATTCTCGGGTCTCTGTCTTTGAATACATCTTCGTATTTGGTCACGCTGTCAGGATTCCAGATTTGTCCGTCCTTAGTGAGATAGCACTCTATCATGCTTGCCGTAGGAACGAATCTGGCATAGTCCCCCGGCACCCAACATTCCCTTGAAAGGTTGTGTGATGTCCTTGCCGTCTCGCCGAGGTCATAATTATAGACGAACGCGATAAGGGTTTCGTGATTTTCGCTGTTTCTTGAAGCTCTGCCCTTGTAGGTGAAGAGGTCAAGGTAGTCGCTTTCAGGATGTCCTGTGCTGTAGAGTTTGTAATAGGAGGAACTCATTGCCCTTTCGCATGCTGAAACGGCATCCGCATATCTTCCATTGTAAAGGTAGATTCTGCTCAAAAGGGCGAGGGCAGCAGTCTGAGAAATGTGTCCGAAGTCTGCCGAACCTGCCGCAATGTATTCCGGGAGAGCCTTGTAGTGGTCCTCGAGGTCTTTAGTTACTCTGTCGATTACATCTTCTCTCTTGTCTCTTCCTCTGTACACGTCAGGAGAATCGACATTGAGTTCATTGGTAATGAGAGGAACGTCGCCGAAGAAGCTTGTTAGAATCCAGTAGTTGTAGGCCCTGTAGAAATATGCCTCTGCGGCATATCTTTCTCTCACCTCTTCCTTTACACCGGTCGCACGCTGGTAGTTGTTGAGGAAATAGTTGGTCTTTCCGATACCGCTGTATGCCGCATACCAAACGGAATTGATCTGGCTGATGTCGGAGGAGAAATATCCTCCGCCGATGTTTCTCCAGGCTGTAGATACTGCCCACGGAGCGCTGTCACCTGCGATTTCGGTCCTGTTGAGCCATTCCTTTCCGGCAAGACTGTTGGTGAACGTGTTGGTTACACTGCGAAGGTGCTGTTCTGTCTGCCAGAAGTTCGCGTCCGTCAGTTTGTCGTGCGGCATCCTGTCAAGGAATGAATCGTTGCAGGAAGTCAGCATCAATGCTGCGGACATCAGAAATATATGTATGTTCTTTTTCATATCTGACTGTATTTTCAAATTTCTTGATGATTATGTTTCTACTTGAAACTGAGGTTGACGCCGAATACGATTGTTTTTACGAGCGGATAGTATCCTCCCTTGGAAACAGGTGTCTCAGGGTCGTATGCGTAGAAGAACTTGCTGAAAGTGAAGAGGTTGTCCGCGGATACATAAAGTCTCAGATTGTCGATTCTCGCTTTCTTCATCCATTTCTCAGGGAATGTATAGCCGAGCTGGATGTTCTTTACTCTAAGGTAGGACGCATCTTCAAGCCAGTATGTAGAGAAGGTGTTCTGGTTGAATCCAGTGTTGTAGGTAAGACGCGGATATGGCGCATTCGGATTAGGATTGGATACCACATCATATCTCTTCATATGGATTTTCTGTGGATAAGCTGCCATGTCCTGGAATGCGTGGCGGGCTGTTCCCTCAAGGTAGCCGTCGCATTTTCCTACACCCTGGAGCACGAAACTGAAGTCGATACCTTTCCATCCGAGATTTCCTCTCACGCTGTAGGTGTAGCGAGGAATGCTGCTGCCGATTACTGTTCTGTCATACTCCGGCATGATTCGTCCGTCAGGTTCCCCGTTAGGGCCGCTCAGGTCCTTGTATTTGATGTCACCAGGCTGGTATTTGTAACCCATGACGACAGGAATCTTCGGGAGATTGTAGGTGTGGGTCTCAGGATTGTTGATCTTGAAGTCTTCCGGTGTCATGAGACCGTCTGCTATATAACCGTAGAAAGCATCGATAGGATATCCGACCTGACGGATCTGATGACCGCTAAGGTCCGGTTGGTTTCCGCCGAGATCGACAATCTTGTTCTTGACGTCAGAGAGGTTGAATCCGATTCCGTACTGGAATTCTCCGATCTGGTCTCTCCAGTTCAAGTCCATTTCCCAACCCCTGTTGTTCACTTTTCATGCATTCTGTTCTGAAGGCTTTGCTCCCATCTGTGAAGGATAGTTGAATTTGAGAAGGATGCCTTCGGTCTTCTTGTCATACCAGTCGAAGGTGAAGGTGAGCCTGTTCTGGAACATAGCGAGATCCAGTCCGAGGTCAATCATCTTAATCTTCTCCCAAGACAGGTTAGGATTGGAGAGAGTTGTCTGCACATATCCTGTGGTTGCCTTGGTTCCAATCATGGAAATGCCTGAGGTATATGCCTGAAGGACAGAGAGGTAAGGATAGTTTGACGAACCTACGTATTGGTTTCCGAGCATACCCCATGACGCTCTGATCTTCAAGTTGTCGAGGTACTTTCTGGTAGCTGCCATGAAGTTCTCTTCAGTGATTCTCCAACCTGCTGAAACAGAAGGGAAGAGTCCGCCGCGGTTGTCTTTGTGGAAACGTGAGGACAGGTCGTAGCGCAGGTTGCACTCGAGCAGATATCTCTCGTTCCAGTTATAGCTCAATCGGCCGAAACCGGATCTGATTGCCCATGAAGAATAGCCGGAATCGTTGCTCATTGTCTCCGGATCTCCAAGACTGAGGGTAGGCTCCTGCTCTGTGCTGAGATTGTTTCTTGAAGCTTCGAACATGCGGGCAGTGTACCATTCCTGGGACATACCGACAACTCCGCCGAGGTTGTGCTTTCCGAAGTGGAAGTCAAAGTTGCTCTGAAGGATGAATGTCTGCTGGATATTTCTGTAGTCAATGTTCTTGATGGAGTTCGGTGACTGGTATCTGTTGGTCTCCCCATTGTCCGGATTGACGAAAGTGATGGTCTTCTTGAGAATGTCTTTCAATCCGTTGTAGGATGTGAGGTTATATGTCGCGCTGACGTCCCAGCCCTTGAGAATGTCCACTTTGACAGTTTCCATTATCGAGAGTTCGTCTGCATCTGTCTTGATCCTGCCGCCGTCGTACAGGACAGCTACCGGGTTGGTGTTGCCACCGCCGTATGCCCATGATCCGTCAGTGAAGCGGAGAGGAGCATTAGGTGCAATTCTCATTGCATTGTAGATGGCTCCGCCGCCGCTGGTGAGCGAACTTACAGGAGAAGTCACTTTTGTGGTGGTGTATCCGATGTTGGATGAGATGGTGACTCTGTCGATGAGTTTCGTGTTGATTTTGAAACGTATGTTGTGCCTGCGCTCTCCGGTGCTGTTTCCGGCTGTGAGACCGTCCTGGTCGAAGTATCTGTAGGACAGCATGTAACCGCTGTTGCCGAGTGTTCCGTTGAGGCTGACAGAGTAGTTCTGCTGAGGGGCCACCTTCTTGAGGACTTCGCCGACCCAGTTGGTGTTTCCGAAATAGTTAGGGTCCGAGTTGTTGCGCACCTTGTCGAAATGTTCAGGAAGCCAGGCTGCCGGGCTGCCTACATTCTTTCTTGCCTCGTTGTCGAGGGTCATGAACTCGATCGCGTCGCACATCTCCGGCAGTCTTGTCGGAGTCTGTATTCCGGCATAGGCTGAGAAGTTGATTCTTGTGACGCCGTCTTTTACAGTGGCGAGTTTCTTGGTGGTCACGAGAAGGACACCGTTTGCTGCCCTGGCTCCGTAGATTGCTGCGGAAGCCGCGTCCTTGAGGACTGATACGCTTTCGATGTCTTCCGGGTTGATGGATGTGATGTCACCTTCGACACCGTCGATCAGAATCAGAGGATTGGCATTACCGATGGTTCCCACTCCACGTACTCTGATGGTGGTATTTGCCGATCCTGGCTGTGATGAGGAGTTTACGACCGTTACACCCGGGAGAAGTCCCTGAAGTCCTGAAGCGACGCTTGAAATAGGTCTTGCATTCATTTCTTCACTATTGATCATCGCCACCGCACCGGTAAGATTGACCTTTTTCTGGACACCGTAGCCGACAACGACGGTCTCCTGGAGCATCTGAGTGTCTTCAGCGAGGACCACTTTTCTCGCAGCTGCTGAACCGGCAACTATGATCTGCTCCTTGTAGCCGAGGCTGCTGATTCTGATCTTGGTCTGGGCTGAAGGTACTATGAGTTCCCAATTTCCGTTGGCGTCAGTGATGGTGCCGCCCTTTGCTCCTTCAATCAGCACGCCTGCACCTATTATAGGCTCTCCGGTACTGTCAATGACAGTTCCGCTGGCCTTGAATGTCGTCTCTTTAGTTTCTTTGTCAATGTCTTTCTTCTCCTCGCTCAAAACAATCTGGTGACCGTTGATCTCGTAGGAAATGGAAAGATTGCTGAAAATTCTGTCGAGAATGAATTCGATGCTCTTGTCCTTCGCATCGATGCTTACCAACGCATCTTTGTCAGGGAGCATGTTACTGTAGAAGAAGCTGTACTCGCTTTCGTTCTCCAATGTAGCAAGGGCCTCCGTAAGAGGAACGTCCTTGAATGAGACACTTATCTGTCCGTGCAGAGGTGCCGCATTCAGCAATACGTTGAAGAACAACGTGATGATTAAAAGTTTTGCTTTCATTATTGGTGTTGTTATTGTTTTGTATTTACATGGTGGTCAGGTATTCCGGAACTCGGGCGTTATTTGCGTCCCGTGCGCCGTCTGCTGAACTTTATCGTGTTGTAGTACATCTGGGCTTCCACCGGCGATGTCGCTGTGATAAGGTCAAGCACATTGTTCAGAGAACTGTTTCTCACAAGTCCCGTGTAGGAGTAAGCCGTCACGCTTTCGTCCTCGAAGATGACATTGACATTGTACATCCTCTCGAGAATGGCTCCTATCTCCTTGAGGTTGTTATTGTTGAAGAAGAGTTCATTGTCACGCCAAGGGATGAGGTGGTTTTTGTTCGGCGCGTCATATTTCCTCATTTCGCCGCTTTTTACATTGTAGCTTATTTCCTCTGCCGGCGTCATGAGCATTTCCTTTCCGTCTGCAGTCGCCTTCACGCAGCCCTCGACCAATGTCGTAACTATCTCAGGCTCAGAATTGTATGCCCTTACATTGAACTTGGTTCCGAGAACCTCGACCTTCATCTGCCTGGCTGATACGACGAGCGGCATCTCTTCATTGCGGGCGACTTCGAAATAGGCTTCGCCATTCAGGTCAATGTTGCGGTTCTTCACATTGAAATCAGATGCGTAACGGATCGAACTGCCAGAGTTGAGCATGACCTTGGTCCCGTCCGGGAGTGAAATCGTGCTTTTCTGACCGTTCGCGGCGATGCACTCAAAGACATTGGCCTCGGCCTCTCTGCCCTTGCCTGCCACGAATCCCGTAACGACAGCTATGGCGATCACGGCAGCCGCCGCAGTCCACTTGAATATTCTTCTGAACAGCAGTTTCTTCTGTGCCTTGATTCCGATAAGCAGTTTTCTGCGGATTCTCTCCTTCTGGATGCCGGACATTCCGGTACTTGCGTTCTGCCATTGGGAAAATGCATATTCGTCGAAAGCCTGCGCAGCACCATCCTCGTCCATCATGGCGCGGAGCTTCGCATTTTCTTCGGCTGTAGTCTTTCCGGAAAGGTATTTTTCAATCAGTGAATGAAATCTTTCGGTTTCCATATTCTGTGGTTTTGCTATATGTATCCACAGAATCCATAAAACCTTACAAGAAAATTGAAAAAATTATAAAATTTTGCTCAACTTAAGATTACCGCCAGCATCAGAAGCTCTGAAATCCTCTGACGGATAGCGTTTTTCGCCCTTGCGATCTGGGTTTCCACGGTTTTGGGAGAAATGTCCAGACGTTCGCTTATTTCGTGGACGGACAGCCCTTCGATAAAGCGCATCTTGTAAATCATGCGGCGAGATTCCGGCAGGGAGGCGATTGCAGCTTCAGCTTCCGCCAATATGACGGTCGTGTCTCCAGTCTCGAACTCTTCCTGCCGGACACCGTCGCTATTAGACACATAGTCAATGTATTTCGATGCGGTCACCTGTCTGCGCAGTTCCTTGAACACGGCATTGCGGGCTACGACATAAAGCCATGCCGGCACGTTTCCGTCAGGGGAAATCGAGGTCCTGCGGATCCACATCAGGGCGAAGCAGGACTGCGTGATGTCTTCGGAAAGGTAAGTGTCTTTAAGGATGGCGTGGGTGAAATTGAAGACCATTCCCGCATACTTGTCATACAATGCCGAAAACGCCTCAATAGACGAGGCATTCAGCTGCTCTATGAGTATATGGTCTTCTTTCATGATGTAGCGGGAGTTCTGTGTTGTTACCACAAAGATAGGAAATAAAGTCAAGTTTCCCGCTATTACTTGGATTTTCAGGCCTCCGAGCCCTCTACAGGGTGCACCAGAAGGTGACGATGAAAGGTATTGAAAACTCGAGCACAAAGCCGTGGAACAGCGAAACCACAGCATATTGCCTGCCGGATGAGTCCATGATGATAGGCAATGTCGTGTCCATCGAAGTTACTCCGCCTGCGGCGATCGGAGCCAATGGCCCTGCCACTTTTACCAGCAGCGGCGACAGGAGCAATGTGAACATCTCCCGGACAATGTTCGAGAGCAATGCGATGGTACCGAGTTCCGCTCCCTTGTACTCCGTAATGAAGATACTGGACAATGAATAGTATCCGAAGCCGGAACCGACTGCCAGACAGTCTGTTGCACTCCGGCCGTGCAGCAGGAGTGCAGCGGCAAGTGCTCCTGCCAATGTGCCGAGAATCGTGCCGACCGGAAGCAGAGACATCCGCAGGTCCAGAGTCTTGAACTTGGATATGAAACTGTTGTCGCTTCCCACTCCTGCACCCACGCAGAAAAGCAGGGCACAGAGGGCATAGAACGTAAGATTGCCCTCAGATAGGCCTGAGGGAATCACGCCTGACAGTCCTGCTGCAATGCCGATGATGAAGAAACTGATAATGACAAGGCTGCCTTTCATCTCGATTTCCTCCTGCTTATATATTGCCACAGAATCCATGCGAAAACGCAGCTTCCTGCTGTGCATAGCGTCGCAATCACGACTGCATCCAGTCCGAGTGAGGGCAATGCGGATATGATCTTCTTGTTACCGCCGACTTCCACGCCGAGCAGGAACAGCAGAATCCATATGAGCAAGGTCGTCGCCTTGGAAATCCATTGGCAGTCCCGTTTTCTCAGGAGCCATCCGAAGGCAATGCCTCCGAACATGCAGCCGATAACTGTAAACATCTATTTGTCAGTATTTTGCGATTTCGTAATGATTCTATGCTGCGATTGCAGAAATGCTTTCCTGTTCTTTTCCAGTGTTGCACGTTCAGTTTCGGGCAATGCGAAATCGCAGAATCTTTCCCATATATAGTTTACGGCCTGCTGGGACGGGTGCACCATGTCTTCTGCATAGAAACGGTAGTCCCTCAGCTCGTCCATCATGATCTCATAAGCAGGGAAGTACGCGCATTGGTCCGGATGATTCTCAACTACCGATTCCACGGCCATAAGCAGGGTGCTTTTGCTGATCTGGTTGCCGTGCGCACCGTCTTTGAGATGCCGTATGGGGCTGACTGTGAATATGAAACGCTTCTGCGGGTATTTCCCGACAAGAGAATTGAGCAGTACCGAACAGCTCTTCATCGAGAGCCTTTCGCGGGTGAATTCTTTGGCATCCCGTTTCAGGCAATTGGACACTATCTCGCCTGTGGCATTGAACCGGAAGGTCCAGGCCGTGCCGAGCGTGATGATTATCGTGGAAGCTTCGCGGAAGAAGGCCGATGCCTCGGCAAGGGATTCATTTGCATTGACAAGAAACTCTGCGCTTGTCGCCCTTGCGGCCGCGGTGTGGTGGCTGAATGAACAGACCAGCTGCGCTCCGGCGCCCATCTGAACGCACTCGTCTTCGCCGAACGGAACAGCAGAATCCAGCCTCCGAACTGCATTGCAGACGGAAACCGGATTGTACAATGTTCCAAAAGGATTGGTGCAGGCCCGGAACCCCATGTTCTTCATTATGAGGCCGATATTGTCGGAAAAACAACTGCCGAGCAGCAGGATGCTGTCATCGAAACTGATTTTTATCTTGCTTTCCGGAATATCCACCGGGGTCTGCAACTTTATCATATTTTGTCTGTTTGTGAGGAAAAGTTACTTTTCCATGGATTCGATTACTGAAAGGTTGGCTTTCCTTACTCTCGCCTCATCCATTTTCAGGACTTTGCGGTCGTAAGTCATAAATCCGTTCACCTCGCCTTCCACGTCAGTGGTCTGTGTATAGACTGCTGCGCTGAAACCGCTTCTGACCATTTCTTCCAGATCGCGCGCATATTCCACGTAAACATCTGTAACCTCATCTGAGTTCTTGTACTGTACATAGCCCCAGTTGCGGTCTTTCTGCCACAGATGTCCTTCGAGAGGCAGGCCGATTCCGCCGTATTCTCCGAGAACAGTGACGTAATTGCTGTCGAAGAAACGCTGTTTAGGACCCGGATATCTGTGCTCGTCGAGAATGTCACCGCATTTTCTGTGGTTTCCGCCTGAAGCCGAGTTAACAAGTCTGGTAGGGTCGAGTTCCTTGGTGTATTCAGCGACTTTCTCAGTGTCGAACTGTCCCCAGGCCTCATTGAACGGAACCCATACGACTATACAAGGGAAGCAGCGTCTGGCCCCGATGATCTCGGTCCACTCTTTATAGTAGTTCTTCTTCCATTCGTCAGGTACAGGAGTGTCTGTGCCCTCGTCCCAATTATTATAGACCCACTTGTTGGTGGAGTTGTCCGCGATACTCGGCATATCCTGCCATACCATCATTCCGAGCTGGTCGCAGTGGAAGTACCATCTTGCCGGCTCTATCTTGATGTGCTTGCGTATCATATTGAAGCCCAGTTCTTTGGTCTTGACGATGTCGTATCTCAATGCTTCGTCGGTCGGAGCTGTGTAGAGTCCGTCAGGCCACCAGCCCTGGTCGAGCGGGCCGAACTGGAACAGAGGTTTTCCGTTCAATGCCATTCTCTTGTAGTTGTGCGAGTCAGTGACTACGGAAATTTCCCTCATTGCCGCATAGCCTTCCACCCTGTCTAGAACCTTGCCGCCACGAATTACAGAAAGGCGCAGTCCATAAAGGTACGGGGAATCAGGAGACCAGGTCTTTACTTCCGGCAATGTGACTGTAACCGCCTTGCCTTCAGCTGCTTTAGCGCTTGCGATGACCTTTTCGGCCGGTTTCTCAGGAGTGTATCCTACGCCGCCCTCCAGCACTTCTGCCAATATGATGTCGCCTTCGGCTGTTCCTTTTGTCAATGTCTTGACTGTCAATGATTTCGTATCAATGTCGGCTACTGCTTCATAGCTCAGGAAGCGTGTTTCCGGCACTGTCTCCAGCCATACGCTCTGCCATATTCCGGAAACCGGAGTGTACCAGATTCCTTTAGGCGAAAGCACCTGCTTGCCCCTCGGCTGGAATGACTTGTCGCTGCTGTCTGCGACTTTCACCACGAGCTTCTGCTCGCCTTTCACATTGAGATATGGAGTGATGTCGAACGAGAATTCCGTAAATCCGCCCGTGTGCGTTCCGAGGAATATATCATTGACATAAACATCTGCTTTCCAATCTACTGCGTCGAAGTTGAGCATCGTCCTCATTCCTTTCTGGGCCTTGGCCTGGAACGTGGTGCTGTACCACAGGTTCTCATTTGGCTGAAGGATTCTTCCGACTCCTGACAATGATGACTCGATGGCAAACGGTACGAGTATCTGACCGTCGTTTTCTGCCGGCTGAGGCTCTCCGCATTTGGTGACGGCATAGTTCCACAGTCCGTTCAATGACTTCCAGTCTCCTCTGACCATCTGCGGTCTCGGGTATTCCGGATGGCAGGATTCAGGAGAAACCTGCTCTGACCATGTTGTACGGATGTTTTCGCCTGCCGGAGCCCAGTTCTGAGCTGCTGCCGACAGCGGTAAGGTCAATGCTGTCGCAATAATTAGTGTAGTGATTCTGTTCATGTTATTTTATTGTGTGTGATAATTTGTATCGAAATAAAATCGAATCCTCTAATTTACGGTTTTTCCGTTAAAATTCGTACATGTTCAACCCTGTCTCTTCGGAAAATTTCCTGCCGAGATGAGCCTTTGACGGTATCACGACCAGTTCACATGCCCCGCTTATGACTGCGGAAAAAAGATGCCCGCAGATGGCGGAACAGTCTGAGCGTCCGAACGTTGCGTGAAGATGCAGATACACATTGCCGTCTTTCTCGGAGATGTTTCCGGTGAGATTTGCCATTTCCATCTGCTCCTTGAACTCCATGTCCACATATTTCTTGGTGGCAGGGTTCAGAAAACGCAGAACCACATCATTCACGGCTCCTAAACCATAAATCTCTCCCGCCAGGATGTTCTCTTTCCTGCAGAATTCGGTCAATGCCGCAGCAACTTCACAATGATTGTCAATGCTGAGAAAATATCTGTCTTCAGCTTTCGTGTACTTGTACATAGTATAATAATTATAGGTATATCAGTATGGCTATCGCTCCGACTGCTGTGGCAATGACTGTTTTTATAAGCTTGACAGTCAGCCAGCTGCGTTTGTTTTCGGCAATCAGCGGCAGGCAGGCGTGCCCGTCCTGGGAAATGCAGTTGGCGAGCAGGACCGGGAACGGAAGAATCCCTGCGGCGAACATTGACACGAAAACAAGGTGCGGACCCGACTCCGGAATCAGTCCGGCAGCGACCGCAATCACGAGCATAAGCCAGATGTTACCCTTGATCCAAGTCTCGATGTCGATATAGATGGACAATATCCCGAATAGCGCGAGCACGCCGAACGTCCATGCGAAAATCGTAGGCAAATGCCTCTTTATCACGTGTTTCCATACGTGCTCTTTCAGGAAGTGGCGCAAGTTGTGGGCATGATTGCCGTGCTCATCGCCCTCTTTGTGATGATGGCAGCATTCCTCGTGATGGTTGCCCGCTTCGTCATGATGATGACGGCATTCCACGTCTTCGTGGCAGCTTTCCCCATTGTGATGACCGCATTCCTCGTGGCCGTCCTCCATGTGAAGGCTGTGCTTCTCCCCGTCGTGATGATGGCCGCAGTCGCAGGAATGGAGCTCGTAATTGTCGTCACGGCTCCTGTCAGCGCCGATGTTCATCATCTTGCCCTTCTTCTGCATTGACCCGACATTGATTTCTGTCAATGCGCCTATGCCGATTCCGAGAACGAAAAGCCCGCACATCATCATCAGCGCAGTGCCTGGAAATTTCGCCAGCATTATGAATGCTTCGTCGCCGGTCGTGGCTATCAGCGTGGCCAGCAGCGCGCCGAATCCTATCATTCTGTGAGAGTAGAGTGATACGCCCGCAAATCCGCCGAGGCATCCCGGTATGAGACCGAGGGCCGCAGAAGTCATGATCTGTCTGCCTTTGTGCTTCTCGAGACTGTGAAACATTTTTCCCTGAGTGCAGACATTGAAAATTTCTATCAATGTCATCATCAGTATTACGAGAGCGCAGATTTCTATACTTTCCTTGAATGCATCTATGAGTGCGTCAGGTATATCGTGTGGCGTGTGGGGAAGTTCTCCGTGGATGTGTAAAGGTAAGATGAACATAGGTTTATTGGTAAATGGTTCCCGCGATATAGAGGCTTATGACAGGCCTGAGCGGTGAATTGGTCGTCAGAATTATAGCTGTTTCATTGTCCCCGACAGGGAGATTGCCCGTGTCAAGTGTACATTTGAAAGAATTTTTTCCGCCGGAAGGTGTGTTAATGAACTCTGCCGGCACTTTCACGCTGTTGTTTTCCGCATCGCATTTGTAGATGTGAAAACTGCTGCCACCCATATTCTTGTAGGAGAATGTTGCTGTGACAGCAGTGCCTTTGCGGACTTTTCCGAAATGGTAAGTGCTCGCGTCAAATATCGGCTGGGCTCCGTTTTCCTGTTCCTCGGCTGTCCAAGAAGAGAAGTCTTCCTTCGTGAAAGCCTTTATGCTCAATGCTTTATATGGCTGTCCGTTCACTACGGGAGTTGCGAAATAAGTGTTTCTGCCCCACCTTGACCTGTCTGCCGTGACGATGTATGTCATTTTAGCAGTGGCTCCGGCCGGTATCGGATTCGGCGAAATGGAGACTGAAAGTCCCGGTGACACTTTCGTAAATGAAATCCTGACAGGGGAGTTGCCGACATTGGCCACAGTCACTCCGTCGCTTTTCTGTCCGCCCTGTGACAGGTTTCCCAGCTGGAAAGAGGATTTGCGCAGGGCCAATGCTCCTCTTCTTTCAGGATATAATTCATTGAGCGACAGTTTCTTGGCGTGGACTATCCCTCGGAGTCTGAGTATCACCGGCTTCTTTATTCCCGAAATATATACTGTCAATGTCTTGTCGAATGGGTAGGGGCCTTCGTCATTGGTATAGGTGGCTGAAATGGTGCCTGTCTTTCCTGGCAGAACCGGTTCGCGTGTCCATCTTACCCTGGTGCAGCCGCAACTGCTTACTACATTGTATATGACTGCCGGTTTGGCGGATATGTTGGTCACAGTGAACGTGCAGCTCTGCTCTCCCTGTCCTACAGTGAGGTCGCCAAAGTCGTGTATGGTCTTGTCGAAACGCACAATCCCGTCATATTCAGTGGTTTTGCCGTCAGTTTTCACCTGAGCGTACAGAGCCGCCGAAAATAAGGCTGCGGTGATAGTCGCAGCCAGATATTTGTAAATCTTCATCATTGCGGCTTAAGTTCCTGCAAAAATCTAACCACTATTGATTATTTGACAGATTTCACATACATTTGCATTCGTATAAAAGCAACAACCAAAAGAATTTTAATATTATGGCTTACAAAATTTCTGAATCAGAGTGCGTAGCTTGCGGTACTTGCATCAGCGAGTGCCCTGCAGGTGCTATTGTAGAAGGCGATGTTTATCACATTGATCCGAACCTTTGCCTTGATTGCGGCACTTGCGCCGGTGTTTGCCCTATGGGCGCGATTCATCCGGGAGACGAGTAGTACGCATCTGGAATCCGACACGAGAGAGACCTGCGGCTATGATGCTGTCGGCCTCTCTTTTTTTTGTGCTCTAAAATGTATTGAATTTAGAAAAATATTCATATATTAGCGGGTTGTTTAATGGTTAATTACTTAATAATTAGATAATGAAACTTTCTATTTTTAACACTCTCCGTGCGGCAGCCTATGCAGTTGCGGCCGGACTCTTCGTTACTGCGGCAGTAGGATGCGATCCTTCAAGCAGTAATGACAAATCACTTTCAGTTTCTGACAGGTCAGTCATTCTCGATGGTGAAGGCGGCTCTCAGAAAATTTCAGTTTCAGCAAACGGCGTGTCATGGATTGCCACAGCTGCTGATTCTTGGGTAAAGGTAACTCCTCAGTCAGGAACCGGTGACTCATTTGTAGTAGTTTCCGCTGAAGCGAACAATACGGCTGAAATGAGAACTTCTTCCATTACTTTTGAGGCTCCAGGCGTAAGTCCGGTTGTAGTTTCAGTTCTTCAGAACGAAGGCTCAGGCTCTTCTGTCAGCGGCTCCGGCTATGAGGTAAAGAGCGTTATGTTCGCTTACTATGGTGACGGCCTTAACACTGGCGGAAAACTTGCTAATGTTGCTGTCTGCCTGTTCAATCAGGTTCCTAATGAGACCACCGGTAAATTCCAGAGTTATCCTCTGAAGGTCGTTGAACTTGTTACCAGTGTGCCTTTCAGTGATGACTACGAGACTGCTTGCAAGTCAGTTCTCGGTCATTCATACAAGACAAGCAAAACCGATAAGGAATATACTATCAATATCGCGAATTCATATTATGCCAATATGATTTCTGAAAGCAATACAGATGAGAAGGCAGTCGTTTCCGCTGAGCTTACTGTATCTGAATTCCAGTCGAACGGTACTGTTAAAGTTTCCTACAATGTGACATTTGACGACAAATCCACAATGAGTGGAGTGTTTGAGAGTGACAAGGTTTTCCTTGCGGATTACAGCAGGGCTGCTGATTCTACATTGGGAAGTGACATAAGTCCTGTATTTACAAGTGCGACGGCAACAATATATGAGATGGGAAAAGTAAAAGAATGTGCATTGGCTCTGGTTGATTTTACAGGTCCTACTTCTGATGGCCAGGATGTTCTTGCTCTTGGTATTTATACTGATTATGCGGATCTTACTACACTTGATCTTTCAGGAACATATCCTTGTATAGCTGATAATGCTGATCTTGTACCGAATACTTTTATTCCTGGTGCATTGAAAGATACAGATGACGGTAGGGTCAGACTGATTCCGACAATCTACTATCATAACACATCTAAGGGTGTTACCGCGTATGCTGTTCCTCATTCTGGTTCAGTAGTGTTCGCTAAATCAGGTGAGAAATATGATGTAACATTCAATTTCAAAGATGGCAACGGCTTCGCTATCTCCGGTAAATGCACTATCAGTATCAGTGCGTCAGTCGGTAAACTCGGCACGTCTTCAGCAAGTCCATACTCAGTGAAGGTGGCTGATTTCGCCCGCAAATCTGATTTCGGTGTTGCCAAACTCCCTTCAGTGAAGTTCGAAAGATTCTAATCAGAATACGTCATCCACAGTCCCGTGCCAGTCTGTTTGGCTGCCGGGCTTAGATATCCACAAGGTCGATCCGTAAAAGATCGGCCTTGTTTTTTCTGTCTAGTCCTGAAAAAGTTTACCGATGTTGAACACGATGCGCAGCGCGTAATCGGCTATGTATTAGCATTTTAGGCGTTTTCAGAGTTGCCAAAAATCCAACTCTGATTTTGGTTAAATACTTGATATTCAGTTATTTGCAGGTCGCGCTACAAGTCGTCATCAGACGACCGACCGGGTCCGGGTATTTGCGGCAGCAAATACGTGGAG